>VTLG01002824.1_pt1 | contig 17162 bp, 19 predicted proteins | sample 4694571 | NCBI WGS metagenome assembly VTLG01 (sample SAMN12604809, study PRJNA352737) | marine metagenome | biome: ENVO:00000447; feature: ENVO:00000209|ENVO:00000569|ENVO:01000036; material: ENVO:00002151; isolation source: viral sequences binned using virsorter ...
AAGTATTGTCCAAGTCTACCTTGACCACTTGTGCCTTTTTCTGGTCTTACACCAGAATCAGAACGAATGGTCATTTTTAATGTTTTTTTATCATTTGGTGTAAATATATCAATTAAATATTCTTGTACAGAATTTTTATTTAAATATGCGTGATGTTTAGTAACTAAAGGTATCATGTCTACGATATCATCACTTTTCTCTTCAGCAGTTTTACCAACAGCTTTAACTAACACTAAAGGAACTTCATCACCCTTTCTTTGAAGATTAAATGTTTCTTGTGTCCATTTAATAAATTGTTTTGTAGACATTTTGTTTAATACTTTACAAAATTGTTGTCTTGCAACAACTAACATCTCTTTATATAATTCATCAGCTGCCCTTTGATTTTTTGTATAGTAATCTACATACAATTTTGTTACTTCTTTATTTTTTACAAAATTAGATTTATTGGCAACTGTTTTGATACCAGGTATTTTAGAGTAAACTCTAGTCCACAATGCAGATTCTAAATCTTTTGTATCAAGACCTAAAGCTTTATATTGTGTTCCAACATATGTATTTTTTAGTGGTTCTTTTGATTTTGCTGTACCAGCTTTTAGACTAACTCCCATTTTTGTGCCATCTCTAAAAAATACAAAAATATCTCCAGCATGATTTTTAGGTATACCTGGTGGTTTTGCTCTATAACCCCATATTACATTTTTTATTGGTTTTGAAATATGTAAGTCAAAGAGATATTTTGTTATACCAATGGCATTTTCTAATTTAGTTTTAAGTATATTTTCATTGGGCGGACTTGATAATTTATCAATAACTAGTTTTGCAGCGTTAGCATCTTTTCTATCAAAAGATGATTTTGCTTTACCACCAAGATTTAATTTGTATAAAAATTTTTTAAAGTCTTCTATACTAGATGGTTTAAATTTCATGTTAAAAGCAAGTGCAGGAAATAATTCTGTGACAGAGGCATTAAAGGTTGTATCAACCCTTTGTTCATCTAAAAGTTGTTGAACCCTTTCTGTATAATCTACTTTTTGAATACGAGCAGGTCTTAACTGCTCTATAGAGCGTCTAAGTGACATCAATTTCTCCATTTAAATATAAGTTATATGATTTTATTTATTAAACTTTTAACTTAGAGAATTTGTCATATTTGTCTTCTTCTTGACCTGTTTTTGAGAATGGATTTACATCATCTGGTCTACCAGACATGTTAGGGCCTTGTCCTTTACCGAATCCTTGTCCTTTATCTGCAATCGGTACTTCACTTTGACCATGGTCTACAAGTTCATCTTGTGCTTTGAGTTCTACATCAAACAGTTTCATTTTACTTCTATCAATTCCTATAATAAATCTTTTGTTCATTGTAGGGTCATAATATCTGTTCTTTAATTGTTTGACACAGATTTGATTGAGTTCTTCTAGTTCCTCTGTGGATATCAATGCAAACATCAAGTCAGCAGTTGCAGGTAATCCAAAACTTTCTGATGTGTCTTCAAGTCCAACATCTGTATTAGAGAATCCACTTCTTGTCGTTTGAGTTGCAGACATGATAGGTACATTACTCTCTACTGCAAGACCACGAAGTTCTTCTGCAATAGACTTGACTATTGTATAAGAGTTCATAGAGCTTCCTGCTCTGAATCTACTTGATGCACAGATATTTAAATAATCAATAAAAATAATATCTGGTTTGAAAGATTTCTTGATTGCAAGTTCTTTCAACAATCCTCTAAAATGTCCACTATGTGCAGATGCAGTAGGATATTCTTTTATGATGAGTTTACCTTTTGCTTTCTTTTGTAACTTTGTAATCTTATCATTGAACATTTTTTTAGGTAACTCATGTAAATCAGGTATACTGATATTCATCATGTTTGCATCTATTCTTTCTGCGATTCTTTCTTCTGCCATTTCAAGAGTGATATACAAAACATTCTTTCCTTGTGATAGACAGTTCGCAGCTTGATGACACATGAACAAAGATTTACCAACACCTGTTCCTGCCAATGCAATATTTAAAGTCTTTGGTGGAAGTCCGCCTTTGGTAATCTTATTGAAAAATTCTAAATCAAAAGGAATCCTTTCTTCTTTGTGATGATAGAAATCATATCTTGATTCTGAATCTTCTAGATAATCATGACCAACAGAATTATCAAAAGATACTGCAAGAGCCTCTGTTAATATTTCTGGTATTGCATCTGGTGTTTTATTTTTAGATTTACCATCTATGATACCAACACCTTCAACGATTGCATTATAGATTGCTTTATCTTTACAAAACTTTTCAGTTGTATCTACTAACCAATCAAAGTCTATAGATTCTTTTTTGAGAGTTTTAATTATCTCTACAATTTTTTGATGTTCAACCTCATTTAAATCTTTTCTATTACTAACCTCTATTTCTAAAGCTGTTTGTGTAGATGGTTTGTTATACTTATCTACAAAACTTTGTATTTCATCAAATATTACCCTCTCTTCTTTAACATCAAAATAATCTGCTTTTATAAAAGGTAAAACCTTTCTAGCATATTCTTCGTTGTTAATCAGATTCGATAATATCGTTCTCTCTATTGTTTGATTCTGCATATTTTTCATCCATTATGTTTACTAATATATCACCTATTAAATTTATCCAATCATCACCAAATTCTTCTCTTGGCACTGAATTATTATCTACGATATCAAATTCAAATTTAAATGGCATCATACCATCTTCTGTTTCTTCACCAAGTGAAACTTTTCCATACTTATAAATTACACCAGCAAACTTACCACCTTTGATACCAACACAAGTTTGGTCATGTGATTTACTTTCTACAAAAACATATGAATCTTTTATATCAGACATAATGTAAATAAGTTTGCATAATATATTTCGGTTCTTTTATTGGTTTTGTTCCAGCATGTAACCAAGGCCACATTGGTGGAAATATTAACATACTACCTTTCTTACACTCAGCATATTTGTCTAGTTGTGGAAATGTAGTTTTACCTTCTTCATTATCTGAAAGATAAATAAAGAAAACTAAAAACCTTGTAGATGTTTCTTTTCTTTTTACATCTACATGTGGTCTAAATTCATCATGGTCATTTGGTAAATATCTTTTTATACGAATAGGTTCCCACATATAATTAGTTGGCATCTGTTGTGGTGAAATTTCTGTAAATTTTTCTATTTCTGTATTCCAAATTTGTGGTGACTTTGCCATATTTAATTGTGTAAAAATCATTCCTCTCACATCAAATGATTCATGTTGATTTTCAAACTGTTCAAATTTATCAACAAGATTATCACAAGTCTGTGCATCAAGTATATCATCATAAACTTTTATTAACCTATCCATTTTTTAAAGTCCAATCTATTGCTATTCTTTTTTTATCTGATATTATATCTTCTGCTCTATGTTTTATTCTAGGATTGAATATGATAAAATCTCCAGCTTCTAATTTGTGAATTTTATCTCCATGTTCAAATCCGCCACCATCAATTTCACGATTCCAATCTGAGTTTAATATTCCTAACACTTTAGTAATAGGCGTATCTTTGAGTTCATCTTTTTCATGGTCTGTATGTATATTATCTTCTCTATGTTTATCTTTCATAGACACACCACAAAACAATAAGTTTAGGGGAACATCAACATTTTCTTGTTTTGCCTTTTCATGAATCAACATTAATAAACTCATAGATACGCCAGCCAAAAATTCATCATGTATTGTATCACCTTGTATGATGTCAATCTTTGCATGTTTATCCTCAAATGGTTTACCCATAGGATAGTTAAAGTTCCATTTTCTAGACTTTGTAATTTGATGTTTTAAGAAATCTAGAAATAATGATGTGCAACAATTATTGATTATCGTTGCCATATTTAAATTCTTGTTTTACAGCCTCTTCAAGTTGTTTCATTATATCATCTGTAAAATATTTTTCTGGGTCATTGTTAATTGTTTTAGCATATTGTTTACTACCATCTGGTAATTCAATACGAGTAGAAACTTGTTTGAAGATTCCATATTTAATAGCTAAATCAAGAAGTCCATAATGTTTGTCAAGTCCTTTATCATAAGTTAAACGAACATCAACCATTTTATTTTCTATTGTCAATCTAGATTTATGATTCTTACAATGAACAATATTACCAATGACTTCTGTACCTTCTTTTTCTTTTTTCTTTGAAAGATAAATGATACTTGATGCTGCATATTTTAATCCACTACCACCGCCCATTTCTTTAGATGGGAACATTGAACCAATCACATCATAAGTATGATTCGTTACAACCATAGGTACTTTTGCTTTTCCAAGTTTCAAAGTTAATACTCTAAATGCTGCTTTCAATACTTGTGCTCTTGACATATCTCTAGTTTCTTTTCCTGCCTCAGTATCCTCTACTTCTTTTGTCGTTGATAACATACCAAGTGAATCTAAACATATGAAGAGTGGTCTTCGTATATCAACATCTTGTTGCAGATATCTATCTAATACTTTTAATGCTTGATGTCTAAACTCTTGTACAGTTGTAACAGGTAATATAACCATTCTATCTGCATCTATGCCTCTATCAATGACCATCTGTTTTGTGATTGCACTTTCTGATTCAAAGTATACAACACCACCATTTTCATTTTGGTCTAAAAAGTTTTTAACCATACCCATGAGAAAGAAAGTTTTACCTGTTGCACTTTCTCCAGCTAGAGCAGTTATCTTGTTCTGTGGAAGTCCACCATAAAGTGAACCAGAAACTAAAGCATTGAATACATAAGAACCTGTGTCAATAAAATTGTCTACATCTCCAGCTTCTACGCCTTCTGAAACAATCCCTGCATATTCATTTCCTGTTTCTTTAATAACATCTTTTAAAAAGTCATTCATAATTTTCCCCTACTTAATTGCAATTGCACCTACAAACATATGATTACGCCAGAATGGTTGTGCAGTTTTAAATCCAGCACATTCTAACATACCTTCTAACTCTTTCCAAGTATTAGGTTTTAACATGTTTCTTAGTGTCTTTTCTTTTTCTAAAATATCTGATGCTTCAAAATGTTTTCTTTTGTAATCATAAAAATTAAAAGTTATCATTTCTTGTAATCTTGAATCTTCACAAACTGTTTTCTCTGCAAAGATAAAAGCACCACCAAAATTTAAACCATCATAGATATTTTTTATAACATCAAACCTATCTTTTCTAGGCATGAATTGTAATGTAAATATTGAGGTGACTAAACTACAATTTTCAAATTTAAATTGTCTTACATCTTTTTTTTGAAAATCTATATTTGCCCAATAGTATTCATTTGTCATTCTTTCGTATCTTTTATCAAGTTCTTCAAAAAAACTAGGAGCAAGTTCTATACCAATGTAATTAGCATACTTACAAAAGTTTTGATTACTATGCACAAAGGCCTCAGTTAATTTACCTGTTGAACAACCAATATCAACAACATTCGTTTCATCCTCTACAAAGTTTCTAGATAGACTAACTATATCATCTAGTAAATTTTTATATCCACGAATCGAATGTTCAATGTGGTCATCAAAACCTTCCTCTCTTTGAGCAAAGGTAAAGTCATAATTTTTAGACATGATTTTTACTCCATTCATTATATGGTTCTATTACATTTTTATATACAGATTCAGCAATGGCCTTCATCATCAATGAGGGTACCATTCTACCACATCTTTCTATTTTTTGTGACATAGAACCAGTCACTATAAAATCATCTGGTAGTGCCATTATACGCTTTATTTCACGAATTGTCAACCTTCTTTTTGCAATAAAATGGCAAACATCTGCATTTGTAGTAATTGTAGGGGCTGGATGGTGTCTAGACATCTTCTTGACATTGAAATGCCATCCTTTAGGATGAAAATCATTTCCCCCTAATACTTTATCTGGGTCATCTGGCATCAGAGATGCTGTATCTTTGTAGTGTGCAGAATTTAACCAAGTCTCTGTACACCACTTTACTTCCTCTGGGTCTAACTCTAAATCTTTTAGAGCCTCTCCTGCTGTCACCACATCTTTATTTTCTGTTGGAAAGATACTTCCAATATTCATAAATGTTAATCCTATTGCCTCAGTTACATCCTCACGAACAGCGATGAAGATTACACGCCTTCTAGATTGTGGAACTCCAAAATGTGATGCATCTAAAATTTTATATGATACATCATATCCTATTTTTTCAAAAGTGTTTACTATCTCATTTAACTTTAATTTTGCTTCGCCGGCTAACAGTCCTGCAACATTTTCACCTATGATAACTTTTGGTTTTATCTCCTCAGCAACTCTAAGATATTCAAAAAATAAATCTTCAATATTTTCTACTATCTTACCATCAGAATATTTTTTAGTTTTACCCCAACCATCTGAATGTTTAGAACCAGATTTTCCTAATGTTCCACACATTGAAAAAGCAGAACATGGTGGTGAACCATCTAGTATATCTAATTCACCTTTTTGTATTCCTGCAGTCTCTAAAAAGTCTTTACCTGTTAATTGTTTTATATCATCAGGTAATATTTTTGTGTCTGGGTAATTTTCTTTGTATGTAATTCTTGCCTGTTCAACAAATTCATTCACACAAAGTATGTTTCCACCTGCTAAACGATAACCCGTTGAACTACCACCACCACCTGCGAATGTAGATATTACAGTAAACTTATTTTGTGCTGATGCTTCTTTTACATCTTTTAAATTATACTTTTGATATTTCATATTAAAAATCTATACATCTACCTTTCATTTCCCAATCATTATAACGAGTGGGTTCTAAACCATTTTTTCTACCACCAATCTCTCTAGGATTTTTATCATAGTATGGTTTTAAAACTTTTTCATATATTGATTCAGCAATAGCTTTCATCATGAGTGGTGGCACCATTCTGCCACACCTTTCTGCTTGTTGTTTGTATGTTCCTGTTAATTTAAAGTCATCAGGTAAAGACATCATTCTTTTTATTTCTTTGACTGTAAAACTTCTAGGTTCATGCCAATGCATTGCTCCACCCGTTGCTGTAATAGTTGGAGCAGGTTTGTGTCTAGATGTTTTTTTCATATTAAAGTGATGACCTTTAGGATGATAATCACAACCTGTTTCAACCTTATCTGGGTCATCTGGCATTTTTAACCATGTTTCGTAATGTGATGTTTTCTTAAATTTTTCTATGAGTTCATTTGCCTCTGTTCTATTTACTTCAATATCAGATAAACAATCATCTAAAGTAATCACTTGTTTGTGTTCCTCTGGGAATAGACTATGAATATTCATAAATGTTAAACCTACCTCTTGTGTTATATCTTCACGAACAGCAATGAAGATGGTTCTCTGTCTTGTTTGTGGAACACCATAGTGAACAGAATTTAAAACTTTAGAGGATACATCATATCCTATTTTTTCAAATGTATTTGTAATCTTATAATAATATTGTTTTGCCTCACCAACAGTTAGTCCTTTCACATTTTCTGCAACGATAACTTTGGGTCTTAACTTCTCTGCTATTCTTAGAAACTCAAAAAATAAATCTTCTATGTTTTCAATCTTTTTACCATCAGAATAATTTTTAGTTTGACCCCAACCTTTAGAATGTTTTCCTTGTACCATTGCACCTGATACAGAAAAAGCAGAACATGGTGGTGAACCATCAAAGATATCTATCTCACCATATTTACTAAAATCTTTTTCAGAGAGTGTTTTGATATCATCTGGTAACACAGGTGTGTCTGGGTAATTTTCTTTATATGTGTTTATGGCTTCTTTTACAAATTCATTTACACAAAGTATTTTACCGCCTGCAAGTCTATAACCTGTAGAACTACCGCCACCTCCAGCAAAAGTTGATACGACTGTAAATTTATTTTGTTCAGATGCTTTTACGACATCTTTTAAATTGTATGGTTTGTATATCATATAAATTTGTCCAATGTAGATGTATTATTTAGCACATGCCAATCTCTATAAACATCTAACATTCTATTCCTATTTTTAAAATTAATATCTTTATTTTTTAATAAAGTTCCAAAGAGTTTTGTAATGCCACTTCCTATTTGTAAATTTAAATGTTTATCCACTTTGCCAATCTCATTAAATTCATAAAATCCATTTCTTACATGATGTTTTTGAAATGGTTTATTTAACTGTTCATGATTATATTTGTAAAAAAACCTCTTAACAGATTCAGATAGATATGGTGTTACAAGTTTCTTATTATTTAGCATTGCAATTTTATTGTGCCACATGAATCCAGCTTGATTTTCTTTTTTAAAATAATCATCTCTAAACTGATTGAAGTTATCACCTTTGTAATGTATCATAGCTTTTTTACTTAATCCATAATAACCATCTGCTGCCCAACCAGATAAAACATAGTTTTCTTTTATTTGTGGATAGATGTATAAGAATGGAAATGTACATTCAAATTGTGTTTTCTTTCTGCATCCTAATTTAACTAAGTAATGAAAATCTTCTACTAATCTATCTGTCGGCACAGTAACACCAATAAATCTCCAATTTCTCATTTGTGCGATATCTTTTGCTTTATTATAATCGTAAGATTCGTGATTATCTAATCTAAAACTATATGATATTATTTTCTTTCCAAGTCTTTCTGCAGCAAATGCGACAGAGATAGAATCAACACCACCAGATAATAATACTGCAACCTCTTTGTCTGGCACAGTTTTTTCTATTTCTTTTGTAAGTATTTTGTCTATCATCATATTATCAAAAACATCTATCGTTTTCTTTTTAAAAATTTTATCATAGTTATCAGAATATATTTCTTGATTAACTTTCATAGGTCTTCTTTTAGAACCTTTACTCATCTGGCATAACCACCACTATTACGGCACACACAACCACAAGTAGTATGGCGGCAACAATCATACTTCCTACACCCATTAGAAAAAATCCTCTAGTGTTGCTTGTGTTCCATAACTACCATCAATTTGCCATTGAATAATATCTGTAATAAATTTTAATGGTTCTACAAATGACTTTTCAAACTGAGTATCATAATCTATAAATGCATGTAGGTTTAATTCTTCTGGTAACTTAGTCATAAATGATATAGATGTAGATTGATATGTGTTTGGTGTTTTCATATGTAAAAATTTAATCTTATCACCCTCTTGTATAAAAGGATATTTTCCTGTAAGTTTTTTATCTTTGATAAGATGATTATATAATATTGCACCTTTACAATGTATAGGTGCTCCTTTCTTAAATAGATTATGTGATTCAGTCCACTTGTTTAATCCATTTACTGAGCGTGGGTACGCAACCATCTCTGGTTTTAAATTCATAAAATCTTTTCTAAAATCTTGTATAAAACTATTTAGCACTTTTGAATCATTATTCATTATTATTTTTAGAGCATCTTTAATTTTCTCACGACAGGGTGCAGGGGTTGATGACTTTACAGCTTCAACACCCATAATTTTTAGTTTAGGTTCTTTATAACGAACACCTTCAATATCATGTGAGTTTAAAATATATCTTTTCTTTGCAACCCAAATAGCTTTGTCTGCAATCACTTCTCTTTTCATTTGCATCTTTTGTTCATACGCATTTACATAGTTAGCAAGTTCTTGATAAGCCTTATCAATAAAAGGTTCAATTTTATCTGTAGCCACTTTGTCCAAGAAGTCCACGATTTTTCCTTTGTCTTCATTTCCTTTGAATACTTTGCTAACAAGTTTGTCAAAGCAAATATACACCGAGTCCGTATCTGATGCAATAATGTAATCTTCTCCATTGGTTTCAAGTATTTTGTTAAGATACCCATTAAGAGAATGTTCAATATGTCTAATAGCAAACTGACCGCTGGTAGTAATTGCTTCAGCGACCAAAAGATTATAATACCTAAACCAGTTATTACCAATAGCACCATACGCACTATTGAGAGAAATCTTTTTAGCCATTTGGATATTATTAAATTTCGAGATTGTTTTTTTAAGTTTTGGGTCTTTTGTTTTTTCATAATCTTTCTTTGCCTCCAACAGAAGTTGTTTAAACTTCACTCTCTCATCATACATCTTTTGCATGAGTTCGGGCAAGAACCCTTTTTGAGTAGTTTTAAACAAAGCACCATTTGGTGTTAGTGTTGCATCTTTTAGTATTGAAGTATCTACCTCCTTATTTAGCATTTTATCTACAGTTATATCTTTTACTTTCTTTTCTGCTACTAAAGTCTCTGGTGAAATATTATACTGCATAATTAAGTGTGGGTACAGAGAGTTTAAATCAAAAGACATAACCCATTTGTGTAAACCGACTTGAGGTTCTTTTACATACGCACCTTCAAATTTTTCGGTCTTTTTTCTTTCTACTTTTTGTGGTATAACAATATTCTTTTTTCTAAGTTCATTATAAATGAGTATATCCCAATATTTTACAGAACCTAATACATCCATATAATTTACTTTAGCATCATATGCCATAGTGAGACATAACTCAATCAGTTTCATTTTATCCTCTAATCTATCTACTATCTCAACATCTTGTATATTATAGTCAATAAACGACTGAAAGTCCTTTAGATACCATTCTCGGAATGTTTCATATGGATTATCATCTTTATTCTCACCTAACTCAATATGGGCAATATGGTCTAATCTGTAACTCTCACGATTCGTATATGTAAACTTTCTATACAAATCATAAAAATCTAAATGTGATACTCCTTGAATATCATAGACTTGGTGTTTTCTACCCATCTGATAAATCTCTCTATCAGAGACATTACCCCAAGGTGATAATTTACTTATCTCATTTTCATCATATAAATTTTTAATACGATTACAAAGATATGGTATATCAAAAAATTCTGTGTTCCAACCTGTAATAACATCTGGTTGATGTTTTTGCCAGAATGTTAAAAACTCTTGTATTAACATTTTTTCACTATCACATTTTATATAAGTAACATCTTCTCTTGTATTTTTATATTCACCTGTGCCCCAAACTAATATTTGTTTGTTTTGATGATTCTTAATTGTGATTGACAGTAAAGGTTCTATTGCATTTTCTGGTTGTGGAAACCCATTCTCACATGCAACTTCTATATCAATCGTTACGACAAGAATTTTATCAATATCCCATTTAACATAATTAGGATAACTATCTGCAATGTAATTATATTGAAATGTAGTATTACCAAAAACAAGATGTGGTTGGTCTTCATAAGACTTCAACCATTCTTTTGCTTCCTTAATAGTTTCGTGTTTTATTGGGGTTACATTTTGGCCGTCAAGAGTTTTATAATTAGTCTCCTTAATTACTTTACAAAATAAAGTGGGGGAATACTTAACCTTTCGATTAACTCTTTCACCATTCACATATTCTCTGACAAGCAGAGTATTACCCCAAGGGGTTACATTCGTATAAAATTGCATAATATAGTGTTGTTAGTATAATATATTTTAGGTATCTTTGTCAAGTTTTTCTTGTAAAAATTTCTTATCTTTACTAGAATAATGTTTGTTTAGTGTTTCCAATTTATCCTCTGCATCTGCTAGTTTAACCATTTCACTATCTACTGCAGCAACTAGGTCTGGGTGTTCACCTATACCTGCAGGATTTTTTTGATAGACATCAATGTTAGCTTTTGCAGCTTCTATTTCGGCCTCATACTTTTTTCTTAGTGCATCAATTATCATTTTGGCTCCCTGTTGTCTTCATCATTATCATCTCCTCTTTCTATGTAACTAGAAAGAACAAATTTTCTATCTGGGTTTACTGCAACTTTAAATCTAGTTAGTAATTCCCTATTAATTAAAAATGTACTTTTAGAATCTCTCGTTGTTAATCCTATTGGAACATCCTTATATAATTTATTATTAAATTTTATATCTACTAATACGATTGGTCTTTTATCTATTTGGTCTACATGAACAGGTCTAGAAACACCAACTATTCTATTAGTAAATTTTTTTCCATCTCTTTCCCATGTAACCATTTTACCTTTGATATCTAATTTATCCACATGAAACATAGAAGCTCTAGTTCCATTTCCTGTGTCAAACTTAGCACGATATGGCCCAAGACCTACTATCTCTATTCTCTCTACAAAACCAGCTGTTTGTGTTGCTCCAACAAAACGACTTTTAACTTTACCAACATGAGTTACTATTTTTTCAATTAATCTTTCATTGGTAGTTTGTTTACCATCACCATTTCCAAAATTAGAACCTATACCAGGTGAACCATTACATTCTAAGATATATGATTTTCCATTTACTATTGTATGGTCTACTCCAACCATATATGCACCTGTAGAACGATATGCATTTAACAATAATTTTTTTTCATCATCTGATAAAATATAAGGTTCTGTTTCTGCACCTCTATGTCTGTTAGAACGAAAATCTTCTTTTGGTCTTATTCTTTTTGTAGATGCAATAATTACACCATCTACTATAATTGTTCTTACATCAAAATCCATTTCTAAAAATTCCTGTATTAAAAGTTCAGCACCAAACTTCCATAGTGATTGAACATTTGATAATAAACTTTTATAATCATTTGCGATTGATACACCAATACCTTGTGTACCAGTTATTGTTTTTATAATTACAGGAAACTTACCACCTATTCTTTTGTGAGCATCTTCAACAGATTCATCATTATTGATTAGTGATGTTTTAGGTGTTTGTATTCCATTCTGATTGAAGGTAATGTAAGATGACATTTTATTATCGCATGTGAGCATACCATCACGATTGTTAATCATAAATGCACCTGCTTTCTCAAAAGTAGAAAGTAAAGCAAGTCCTACTTCGTTGTCTAAAACTCCAGCTCTAACGAACACAACAGTTTTAGATATTTCAAATTCTATTCTATCACCTTGTACATTTGATATAGTTAAGGTACCTTTTTCTAAATCGTTATCTGATACCCATGCCTCTCTGGTATTAATTAAATGACAAGGAATATTATTTTTGTCTGCATATTTTTTAAGTTGATTGGCAACGACTTCTTCTTTATCAGAAGATACTTTAGTGATTACTGCTATTTGAATATCACCATCACTCACATTTTCCTCTGTGATGAATGATTGAAAGTTTTTCATAATGTATTACTCTGTATTAGGTTGCCACTTACCCATTGCTTCTTGTTTTCCTTTATAGTCTTCAAGTGCTGCTTTGATAGCATCTTCTGCCAAGACTGAACAATGAATTTTTACAGGTGGTAATGAAAGTTCCTCTGCGATGTCTGTATTTTTAATTTGTTGAACATCATCTAAATTTTTTCCTTTTACCCACTCTGTTAAAAGACTTGATGATGCTATTGCTGAACCACATCCATAAGTTTTAAATTTTGCGTCTTCAATGATACCATCATCATTCACTTTGATTTGAAGTTTCATCACATCACCACAAGCAGGTGCTCCGACCATACCTGTACCAACTGTTGAATCTTTCATATCAAATGAACCTACATTTCTAGGATTCTCATAATGGTCTAAAACCTTATCTGAATATGCCATTACTCTACCTCTTTCTTTTTACCTATATTGTATTTTGTCTCTAATATCCAATCGTTTTTTTCTTTAAAAGAAATAATTTTAATTTGACTTAGTGGTGCAATAGGTTCTGGTTTACCTTTCATTGCTACTAATCCCCAATCACTTAATAATTTAACTATTGTATTTCTTCTAGCTATATCATTCTCTGATAAATTTGTATCCTTACCATCAAGTGCAAACAATTCTTTAAAGTGAACAATATAATATTTACCTTGTTTATGAAGTATATGACAAGATTGATATAACTTTTTTTCTTTCCTAGATGCAACACCAATACGAGATAGTGTCTCTCTAATTTTTAGAAAATCATCTGGTTCTTTTAATAGAACCTCAAACATCTGCTCTTGTGTCCAACTTATATTATTTTCCATTTGTACCGCCTTTACTCAAACTATCTTTGATAGTTTTTATTTGTTCATCATTTAGTATATTAAGAGCTGACTTTGCCTTTTCATTACTATATCCATAATACTCTTTTACATACTCTAAATTTTTAATCTTCTTAGCTTTCAACCAAGGTGTATATCTTTTTCGTTTTCTTAGACTATTTATTAAAAAATCAAATTGTGGTTTCTTATCCATGTGGTGATTCATGTTTATTTCATTGACTAAGAAGATAGTATCTTGAAATGGAGCCACACATTTATTCACAATAAACGCAGGATATTTCTTCTCCCACATCTCATCTTCACCATCCATAAGTTTCTCTTTAGAATAGTTTATTGCATTTAAATATTCTTTTAGTTCATAACTCATTTTTCTAACCTTCGCCATGGTATGGTATCTGCATGATGTGTTTCATTATATAAATTTACACTATCACCAGCAATTTGTATTCCACTATTTTTTTGAAATCCTTTATATGTCATATTAAATGCTATACTTCTTCTCTCACCAGAACCTTGAAATGGGTATACTTGATGATATAAAGTATTTGGAAATAATAAACACATCCCTGCTTTTGGTCTTGCAACAAAAGAACCTGTTGTAAAAATATCATTGTTTGAATTAAAAGTAAACTCAATCTGACCATCTTTTTCTTTTGGTTTATTTGGTATGTTTCTAGATTTCATAGCAGGTATTTTCAAATATAATACAGCACTTATTTGACAATGTGAATGATTATGTTGTGGATTATATTCATTCTCATATTGAGATACAGACCAGATAGATTGCATTTCAGTTTTAATATTCATAGCATTTAGTAAATCTGTTTGACCAGCATTCACATAAGCTTGTTCTACATAACTTTTAGACAACGCATGAAATACATCCATGACTTTTTTTTCTTCTAACATAGAATGTGGTATCTCACTTTCAGTTTCAATCACACCAGCAAGTCTTCCACCCATATCTCTATTAGGATAAATTACATCTACTATTTCATTTAAAGCTTTAATTATACCCTCTGGTAATTGTACTAACATAATTAAAGGCCCAAAAGGTTTTACTAATTGTACATCTTTTATTTCCATTTCACATCCACCATAATTTCTGTCAGACAAGCCAGTAAATTTATTTCTTGGTCGGCCACAAAAGCTGACTGATACTGGTACTTAGATAAGATAAGAACTGCATGAGGTATTGTACCAGCAGTAGCATGGTTATACAAATTGTCATAAATCCTGCGATAAATACGGACAGGGTCATTGTCAAGATTATGTACAATCCACTTTCGTACATTAGTGAATTCCTGAGCTTTGAGTGCGGTAATAAGTTCATTGATATTTACCTCTGATATGTTTACAAGGATACCAGCATCTATTTGGCCTGATGTGGAATATCTTTGTAGTTCGTTTAATGTTCTTCGCCAATCTGGGAAATATTTAGTTAATACTTCCATGATAACCCTAGGTTCATATTTTATATTTTCTTCTTCTAAAATATTTTTCACACGAACAAAAAAGTCTTTTGCAAGTTTTGGTTTATCATCTTTTGCAATAACAAAATCAACAACACTACATCTTGAATGTAATGGTTCTATTAATCTGTTTTTATAATTACAAGTAAGAATGAATCCACAGTTTTTGTGAAATTCTTCCATGAACCCACGAAGTGCAGGTTGAGTAGATTGAGGATTTAGATAATCTGCCTCATCAAGTATAACATACTTACGACCACCTTCAAGTGATACAGTAGAGGCAAAGTTTTTAATTTTATTTCTGAGAACATCAATACCAGATTCTTCTGAACCATTTATAACTCCTTAAAAGTATTTTTTAAGTTTTCTGGTAGTACACACTCATTGATTTTTGTTGGGCGATACTTCTCAACCCATAAAAAAGTTTCCATAATATATAATCCAATTTTTTATTCATAACTTGATTCAGGTTCAAGTGCCACCCAATATTCAACATCTTTATTTGTAGATTTTAAATGACTAATATTTTTAGATGATATATCTACATCATAGTTACCATCCATAAGTTTTAGATTCTCTACTTTAAAAAAGAAATTAAAGTCATTACCATCTGCAACAGTATCGACATCTAAAGAGAATGTATTTGCAGTATCATTCTTTTTATCCTTGACTGTTAGATATACATCTGTATTTTTCTTTTCTAATACTAGGTCTGGTGCCTGTATGACACCTGCAGCTCTTTTTAGTTTATTTAAGTCTTCACCATTTAATTTAAATGAAACTTCTTTACTTGGCATAGTAATAGTTTTACTTGGTGAAGTAACAACCGATGGGTCTGAATAAAAATACTTCAAAGAATTTTTTGGATTATTTTCTTCTTTAATAGTTACAAACCCATCTTCAAATTCTAGAATAGGATTTGTAAATAAAGATATAGAAGCAAGAAATTCATTCAAGTCATAGATTGCAACTTCTTTATCGAATGATTCTTCTACATCTGCCTTTGCAACTATATTTTTCATAGCAGACATTGTTGTCAATGTACTGCCTTCCTTGATAACAAGGTTTTGATTTATAGTCGCAAAGTTTTTTAACACTTCAACTGTGTGTTCACTTAGTTTCATAATATAATCTCCTGTGTTAATGTTCTTTACTTAGTGTTGGTGATTTAAATTGTGCGACAGTTTCTTTACTGTCTCTTATATTAAAGTTAGCAGACATTGTTCTTCGTTCACCATCACCAAAAAACGGCATGACACAATGTTGCAACCAATTAGGGAATATTATACAAAAGCCTTTTTTAGGTTTTATATATTCTTGAGCGTCTAACTTTAATCTGTAAACATCATGAATGGTATTCGTTGATGTTATTAATCCTGTGTGACCATCAATGTCACCAGTCGCCTCATGCAACTTTATCACTGGTGGTTTATCCTCAATACACTTTGGAACTTTCAAATACATTATCATTGATAGTCCTGCTGGTGTTTGACATCCATGTGCATGTAAAGGATTGTAATCACCCTCATAACTATGTACAGTCCATGCTTCAAAAGCTTCTGCAATACTATTACGAGCATAACCAGTTTTATCCATAAGTAAACTTGTCGCAACTCTATCTACAACAGTTTTAAAATCTTTACCCACTTCATCATTTAGAGGAAATGTATATTGTTCAGATTTTTCATTTCTATTAATCTGTCCTACTAACTGACTAGAATGAGAAACTTTTGATGGTATAATGACTTCATCAATATGTTTATT
>VTLG01003687.1_pt1 | contig 17160 bp, 26 predicted proteins | sample 4694571 | NCBI WGS metagenome assembly VTLG01 (sample SAMN12604809, study PRJNA352737) | marine metagenome | biome: ENVO:00000447; feature: ENVO:00000209|ENVO:00000569|ENVO:01000036; material: ENVO:00002151; isolation source: viral sequences binned using virsorter ...
CAGGCAAAGCCCGGCGCAACTCATTGGTTACAAACTCGCTTTGCAGCACCGCAAGACCCTGCAAGTCTTCAACGACTGAAAGCGTGCTAGCTCCTGCCCAACCCTCTAACGATTGTTTTAGTTGCGCAAGGATCGCCCGAAGCCGTGCAGCTTTCGCAGGCGCAGCAAGCTCATCAATCCCACGAAGCTGATCAACAGCGTCCAAAACAAGATCGTTGTATGCAACAGCGATGCGCTTAGCAACGCCGTTGCTAAATCGATTGAGGTCGATGGCATTGCGGTACAACTCCGATGGCGTGCTCATGAGTCATAGATGCCGAGATATTGCGGATTATCAATGCAAGCCACAGACACGTCACAACCAGCACGCAAGGCATTGCCTACAAAGTCAGAAAATTCAGTAATGACATCTTCCTCGTACAAGCCGATCGCTGTTTCAGAGACGCCGCAGACTTTGCCATCAAGAAACCAAGTGACTCTGATCACCGCATAATTTTGCTCTGACAGCTCTTGCTTTGAAAAAAACAGCAGCCGGTTAATTGGTTCCTTTTGCTTGCGCTTGCGAAAATTATCCAGCCAACTCATCTTCAGCCCCCGGCTCTGCTTCTGGCATTGTGGCCTCTTCTGCGGCAGGTGGTGTCGGTTCAGGCTGCTGCATTTCGATCATGCCGCCGGTCTGCGTCGCCTCGATCTCTTCTTCTACGTCAAACTCATCACCCAAAACCTCGCCAGCAGACAGCTGGTTGAGCAGCGTTTCTTGGGTGATCGTGCCTGCGGTGTAGAGCTGCAACAGTGATTGGATCTCCTGCGGCTCAAGGCGTGTGGCAAGGAAGTCGCGGTTGATAAAGCTGCTGCCAGCCTGCGGCTGCTGCATGTACTGAGCATGAAACTGAAGGCAGTTGTCGATCAGGTCTTGCATTTGCTGCGCGATAACCATCATCGTGCTGTCACCCTGACTGCGGTCGATGCGCTTTGCCTCTGCAGTCTCTGCGCTGAGCTTTTGACCCAGCACAGCGGCTAGGCCTAGTTCGTTGATTTGATTAGCGATCTGATCAAGTCTGCGAAACTGCGCGTCATAGCTGTTGCCGCTTGGTTCAATGTATTCGCTCCGTGCGGTTTCCGGCAACGCCAAAGCTTCCCCTGGACCTGCACTGATCTCCTCTGCTGACTGCGGGAATCCATAAATTGCCAGCATTGGCACAGCACTGATGTGTAGCTGATTATCAAGGTCGCTTTGTACTTGGTACGCCTTTAGGTTCAGCTCGGCAATGTCTGCCAATGGTGGTCGCGACTCAAGGACAGCAACGCGGTTGGAGTAGGCAACAGCAAACGGAATCTCGCTAAGGCTAGTTCTGCCTTCGTCAACAATGGCAAAATCACCGTTGTCGTTCTTTTGGTGTATTTCATACGCCCCAGGCGTTAGCACTCGTACCTGCTGCACCTGTTTTTCGCCGTACAAGCCATCGGGCACGGTGATCGTTTCCATCAGCCGCAGCTGGGTCAGCTGTTGCCTGCCGTCTTTGATTTCACTGCGCCAGCCAAGGATGTCCCTTGGCGTGTATTGCGTCCAATACGGCCTGCCGTTGTCGCCTGCCTTTGGCGCATCGACAAGAACACCGACGTGGCCATACCTTATGCAGCGTTTAGCTGTCTCAAAAGTCCAAACGTTGAGGTCGTTGCCTTGCAGATCAACGTCAAACAGTTGCTCGGTGACAACATCACTTACGTCTACTAGCCGCACAGGCTTGCGGGTCAACATGCCCGCCAGCATCCGCTCTAGCCTGACGTAATAAGGCGCAAGCGTTGAACGCATCAGCCTGTTGTCGTAAGCCTCGTCTAGTTCTCTTGGCTCCTGAGGTAGATATTTTCTGTGACCTTTTCTGATTCCGTAAGTGCCCTGCAAAAGTGCTTCAATCAGCAACCAATGCGGCTCCATGTTGATAAAAGCCGAATTCGGGCTTTCCACCGTCGTGACGTTGCCAACACGTTGGCGACCAGAAAAGCCTGAATACACAGCTAAAACCCGCCCATCGCAATCAGTTTAGTAAAGCCTGATGCCTGTACCACGTCCAGCATTCCGTTGCAGCGGATTGAACTCACGCCAAACCAAGTAGCCTAAGGCGTCATTCATGTGGTCATACCCAGCGTCTTTGTCTGGCTCACCTCGCTCTGTGTATGACTGCAGCTCCAAGCACTCAATGGTCCTTTTGCAATGCTTTGCTACCTGCAGCCTGATTTCACCTTTCCCATTTTCCAGGAGAGCTTGCACAGAAGCCACCCGATCACGGACAGCAGGATTTGATTTGGGTGATTGATTGCTGAACCCATAAGACTCCAAGATTTGAATGTCTGTACGGCTGGCATTCGTAGATCGTGAACCGCCTGATGCGTCAGGGTAGACATAGATTTTGCGGTCAAGAAAACGCGCTCGTATTTCTCGGGCCAAGGCGTCGGTGTCATGTGCACCGCTGATCTCGTCGATCAGGAGAAGGTTTTGTCCAAGACGAACGCCGATCACCGCGGACATGTTGCCGATATTGAAGTCAACACCAACGCGGAGTGGTTCCATGCTGACATCAGGGATCGAGCTGATGACATGTTTTGTGCGATTAAATCGGTCATAAACCTGACCAGTTGTGAGATTGCAAAATTGGCCTTCTAAGTAAGCCTGCAACAGGCTCGGATCGTAGTTGGCTTGCAGTCTGTCGATGAAATCTTGGGGCAGATAAGGGTTATCTGCTGAGCGCATCCTAATGAGCTTGCGGTCTTCGCGCTGCTGCGCCTCCTCAGTGCCAAATGTGTTCCACATCCAACGGAAGCCCTCTGGCGTTGACGCGGCGCTGAACTGACGCACGTTGCCGGCCCTAAGACGGCCAAGGATCTTTGGAAACGCGCGCGTACAAATCGTAGGGTTCACTGTATCTATTTCATCGCAGAGGATATATGCCAAGTTCAAGCCGATGATGCGGGAATAGTTCTCGAAAGAACGGCACAACAATTTGCTGTCCCCTCCTGGAAAGTGCAGCAAATATTCGGGCAACGGTGATGCGCGGAAGGTGTAAGGGATCTCGTACTGCTCAAGAAAGCCCTCAAAATCTGCCTGCCAAATATCACGAATTAAAGGGCCGGTTGGCTCCATGACGCAGCCGGTAAAGCCTTGATTGGCAGCTGCCATAAACACGCTCTTCGCGGCCAAGGCTCTTGTCTTGCCTGCGCCGTATCCGGCAGAAATGCCAAGGATCTCAGTCTTGTCGTCATCGACAAAGGCACGCTGGCCTGGGTGCAGATCTTCTCGAATTCGATTAAGCAGCTTGGCGACATCGAGTTCGGAGTTGCCCTCGCCGATGCGGTGCAACACGGAGCCCGTTGGGATGTGGCTCAGGATTCCACTCACTGAAGCACCTGGGCAATCTGCGCGGCGGTCTTGATGCAGCCCAATGCAGCGTTGAGGTTATTGGTCTTGCGGGCCTCCTTTTGAAGCGTGGCAAGCTGGGCCAAAATCTCTGCTGTAAAAGTCAGGCGATCTGTTTCCCAGTCAGCGCGCAAGATGTCCCGCGCTCGGGCGATGTACGTGTCAGCGGTGCGCTCTGACGCCTCCCACTCCTTTGCTGCGTACTGCAGGATTTCGGATCGGACTGCGCCGTTCGCCAAAAGGCGTGCGACGCGGTTGATCCGCATGTCCATTTCAATTTTGGTTGACTTCTTCCCCATCAATCCTCCCGAGGAGCCAGCACAGCGTCCTTACCAGTGAATTCTGACCAACGCTGGACGATGACGTCACAGTAGGCGGGGTCAAGTTCCATGAGGCGAGCTTTGCGGTGATGTTGCTCACAGGCAATGAGAGTGGAGCCCGAGCCGCCGAAGAGATCAAGGATTAGCTGACCTGCCTTGCTGCTGTTCTCAAGCGCGATCTTGATCAGGTCAGTGGGCTTTTGAGTTGGATGAACAGTGCCAGTCGTTTGGCGCGTGACTGTCCAGACCGTAGTGGTTTTGCGGTCGCCAGCGTTAAAGGGTTTGCCGGGCGAAGCGTAGAAGCAGGGCTCGTGAAGCCAGCGGAAATCAGACCGTCCGATAGCAGGAGCAGCGACTTCTGCGGTGCCTTCTCGTCCCTCTCCTTTTACCCAAATGATTTGCTGTCGAACAGTGATGGCACAGTCATTTAAAGCGTTTTCAAATTCACGCTGGAAACGCGATGCGTGCCAGACAAACCAAGGAGCATTTGGGGATGAGGCAGTGATGCCACAGGCAAAAGCCTGCTGCAGAAAAGCCTGCAGGTTTTCTCCGGTAAGCTCATCGTTCTGGATTTTGCGCCCCTTGGAGTCTTCGTAGCTGACGCCATATGGCGGATCAGTGAAGACCATTTCGGCCTTCTTGCCATCCATCAGACGTTCGACGTGTTGTGGGTTGGTTGAGTCGCCGCAAAACAAACGGTGATTGCCAAGGATCCAGAGGTCACCGGGTTTGGTGATGGGGTCCTCGGGAGTGTCGGGGACAGCATCGGGGTCGGTGTTGCCTTCAACAGGGTCGACCTCAACGACGTTCAGCAGCTCGTCAAGGTCGTCTTGGTTGAACCACGGGTCAAGCTCGTGATCCTCAGACAGGCGGTGCAGCATCTCAAGATCCCACTCGCTGAGATCTGCGGTGCGGTTGTCAGCAAGGGCGAGGCCGACCTTTTGTTCTTCGGAGAGGCCGGTCCGGCGGACAGCGATCACTTCGTCGCCTTCTGACTCGATGATGCGAACGCGGCGAATGCCTGCGGCCTTTGCTCCGTCGATGGTGCCGTTACCGGCGAGGATGCGATTCTCCTCGTCGATAACGATGGAGCGCGCAGCGCCGTAACGCTGCAGTGATTCTTTGATTAAGTCTGAGGAACGATCAGTGCGACGGCGTGCATTCTTGTTATCAGATTTCAAATCGTTGATTGATGCCATCAGCTTGATGTCTTGACTTCCACGCTGACATTAGCTGATTAATTTTGACATCAACTAAATGCATCGAAGAAACAGTTCCAACGTATTCACCTACTTGAATCCTGAGGCAACCATCTTTTAGGGTGCGAATTTTTGGATTTGGCGTAGGCAGCTCGGAGTGCATTTTCGTACCGGATGAAAACAGCAAGTTCATTTTGACGCTGGATAGCGCGGAGGTCGTGGTCTTTTGTGCGAATGATTTCCATGATGCAAAGAGTGTGTCGGGGGATGGATCACGCTGCTCGTTCGTGCCCTGCTTTCCCCTGAAGCACCCAGGGTGTTGTATGGCTTTCAGCCTGGGCAGGGGACAGCTCAGGCGTCAGGCTCCCCGACGTGCAATCAGCCAAAGCCTTTGGTGGGAGATGTTGAGTGCTTTTGTTTTTCCAGCCTGGCTTTCATGCGCCTTACTTGTCGAGTAGTCATTGCGGCATGAACACCGCCCCAAGGCTTGGCGGGGTTTCGCTTGGTGTGATGCACTCCACCAAAACCGCCTTGTATGGTGCCGCCGTTAAGGGTTGCCATTGGTGAACTCCTGAAAATAGAGGGTCAAGCCCGCGTCACGGGCTTCACGAACGAGCAAGTGGTAGTGGTCATCGTTTTGAACCCACTCATCCCAAATCAGTGAGCCAGGCAAGCCAAAGAGTCGCTGGAAGAAGTTGGGCTTGCGCGCCTCGCAAAGAATCCTGGGCTCGTCAGGTTCAGGTTCTTGCTGGTCTTGCCAAGCTTGCTGGGCTTCGTAAAGGCCGAGGGAGTAGTGATGCCAGTCGGACATGATCAAGCCTCCCGTTGAGTGATTTCGCCGTAAATCTCGGCAAATCGGCGGCGGTGCCATTCTCTGAGCCTAAGCAAAGCTTCGCTGCTCAGCTCGTGCAAAGGGGAGTCCAGCAAAAGCTGAATATCGCAGGGGACTCCGAAGGAGGTGATTGCCATGGAACAGTGCCGTCTCCGGCTTGGGCTCCCCAATATTAAACCGTGGCGCGCCACGCGTCAAGCTTAAGTTGCCAAGGCTTTAACAACGGCATTGACGAGGCGGACAAGGTTCTCCTTTGGCACGCCGACAAACTGCTTGCCAAGGTCCCTGATCGCCCGGTCCTGCGCCTCAGGGTCCATCTGCATGCGAGGGATATTACCGGCGTTCAAAGCGCGATCACGGACCAGCTGCGCGCGAGACACGCCATGCGCAGCAGCCTCAACATCCAGCCGCTCGCGCTCCTCGGTAGTGACGGCAAACTTGATCTCCTTAGACATCAAAAATCAAACGGGTCGGGTTCAAGCGTTGTAGCCGCGAACGGGCTGGGTTGACAGGGGCGGATGTCTAGGTCCGGGCGCTGGTTGCGGAACTGAACAAGCGGGTTCCCGAGCTTGGCGATCGTGATGGACAAGGGGTTTGAGTTGTCATGGACAACCCAGCCGTTTGACCAAGCGCTGCCGTTAAAACGCTCAACCGCGTCACCGACCGACAGGGGTGACAAAGGGGGGTCTCCCCCTGCAGTAGGTGACAAGGGTGATAAAGGTGACAAAGGCTTCGTATCGTGTGTGTAGGGGTCAGTTTGTCCCCTTTGTGACGTTTGTCCCCCCTTCAGAGAGGAGACCCATGTGGGTCGGAACAACAGCGCCGGGCGACCGCCTTCCGTCTCCGCTTGCCCGGCTTGCTCAACCAGTCCCTTGCGTTCCAACGAGCGCAAGCAGCGGTGCGTTTTGTTCCGCTCCAAATTAAAGTGGCCCGACAGCTCGGATGCGGCAACCGGAAACCCACCTAGCATCCATCGCTCCTTGATGTAATCGAACACGTCGGCCTGCCGGCCTTGGAGGTCGTCAGCGGCCTCCTGCATCGCCTCGGCAGCCAGCACGCTCTCGCCATCGCCATGGTGTATCCAGCCGTCATCCTTCAGCTCGATCAGCAAGGTGGTGCCCTTGGCGCGGCCTTGCGTTTTGATCACAACACGGTGGTCATTCTGCGTTTGGCCTTCCGCAGGTTGACGAAACCAGTTCATCAAGATCGTGAGGCTGGCCGCTGCCGGCAAAGCGTTTGAGCCGCGCGAAGCGTTTGTCGCATTACCCCCAGCCACCGATTTATTAGTGTGGTGGATCATCGCCAGCGTGGCGTGATGCGGTGCCAACGCTTGGGCCAAGTCGCGTGCCGGGCCATCAAAGGCGCTGGTGGCCTCGTCAACGCCCAGCGGGCTGATGCAGGCGTGGTAACTGTCGAGCAAAAACAGGGAGCCGGGGTTGGCCTCTGCAAGGCCACCAAGGTGCTCAACCCCTTCCGCCGTGAGGTGCAGCGGTGCGCCTGTATGCCAAAGCATCTCGATCGGGCCGCCCATGTCGCCTTCTGGAGTGACGAGCCCCTCGCGCTTAAACAAGGTGAACCAGTCGTTCTCTGGCTGGTCAGTGCCGACAATAAAAACCTTGGGGCAAGCGCCGTGCAGGCGCAAACCGCAGAACTCACCATCGCCGCGCCACCAAGCGCCGATCATTCCAACCATCAACGCGGACTTGCCGACCTTGGGCGGGGCCACCAACAAGTTGAACGTGCCGGCCATCAACACGCCCTCCCAAGCCCAGGGAGTGGGCGTTGTATCCATGCGCTCGCCACGCAGACGGGGCAGGGTCACACCGGCAACCTCCCCGCGAGCACGCGCCAAATAAACGGCGGCGGTGCGTTCGCTGATCGGGTAGGCCAGCTCCTCAGCCAATAGGCGAAGCCGTTGATTTTGTAAAAACGGATCGGCTTCGTCAGAGAGGACCGCCTTGGCGGCGGACTGGACGCGCGCGAGGAGTTCCTTGTGATCGGTCAGGCTTTCTGAACTGATGAAGACTTCGGAGTCTTCGGGTGTAATGACCATCCTTCGCTCTGGAGGGTGAATAGAAGTTTTGTTGGGAGTAGATGCGAAGGCGCTCTAGCTCGCGAAAAGCAGCAAGTTCTGCGTTGGTTTCGTAAGAATGAGCCGCTTCCCAAGCATCAAGTGCGGCATCAGACCGCGCGCGTTGCGTTTTTGAATAGTGCCCTAAAAGGACAAGCTCTTCATCGCAATCCGCTGGAAGAGAAAAAGGAACCCATTGGAGGAGTTCGTACGCGCGAAGCTCCTTGTCAATCACGAGGCAGGGGCTCCGGCTCGTAAGCGATAGCCTTTTGAAGCAGCAGGTTGACCCAACCAGTGAAGCTCACCCCGATTGGACGCTTGCGCTCTACTTCGTCAGAAACGCGTGGGTCAAGTCGCACGCGTGTCGGGCTGTGATCCAAGATGGGATCGTTTTGGATCAGTTCAGGCATCGAAGAGGGATTGCTTCCGGGCCAGATCATGCCAAGGTTGGCCAGTCTTGCAAGCCCCTGTTGCTTAACCCGATTCCCGAGCTGACCCTCGACCACGACTCGCACCGGTACACGTACAAGGGACAGCTACTCGCCCGCTCCGTTTCGGATGTCATCGGTCACGACCTGACGCCGGAGCAGCGCGCCGGCATGGAACGTTACAAACACGGCCCTGACGGATGGGCTGCCAGGGGGAAGGGCATCCACAAAGTACTTGAGCACCACCTCAAGGGCGAGCCTTGCGTGATGGATGACAAGTGGAGCCCGTGGGTGGACGCGTTGCTCGAGGAGTCGATCTTTGGCCGCTTCCGGCTGCTGGCCTGCGAGTTCTTGCTGGTTGACGAGCGCCGGTCGATGGGCGGCAGCTTTGATTTCTTGATCGAATTAGAGGAGCTGGGTGTCCCGGAAGGCAAGGGGCTAATTCTTTTAGGAGACCTTAAAACCGTTTCTCACAAGACCGGCGTTGGCAGGCGCAAGCCAGCAACGGCGCAACTAGGTGCATACCTTTCCATGCTCAAGCGGCTGCGGCCGAAGGTGCAGGTGAGTCAGTGCGTGACAGTCGTGTCGGGGCCGGAACGCTGCAAGGTCATCAGGGAGGATCCTGAGGACTGCCACGCCGCTTGGGAAGAAGCGTGGTCTCGCTACAACCTCGATTTACCGGAATTTTGATGAAGTGCCCTCACTGCGGATGCTCTTGGATCAGCGTCCTGGAATCGCGCCACACGAATTCCAAAGCCATAAGTCGCCGCCGGAAGTGCAAAGCGTGCGCACGTTGCGAGCGCTCTGCATCGGTGCTATGTTGCAGGGCGTCCGCGCCTCTTTTGCGCTCATGACCATTTCACTGCCCACACGCGACAAGCCGGCAAAGGCTGACTTCCCAAGAATCCAAAAGTCGCCTCTTGAGGTGATGGAGCTGATTAAATCTGATGAGCATGCCCTCACCAATCTTTTCTATGCCGAAAGCGGCTGGGCTCCTTTTTTCTGGAAGGGGACTGACTGCACGGCTCCTTTTCGCGCGCTCTATATCGCAGAGTCGCTTGGTCTTTTACAAAAGGATGAAAGCGGTCGCACGAAAGACATTCCAATCACCGATATCACCGCAGCCGTGAATCGCTGGTTAATGGATCGCGGCCAAAACCCGGTGGCAGAAACGACTATCTACGGCAATCTCAAAACTGCCGCCATGTACGTCCACACTGCGCTTGGCTTAAGCATCATCCCAATCAAAAAGACGATGACGGTGCGGCTGACCGATCAAAAGCAAAACGCTGCCAATCTCGAGAAGTACTTTGCTGTTGCAGAAAAACAACTCAGCAGAATTCTCAATGAGCTGCAAGTTGCTGAAAACCATAACTGGGACACGCAGCAATTTCTTGCCAACGTTGAGCAGAAAACCAAACTTCGTATTTCTCCAGCCCCTTCATCTAACTGATGAAGCCGGGGGGCTTCGGCCCCCTTCTTTATTGAGACACGCTTATGACTTCTGCAATCGTTCCTGAAATCGTCGACGTCGAGATCCTTGAAGACTCCGTAATGACTGACGGAGAGACAAAGCAGCTGGTGATTGTCAAGACTGCCATCCGCACCGCGTATTGCACTCGCATGGAGCAAGACCTAGCAATTGGCAGGGGGCTGACCATGATTTTCAACCGCAAGCTGTACCGAAGCGAAAAAGGCGGACGCTCTTGGGAAACTTGGCTCAAAGATGAGTCGGCTGAGCTGACCTCTGGGCGAGGCCCTCTCAACCAGATAACCGCCCAGCGCCTGCGCGGGTTTTATTTGTTCCGTTGCAAAGTGTTACTGCCGGCGACCGGCCGGTCGGCGGATCTCCCGTTACCAACCTCCGCCTACCAAATCAGGCCGCTGCTATCTCAACTCGAGAGTCACCCATATGCGGCGGTTGAAATGTGGAAGGCAGCCTGCGCCGACGCCGGCAAAGGCAAGGTTCCAACTTTTGAGCAGGTTCAACGCGCTGCCCTTGCCTTCAAGGCAAACAAAGCGAACGAAGCTAGGCGTTTGTCCGCAGGACAGCAGGCTTCTTTGGACGCAGCAAATGCGGCTCGAGCTGAAAAAAGAACTTGGGAGCCAAAAGAGCCAGCGCCTAAGACGGAGCGTCTTAAAACTGAGGAGCAGGTCAAAGGCTGGACTCTTCAAAAGGACGACGGCGCACTCGACCCCATCGAAGAGTGCAAAGAAATTACACGAGCAATCAACAAGGCGCATGAGGCCGTTGGCCTGCTGCGCGGCATCCTCTACAAACGCATCAGTGTTCACGGGCGCGACTATATGGGTTACCTCCGTCAAGTCGATGCCGGCGTTTATAGCCTGTCGACCATCGACCACCAAGTCCGGCAGATCGGGGAGGACGTGGACTTCGTGCTGGCGTTGCTGGTCGCAGACGTCGGGGAGGGCGAGCTGTCCCAAGCCACCGTTGACCTTTCAGCGATTCCGACACGCGACGGTTGACGTGGCGCGCCCGCAATGACAATGTGTGGTTGCCGAGAGGCAGCTGTTCACCCGTTTTGCCATGACTCCCCTGGAGCGACTCAACAGTGCCTTGATCATCCGCAAGGCGCTTGAGGATCTGATGACCACCGAAGAATCCACCAAATACCTAGATGGCTTCAACGATTACTGGGAGGACTACATCCGCGACCTGACCCAGGATTACCAAGAAACACTGGCGGTCAATCTACCTCCTTTCCTGTCCTGACACGGGGCCCTTCGGGGCCTTTTTCTTATGAACACCAGCGACCTGCCACTTTTTAACCACCCAACGGCTCCGCACAACGGCGTCGACACCAGCCGGGAGGCAGCCGACAGCGTGCGCGATCAACTCAATGCCATGTGCAAGCAGGTGCTTGAGGTCGTCCGGAGTTGCCCCGGCGGCCTGACCTGTGATCAGGTTGAGCAGCTTCTGGGCATGAAGCATCAGACCGCCAGCGCCCGGCTGCGCGACCTGATGTGCCTTGAGCCCTGCCCGCTTGAGTTCCGGCTTGATGAGAAGACAGGCAAGCCTCAGCGTCGGAGCACCGCCTCCGGCAGAACCGCCCGCATCTACTTTGCAAAATGACTGAATCCATCGACCGCGAAGCCCAAAACGAGTTTGTCCAAAACGACGACGGCTACAAGCTGGTTCTAGATCGGCACCAGAAAATGTTTGCTGCAGCCAACGAGCAAGAGCGCCAGATTCTCATTGAAGGGCGAAAGGTTGCTCGGGTTGTTCGCTTGATGGACATTTGCATCGACAAGTTTTGCTCGTGCGCTGACGTCACCGCAGGCAGCAGCGAGGACAAAGTGCTGCAGGAGTACACCGGAGAGGACGCTGAGTCTTGGTTCGACGAATTTGAGCAGAGCAAAGATCTGCTTCAAGAGTTGCTTCTTGACCAATGCAGCAAGGTTTTGACGGCAAAGTACAAAGCCAAAAAGATCAGGGAGGAGGTACAGATGCACTGCGATCAACTGCGTGCCGCCCGAGGGGAAGCTGAGAAGCGTTACGTCGCTTCGCTGCAGCCCGTCAAGCGCGGGCCCGTTCGCCCGAAAAAGAACGCAGCTTGAGCAGCTTTACTTTCACGGTCATGGGCAAGCCTGCCCCACAGGGAAGCAAACGCTCCCTCGGTGGTCGGGTGATGATCGAGTCCAGCAAACGCTGCAAACCTTGGCGGCAAGACGTCCGCCACGCGGCGCTGGACTTGACACCTGAAGCGTGGCGCGCCACACTACCGATGAAGGTCGAGGTCGACTTTCTTTTCAATCGCCCAAAGGCGGACTACCGCGTTAACGGCGAGCTGAAACCAACTGCTCCACTTCATTTGACCAAGCGCGTCGGCGATGTCGACAAGCTTTGCCGCGCGCTACTTGATGCCATGACTGGCGTTGTCTTTAACGACGACTGCCAAGTCGTGACGCTTATTGCCAACCGCCGTTTTTGCCTCTCACATGAGCGACCAAGCGCAATCATCACAGTTACAGCCCTCGGCTGAACTGGTCGCCGCGCTGATCAAGTTTCAGCAGTCGGTTCCGACCATCCACGACAACGACAACAGCTACCACGGTGGCTACGTCAACCTGCCTGGCATCCTCTCGACTATCGGGCCAAAGCTGCGCGAAAACGGCCTCGCCGTTTCCCAGCTGCCGGAAGAGATCAACGGTCAGCCTGGCCTCCGCACCACGCTGCTGCACACCAGCGGCCAGAGCCTAACTGCCGTCACTCCGCTTGCGGTCAACGCAGGGAAGAATGGGACTCAGGAGTGGGGTAAAGCAATGACCTACTCCCGGCGCTACGCCCTCCAAGCGGTGCTTGGCCTTTGCGTTGGCATTGAGGACAACGACGCGGACATGGAGCCAGAGCCGGCGCGCACGCGCACGATTGAGCCGAAGGCAAAGCCTGCTCCAGCTGCATCGGCCCCGGCGATCATAACTGAGCTGTCAGCTGACGATAAGCAATCCTGCATCGACATGATCAAAGCAATCGGGCTGCCAGAGGACAAAGGCGGAAAGAACAAAAAATATGAGATGCACAAGATCCTCAAGGAGTTCCGGGAGGCTTTTGAAATCAAAGCCGACAACGTCGCCGATGGGATCCAAACGGTTGTCCATCTTGAATGGATCGCCAAGCGTTGCATGGCTGTTGAGGCATGACCAATGGGCGGACATCACAAGCGCGTCGTGATGCACGGCGGCGCAAGTTTCAATTCGGTGTGCGGTTGGATTCCGATCTAGCCGCGCAACTGCAGCACTACGCCGACAAACGCCACGACGGCATCATTAACGCTGCTCTTCAAACGATCATCCTCAGATTCTTCAACGGCAAGTAATGGCTGACTTCAACATCGGTTTTGTCCAGTTCACTCAACTTGAGGAGGACAAGCGGACAGAAAAAAGTCCAGACGTCACAGGCTTCATTGAGGTTCTTGCAACCGACGTCAACGCATTGATCAACTACCTGCAAACGGCAGAGCTTGAGGAGGACTACCGAGGTAACAAGGTGGTCAAGCTTCGCTTGGCCGGCTGGAATGGCACATATCGCAAGAACAAGCCCATGCTGAAGGGCAAGCTGAGCGAGCCGTATCGCTCTGTCGCCAAAATGGTTGAACTGGAGCCTGCAGCAACTGTTGCGGCAAACAGCGGCGGCGACTTCGACTTTTAATTAAAGGGGCATCAGCTCTGTTCTCTCCTGCAAGATTCGCGGCTCTCCTGACTCCTCCACTTCCAAGTGCTCGATCAGGCCAGTTGTGCATGTTGTGGGCCAGGCAACCTGTGTAAGCCCCCACCTTCTTATGACAAAACCCATCATCAAGCAGGTCAACACGCACGGCGTCGTTCAGTGGGTCGTAACGCAAGGCGGAACAGTTCGCCACTTCAATCACGATTGGAAGGCGCGCTGGTACTACGAAGCGTGCATGCGTTACTACCGCACAAAAGTTTTAGGCAGGGGCTCTTAGTTTCAGCAGGCAAGCTTTGAATCGAGTTCTCCGATTCTTCCTACGGCTTGGCTAAGCAGCTTTGATTGATAAAAATTTTGACGGACAAGCAAAGCGCAGATCATTTTAAGTTGCTCTTCGTCCGTGCAATTTTGAACGCTTCTAACGCTGCGTTCAATTTCAAAAAGCTCCTCCGTGGAGGGCTTGATCTGCATCCAGGTCGCCCAGCCCATCGGATTGTTACATAGTGTACTTTCCAGATGGTAAGCACTGTTTTTCTATATGTCGATTACTCATTGACCAAAATCACCCAACCCGTGCCTGGACCTTCAGCTTGCCAACGCTGGTGAAGCACTGCTTGCCTTACGCGAACATTACGTCCTAAATGCGGATTGCTGTGCCCACCCTTTTCCATTTCAGGATAGCCGCGAGGGTCTTGAACAATCCATTCTGGGTCATTGCTGTTCTTTGCGTACCCGCTTACCACTACCCAATGACCGCATCCATTGCTGCTGCACATTGGTGGTTCTCCACGAAGCATGTTTCCCTTATCCAGGTATGCAATGAGAACTGGCCTGCCGCTTTCTATCTCCAGTTCAACCATGTCAGCATCGCCATCTTTACGGAATTCAGCCTCTAAGCCAAGACTTCGTAGGGCTGCTAGTTGCGCCTCTACTGACGTGGTGTCCCCAAACTGAGCACGGATTTCGTTGTACTCATCATCCGTTTTAACCCGACGATAAAAAGCTGCCACCATCGCAACTGAACTTGAAAAACACTCCCTGTTACCCGTGCCTGTCTTGTTATCAAGCTGCCTGAAGTAAGGCATGTGTATCTGTTTGTCATATCCGCTTTCCTTCCAAGCTTGAAACCAGTCTGTTTCCTCCTCCAATAACTCTTTTGACACTGACTCCTCAAACTCCTTAAACGCAGCCAACTGATTGGGCGTACCACGGAAGAACTGAAGAAACGGCAGGAGACTTAAGGTCACTATCAACACGCTCGGGTTTGTTTTGACAATTCCTCGCGGCAGCTGTTTTCGCCAACGTTGTACCCGCCTAAAAAAATTAAAGCGCTGCTGTAAAGCAAAAGCATGACAGCGGCGCCTGCGACGAACCAACCAACTGCAAAAAGTACTGATAGTTTCACTGCTCAACACGCGGTCCAATCAGATTCTTTTCCACATAATCGCAAACCTGATCGTCAATCGTGTTGTCTGTGGTCTTTGCGTAGGCACGGAGTAGATCCAAGACCAGCCTTTTGACTGAATCAGATTTTAAGAAAGCCATCAGGATTGGCTTAATGATCAGAATCATTGTCTTGACTCGTTACCCTGTAACAGTAGCTCCGCTGTGCTATGGCTTCAAATTCAGAGGACAACCAAGAAAAGGAAGGCGTCAGCGTTGCTGATGTCGTCAAATGCGCTGTGCTTGCTTGGAGCGCTACATTATTAACCCTCTCATACCTAGGGATATATAAAGATATGAAGATGGACAATACTTTCGTGGCCAGCCTGCTTACTGGATCCATGGCGTCGTTCGGTATCGAGCGCAAGAGCAATGGCGGTGGCAACAAAAAGCCAGCTATCGTGGACAACAAGGACTCCAAGACTGGTATCAAATGAAACGTTTCGCACTAGCGCTGGGCGTTTTATTGCTTGTAGCGCCTGCTGCTAAAGCTGACCTGACTCATAAGATCACTTCATCGGTCTCTCTCACGGTGGGAGCTGCGGTCACAACTGCAGAAAGGATTGGCAGTTCCTTCTCCATATCAGGTTCAAATATAGATACAACCGACGGCAGTACGGCAAACACTGTCTCTGCTGGAACGATTACAAGCGGTGTCTATTCACCAGGCACGATTGCCGCACTACAGGATACTCCCGGCGAGGCTTTCAGCTTCAGTCAAAGCTATACACAGGCCGACGCATTAGCAGCTTCAGCCGTAACTACCGGTGACGCCGCTAATTATGGCAGCGTCGTTTCTACAGCTTCAGGCACCGCTGGATCTCTTTCTGGTGTGATCAACGCAGACCATACAATCACGATTACGGCTGGCGGAGCAAATACGCTTGCGATAGGACAGCTCACCACTGAGCTAATAATCAAATAATGTGGTTAGGCTTTTGGATCACATGGGGCGTGCTCTGCGTTATTGCGTTATCCGCTCCACAAGCTAAGTCCATACCAATTGTCCCAGCGTTCTCTCAAGGACAACTGAGGTCAACGACGACGACAAAAACGAAAGTCAATGAGGTGATTAACTCCTATCGTTATCGAACCGGATACGAACTAACTGTGACTGGTACAAACGTAGCGCCGGAAAACGATGCTTCAATCGCTCCAATGAGTTTGATCACAACAACTAACACACTTGACGGTGTTACCAGCGTATGGCGTGGACTTGACCCAGCGTCTAAGCCATCGTGGAAGATTGTCAATGAAGCAGCCACTTTTAGCTTTTCTGAAACGCTGCAAGGTCCAGGTTTAATAGAGCACACAATCATTAGCCGCGAAACAGATATAGAATCTCTTAATGAGACGTTAAGCACATTTACGCAATGAAGCGAGTTATAGCAACGCTTTTGCTACTTTCCGCACCAGTGCAAGCGCAGGTGTCAAGCACAGCATCTCCAATCGCTAATAGTTCGGGTTCAGTAACTAATCAGAATATAAATGTAAACCCTACTCGTAGCTTTGAGTATAGATATGGAGGATTCAATTGCCAAGGCACAAGTTTGCAGATTAGCCCTTTTTTAAGCTCGACAACTAGTTGGTCGCATCCATATGAAGCATATTATCATGAGCCAGTGTTTGATACTCGGGATTTAGAGGGCGCTTACGATCAAGACGGCAATCCTATGCCGGATGGACGTCCAGATTCCCCTGGGACGGTATTATTTATGAGGCCAATACGTACAGGACAAAAATCTAACTTTTCTCTCAATGGTGGCATAACTGCTACTTTTTCAATACCTCTCGACCGCAAACATGTTCGAGCTTGTCAAAGGGCAGCTGAAAAGCAGGTGGCACTGTTAGATGCCAAGCTCGCCAACGAACGCATGGTTTACGAAATCAAGCGCTTGAAAAACTGTGCAGACCTCATGAAAGATGGCGTGATTTTCCATCCCTCCTCGCCTTACGCGTCAATATGCGCTGATGTTGTCTTGACTAACCCCCCAGGCACATTGCCGCCTCACATACATTCAATCCCTACTTCCGCAAAGACCGCTGAAACTTCTGACGCTGGAACACAGACTCAACAGCAACTTTCTTCCCCAGCTTCTCCTTAATCTTCTTGATCGTCTTTTTGACGATCGGTTTGACAGCTTTGAGCAGAATGTCGCCTAAAGGTCTTGCAAAGATGGCTGCTGTAGTCGCTACTGCAGCAACACTCGCAGTTGTTGTGACAAGTGGTGCAGCAGGTAAATAGTTGCCAATAATGGTTGGTATCC
>VTLG01005396.1_pt1 | contig 17160 bp, 21 predicted proteins | sample 4694571 | NCBI WGS metagenome assembly VTLG01 (sample SAMN12604809, study PRJNA352737) | marine metagenome | biome: ENVO:00000447; feature: ENVO:00000209|ENVO:00000569|ENVO:01000036; material: ENVO:00002151; isolation source: viral sequences binned using virsorter ...
CTGTGGTGAAATCCTTCAGGTGGTTCTGGTGCCTCTAAGTTTGATGGAGGAACCCATCCTCTTTTACGAGCAACCTTTTCACGGGTTTCAGCTTTGCGTGAGGTCTTTTTAATTTGTTCAACTTTTTTAGTTTCAGTATTCATTTACGCCTCCTTCACGTGTTTTGCGTATTCTTCCAAGGGCACACCAAGTTTTTTTGCGATAGCTACTTGTGAAGGTGTGAGTCTCACAGTGCGGCGTCCAGTGGACGATGTTCTTGTCGCCGAAGCAACTTTTTGCTTTGGCGGACTTTTCTCCTCAAATTTATGAGGAAACTCTTTTCGTATGCGTTTATCAATTTCACTATAATAGTCTTCTGAGCTTACGTCAAATCCTTCATTAACTAAATCATCATGAAAAGACATCGCTGTGTATGTCATTGCTCTATCTGCTCCAAACCATTTATTATCTTGAGCCCAATCTTCCGCTTTAGGATCTGGGGCTGCCTGCTGATTTATAGTTTGAGGTTGCCCTGAATTCCACGGTTCAGTAGGTTTTTGTTCTTCCTGTTTAGATTCGGCTTGAGCTAATCTTTGCTTTTGAAGTTTTAATCTTTCTTTAGCAATAGCTAATTTTCCTAAATCTTGTTGGGCTTCAACTTGTTTAGTAGGATCTTGTTGTTCAATCGCTTGTTGTAATGCTTGTTTTGTTAAAGCCTCTTGCGTAACGATCGCTTCTTCATTTTTCTCAATACTTTGACGAGATGTAGCCTGCGATTGAGTCATAATTTTTTTATTTTCTTCTTGAACTTTCTGAGCATAATCAATAGCAGCCTGTTCACGTCGTTCTGCTTCACGCATTTTTTTAGTAAGTTTATCAATACGTTTTTTTACACCTGCACTGTATTCTTCTAATTCTTCTGATTTAGTAGTATCTTTTGATTGTTCTACAACATCAACAGATTTTTCTTCTTTTATTTCAACAACAGGAGCATCTCCTTCGGTTGTTGCAACTACGTCATCTTTTTTATCTTCTTTTAATGTAACATCAACAGCGTTCCCTGACGTATCTATAGGAACAAGTTTTTCTGATGCTGGTGTTATTGCTTCTGGCATGGTGCCTCCATGTTATAAAATGTTTGCTGGCAAAATATCTCGTGGGTCATCGATAACAGCCAGTATTTCGTCATCGTTAACTATTCTAAGTTCACCTCCGTCTATCTTAATACGAGATCCTGCATATCTAGTAATAAGAACCCAATCTCCCTCTTTACACCAAGGACCATCAGGAAACTTTTCTGGTTGACCTTTATAACAACTTAGCCCCATTTTTAAAACTTTACAGACATTAGTAGCAATTTGAGATTGCTCTACGGTGTCATCTGTCAAATGTAATCCTCCTGAAGTTTTACTCTCTAGTTTTAAAGGGTATAATACCATTCTCCAACCACAAGGCGCTGGTATTTTTTCTAATTCTTTTTTTTGTTTTTCGGGAGTTTTTGTATCCCATACATGTTTTGGGACAATTAATTTACTTGCCGTTTTATTCATCTTCTAGCTCCGTTTTATTTAGCAGGTCCGTGAGTTCCTGTTTTTCTTGTTCTAAGGCATGTAACTTACCTGTTAAATACCTATATTCCTCCCAATCTTTTACACCTTGCAATATAGCTTCTTTTACCTGGTCTTGTCTACTAATTAATTGTTTTTTGTAATATGTAAAAAAATTTTCTATGCGCATGTAGACATGATTTTTGCCAAATTTTGACAACGATTTGGTGTTTGTGCATTCCACCTCGAGTCCAGCATTTCGGTGCTCGCCCTTTGGTAATCCCTATTTTCAAGGGCATCTAGCATATTTTTAAAATTTCTGACCCCCTGAGTCCCAAGTTGAAACACCATTTCCGTTACTATATTTTTTGCTTCAATATGTAATTCTTGAATATGACCTACTAATTGGTTAGCACCCATTTCTGCTTTTGCAAAATCCTTATCAAATAATTTTAGTAATTCATCTTTAGAATATTCTTTACCATTTTCAAAATTATCTTCATCGGTAATGAGATGGCCGTAGCCTATAGTAGCTTTTCCTAACGAGTCCAGGTAAGGTTTTGCAATGAACCCTTCGTGGTCACGTATTCTTTTTTTTAAAACTTCAGACATTCTTTCTCCTTATATAAATATTTTAGTTGTTGGTCTTTTTGATTTTAACATTCTACCAAAACCTCTTGGTTTAACCTCTATATAACCTCCCTTATTCATTTTTACAATCTTATTTCCATGCTCTGACGCCCATTTTTTTGCCATTTCAGGTTTATTTGCATAAAGATATGCTCTTTGTTTTTTAGAGCGAAAGGGCATTAAGTTTTCTTTTTAGTTTTAAAAGCAGTTTTAGCCGATTGTTTTAAAGCTTTAGCAGAAACTGTCCCTTTTCCTTTTCTACTGGTTCCAGCTTTTTTTCTTTTGTTCATGTAGTAGTAAAGTCCTTTTTTAACAGTTCTTCCATCTTTAGTTACATGAGTTCCTTTACTTGCTTTAATTACAGAACCTTCTCTAGAACCTTTTGCTTTTGGTCCTTTAATAGTTGATCCTTCTCGTGAACCTCGTACTTTAGCCCCTTTGATAACAGAAGTTTGAGCTGAACTTTTTACTATTCCACCCTTTTTTCTTCTTTCAGGAACTTTAGTTCCAACATTTCTTTTTATTTGCATAGCACCTCCTGTTAACGTTTTACCTTTTAATCCTTGACCTGTTGGATCACCAATAGGCTTTCTTGCAATATTTCTTCCTAAGTTCGCCGCATTAGCAATACGTTGTCTAACACCCATTCCTGGTCCTTTAGGTATAGCCATTATTTTTTCTTAATTAAACCCATTGCACCTTTTCCAGCCTTGATGCCGAAGCTAGCTGAGCAGGCGATATATAATAAATGCTTGTAATAATCTGGGAGTTGCTGCAGTGCAACAAACCCCGCTTCTATGTGTACAGTCATTCCTGGAAAAAACACGAGTGTTGCTGGAGCCAAAAGACAAATTAAAATTAGTTCGTCTTTCCACGAGCCTTTCATTTGATCCACGGCTGATGCTTCCCATTTTATTTTTCCGGCAATTTGATCTTCTTTGAGTTTGGTTGCAGCTTTAATTTCTGTGACTTTTAGTTCTGCTTTCGCTTTTTTGGTCTCGACGAAGCCACGGACAGTATCGGCGGCTACGCCGAGTAATGGTTTTGCTAAAAGTTGCCAGACCATGAGTCTATGCTGCTCCGCCTGTCATCCAACCGATAACCCAAATAACTACGATGGCAACAATAGCCGCCTTAATCCAGTCTTTGGCTTTCCAGTCTGACCACTCTTTAATGTGTGCCCATAAATCTTTTAATAGGTTCATATGACCTCCTTTTTAAAGGGGTTAACTTATATCATGTTCGCAGTTTTTGCAATCACATGATTGACATGAACTACCATCACTACAGTGACAGCCGTGTCCACAATTTTTACATTCCATTAAAAAACGCCTTTAAATGGAACCTTTTTAATTTGCATTTTACTACGTTGGCCTTTTGGTCCGTCTCCTAAATTATCAATTTTAGTAGGTCCTTGAACTCTCATTGCCGCAGTTGAAGGGGCATAAGCTTTATTAACAGTAGAACCAGCATAAGGATTTAAATCTTCAGAAACTGTCATTTTAGCATTAGGATACTTAGATCCATTTATATATTTTGCTTTTGCCATAACAATCTCCTAGTAAATTTTTGTTGGTCGACGTTTACTTTTTTTATCTACGCCGTATCCTCTAGAATACATTTCAGTGACTAACCCACCGTGTTTATATCCTTTGTTAAGTTCACCAATAACTCGTCTTTTTTCTGCTCTTCTGTTTTTATTCATTTTCTCAGCGTCTATGCGACCCATCTCTTCCAGTAGGTTCATTCTTCCAGTATTTGCCATAACAATCTCCTCTAGTGTATGGTTGGTTTAATCAATTCAACTAAATCAACAGTGTTGGCTTCCATAATATTACCCGCTTCTACAGGATTTAAATGATTATAGTATAAAACCCTAGCAGCGCTCATAAAAGCACCTGCTAAAAGTATACTATCTTCCTCACATTTGGAAGTCTTTTCTACCATTACCATTAATTCTCCAAACCATCGATGTAGTTTTTCTTCAGCATTCGTCATATCACTAACATTAGAGTGATTACTCACTTTTACAAGCCCTAAATTAGTTATCAAACCTAATATCCCGTTGTTCATCTATTTTAACAGGATCTTTCTTGCTTTTTTCTATTTCTTTTTGTTTAGTTAAATTAACATTTGCTCGTAACTGGGCAATATCCTCTTGAGAATCAATTTTATCTTGATGTTGTTTAGCATCGGCGTCTATACGATCTTGATCGATTGCTATATCCGCTTCATCTTTCTCTATTTTTCGTTGTAAATCTTGAGCTTTAATATTAATTTCTTGTTGTTTTAAGGCAACAAGAGGATCTTCTCCTTGACCTTCCATTGATTGTTGTTCTTCAATAAACATCTCTTCAATAAATTCAGTAATTTTTACAGCTATTTGTTTTTCCATTTCTTCTTGGAATTGTCGTTGTAATTCTGGTGGTATTTCGCCACCATACTGTTGAGAAATTTGTTGAATCTGTTGCGCATTTTGCGCTTCTATTTGTTCTCGTGCTAATAGTGAAATATGTTCCATAACATGAGCCTGAAGCAATGTTGTAACATTAGGATTATTACGAATTAAAATTGTTGACATAAAAGTACGGTGAGCATCAATGTGCGCTTGATGATCTTGTCCTTTAAAAGCTGTTAATTTTTTTACCATTAAGGCATCAGCATTTTCTAATCCTGGATCTTTAGGTGCAGCAGGTTCAGGAGTTGGTAAAATAGCTTGAATGTCATGTACTCCTAACGCTTGATACATTCTTTTATATGCTTCATACATATTATGCGATTGTGGATCAGCTTGCGCTAATTGTAACTGTGTTTGTGCTAATGTCACACGTTGTGACATAGAAAAAATATTAGGATCACTTACAGGGATAATATCAATACGATCATCAAAATCTGCTTGTTTAACACTTGGAACTACATCTTTACCTACATTATATGGGTAAAAAGGTTCAGTATAATCTTTAAATACTTTTGCTAATAATTTAAATTCTATACGTTGAGCATAATGCATTCTTTTATGAATAGCACTCATGACTCTCGTACCACGTTCCATGATAGCCATTGTTGTTCCTACAGGCGCTCCTGCCCCGCCCGCATCACTTATTTTTTGATCAGCAATTGTGGCAAAACGTTGACCTGCTTGTACAACAAAACCTAATAATTGAAATAACGTTTGAGATGGTTCTTTATAAGGAAGTGGTAATAATCCTTGTCTAAGATCTCCACTTGGAGCATCTACATCTCTGAATTCCCCTGGTTGGAGTGGATTGTCATCGTCTTTAATTCGCAGTCCTCTAGCCTTGAAACCCGCAGGGAGATTGGACAGTGTACCTGCATCAATAAGTTGTCTAAGAGCAGAGGTCGCTGTTCGGGATAAACCCCCGAGCATGTGGATAAGCCCAAAGCCATAAAAACCAAGACCAGGTAAAAACTTATAGTGTACAAAATATTGTTTTTTCTTTTTATATACATCTTGTTCCTCATAATTACGATAGATCGATAATACTTGTTGTGAGCCTTCATCAATCGTTACTATATATGGTAACTTAATTCCATCTTCATCTTCAAAACCTGGTAAATCTAAATCACAATGTATTTCTAATAATGTATAATTATCATTTTTATAACCATCATCTTCTACACCCTCAATACGATCTTTTGTTTCTTGAATACGTGAGTCATCTTTATAAGGATCTATTTCAACGTCTCTGTACATGCCTATAACTTGCATCTTACGAACTTCATTTTCCGTTCGTCTTAAGATATGAGTAACACGTTCTGCTGTTTCTAAATCCGTAGCCATATACGGAACAACTAAATCTTCCGATGCAACAAACTTAGAGACAGCTCTACCTAGCGTAGTATCATAATAAACTTTTTTAAATGTTGAGCCTGTTAAAGGTAAATAAAATAACATTTGATCTAACTCAGGATCAAACTCTTCCATAACATGCATAATTTGATAATTCATATAATCACGCACACGTTGGGATTGTTGTTCTTTATCAGGATCAGGTGTTCCTAAAATTTCTGTACGAACAGGTCCACCTGCTGGTAATAATTCTTTATATGCTTGGGCTTGAAATTGAGTTACTGATTCTGATAATAAAGGATGTGTTACACCACTTGATCCTGCAAAAGGCATTGTACGTTCTTCATATTTAAAACCTAAAAGATTTAATCCTTTTCGATATGATTGAAACCACTCATCACGAGAACCTTGATCGGCTTTATAATCTCCAATCAAATCACTAGCAATAACCCCTAATTCATCTTCATCAACAAAATCAGCCAAATTAGAATCAAAAGAAAGTTCAGGTATATCGTTTTCAGGGTTAACAATAGCAGAACCATCTTCTTGCATTGCTATAGCCTCTATATCTTCATTAGGTGTTTCTATATCAACACTTTCCATTTCTACGGCTGGTGTTTCAGTTCCTGTAATTCTTCTATCTACTGCCATTATGCTACCTCAAATATATCAATATCTTCCACAAGTCCACCCTGTGCTTTATGGGTGACATATGGTTCTAACATTTCTTTGGTAATCTTGATAGCAAAAACTGGTTTCATTGCATCTTCGTCAGGTACTTGAATAGGCTCAATATTGTAATTAGGATTTGTTCGTTGAAGGTTTCTTGCTTGTTCTGCATCCGATAATGTGGCTACCATATTCCCATTTTGATCGGTAATTTTATATACATTTTTAGAACCTTGTTTAAGGGCAACAGGCATTGTTATTAACTCAGAATTATTATCAGTTGCTTGTTTTTGAAGAATTTTTTCTAGATCACCTGTGTAGTGTTTTTGTTCTGTAATAACCTCATAATTTGTTCCCATAGTGTCCTTATTTACATCCACATAATTCCAGGCATCATCTACATTTTCAGTTGGAGTATAGTCTTTTACTTTTTCATATCCCGTTATTTCCATTTTAGGTTTACCATCTTTTCCTAAAACAACTTCCCCATTTGTATCAACCACCACTTCCTTAATAGGTTTATCTTTATCAACAACCGCATATTTTTTAGGAGCTTTAGCAGTTGGTCCACCATAAAATTCATTCACCCCCACTCCTTTTAATTGAGATGAAGAGAGTTCTCCTGTTTCTTTAAATTTCTTTAACATCATCTCTTTATCTCGTAGACGAGTTGCTGTAGGTGTAGATGTATCTCCGCTAAAATTCCATCTTTTTGCCACAATTTCACCTGGTGACACGGCATAGTAATCAGCAGCAAGAGGATCTTTTAAAATAAATTTACGGTAAGCGGCTTCATATAAATCTTTTTTAATTACAGCATCTCCCCATTCCGATCTATTTTTAAAAGGCATATCAGGAAATAATTTTTCCATCGTAGTGGAATCAATTGTTAACACTTTATCTAACATATCATTCATATTATCTTCTAACATCACTCGTAATTTATCTAGACTTTCATCACTTATTTCTCTTGTCGTAATATAATTATTAACAATCTTATCAACCTCTTGATCCATTTGAGTTAAATTTTTACGTAAAATATCAACTTCCGCCGCTGTTTTTCGTGTAGGTCTGAATACCGTTTCATTTTCTTTATAAAATTTTAATAAGGATTTAGATAAACTATCCCATTCATTTAAACTCTCTACCTCTGTTCCTTGTTCTTGCAGTCGTCTTAATGTTCCCGCTAAAAATTTTTTTCGAGTAGCCGCCGCTTGCATAAGATCAGATTGAATCTCATCGGCAAACGTTACACGAACAATATTTTCTGCACTCGGTGTTTCGGCTTTAGATATTTGAGCAACTAAATCATTACTCTTAACACCAAGTTCATCTATTTGATCAACTAATCCTGGACTTATCTCATCCAACTGATCTTTATATTTTAATAAATCATTTAAATTATTAACTGTTATTTCATCTATATCTGCTTGATTCATTCCACGTGAAGTAGCAAGGCGGTGTAATTTTGTTTCCGCTTCCGCCATTAAGCCTTTTAAGGTTGAATTAAGTTTTTCTTTGTCTTTTTTTAATTTTTTTAAATTTGATTTTGTTTTTGGTCCTTCTACTTTTTGAGGAACTTTTCCATAACGGTCCGTGAGCCTCGACCACCCGATCACGAAGTTTTCCTCACCCTGACCAAAATTATGAAACGGAACATCTTGTCCTTCTCCACTAATACTTCTTGGATATTTTCCTCCATCTTTTCCCAATAAATTTTTAGGAATAATAAGAACACGTTCACGTGCTGTTCCTTCTATAGAACCTGGTTCTTTATATCCTTCAAATTTAAGGGTCTCATGTCCTCCTGGATTTATTTTATCCGAATTAAATCCTGTACCATGTACTTTCATTCCTTTAATAGGTGCTGATCGAACTTGAGCTATTAACATAGATGTATCAATGGGTTCATTATCAGAAAACATTTTTAAAATTTGAGGAATACGATAATCTGTAGCTTCGGACTTACGAATTTTATTTTTATTTAAAAAATCAAAAACTTCTTGTTTATTCTGAAATTGTTTAGGTGCATTCGCTAATACTCTTTCAATATCAGAATAAAAAACTGATGTCATTGGTGTCTTGGTTAGAGGAGTTACACTTATTGGTGCCATCTCTGTATCGGGACTAAGTTTATCACTTAACTTTTCATCAGGATTAGGATCAAAAATATCTTCCATGGAAGATTTTTCTTTTTGATTTATTAATGATTCAGCTTGTTTTTTCGTTGGATTACTTAAACTTGGTTTAGGTGTTGGTATAGGAGCACTAATATTATCGGGTATTTTACCAAATAATTTAAAAAATGGTAACATAAGGTTTGCCATCTGTACTTCCTCACCACCTTGTCTTTTTGCTTCTTCAAAAATATCTAAATCTTCTATCCCTTCATAAGCGGGTCCTAAATCTAAATCTTTTATATCAATATCTTCTTCTATTCCTGAAATAACAGAATCACTAAATTGACCAGGGTCATTTACCACACCACCATAAGAATAACCTTTTGGAAGGTTATCTTGAAATATATCTAAATCGTCTTCTACCATACCACCATAAGCATATCCTTCTGGACCAGAAGTTTCCAGTATTTTTATTGCTTCCATAACATCGTCATACTCAGGAATAGGATCTCCTCTTTTTCTTAACTCCGCAACAATAGCTCTTAACTTAGTTGATAGCTTTTTTTGTTTTCCTACAGGAACATTATCCACCATTCCTTTTATACCTACATTTGTCATTAGTTGATCTATCTTATCAAACTCATCAAAATTACCCTCTCGTAAAGCCTTTGTTGCAAGACCCTCCAAACGATTTTGAACGCCTATATTATACGGAGAAATATCCAAATACAAAAAGTCAGGGTTAACACCTTGTGCTATAAATTCTTCTGGATCTATATCCATTAAAAAAGGTTCTTTTTTACCTATGCCTTCTGGCGGTGTAAGTTTTGATGATTTAAAAGTATGCGCTATTTGAACAGATGGGTTTTTTATTCCGTATACTCTTTCTAATAGAGGGGTTATTTTAGGGCTTACTACCTTTCGTATATCTTCTAGTTTTTTAAAAGAATTAAATAATCGTTGACCAGGATTTGCTAAATCCGAAGGAGCCCCTAGTATTACATTTTTAAAAAGAGTTTTCATGCTCGACTCAGGCATTGTTCTTGATAAAAATTCATAAAATTTAAATTTAGGATTTTGTTGTATAGAAATTAAATCTTTTTTTTCCTTTAAAAAGAAATCAGGTTTTTTTTCTCCTTTTTTAGTTGTATGACCTTCTATTAACTCATCAGGATAATTTTTTCTTAACTCTTCTTCAACTTCTTTTCTTCTTTTGTCCGTTACTCTTGCAGGTTCTGGAGCCAGTGTGTCTTCATCTAGTTTTTTTTGTAGTCCTAAATATTTATTTAATTCTGGATTCTTTTCAACTAACTCATTTATAATTTCTCTTTTTCTTGTTGCGGAAATATCCGTTTTATAGCTATTAGGCATTGCTTTAGCTAATTGATTATACAAAACAATTTTATTCATTTGAATAGGTGTATCTATATTTTTTTGTTTTTTACCTAAAAATTCTGTTGCTTCTTTAGCTCTTGTCGTTGCTACCTCATCCCCAGCTTTTATTCTGTCTGCTATAGCACCTGATAAAGTTCTTCGTTTATTTTGATAAGTTGTTATTTCTGTTAAAAGTTGATCATCGATATATGGTTTATTTGTTTCAGGATCTATTGTTTTATTTAATCTAACATAATCTTCTCTTATATTTCCCTCTAAATTAGATCTTTTTATACCAACTTTATTAAATGATTTTGCAAAAGTATTTGTAACAATATTTTTTTCTAAATCTTTTTTTGTAAAATCTTTTTTCTTTGTAAAATAATTTTTAAGATTTTTAGATATTTCTTTTCTTACTTTGTGTTTTTCAGGTTTTGTGATTGTTTTATTTACTAATGTATCTTTTTTTGGTTTTACTTTCATCAACGATTCATCCAAATTCTTTAATGGTAATCCAGCAGGAAAGTCTGTTTCTTTTGTTGCAACAAGGGGTGCTGTTTTTTTCTTTCTCGGTCGTACTGCTGCACCCATATTTAATTTTTCATATTCTTCATCTGATAACTCATCTATACTTTTACCTACCATATCATCATCCGCTAATTGAGGATTATTTTTCATTATGGTAAAAGCCTCTTCCGGTGTTTTGTTTACGGTTTGTGTTAACCATTTATATGCCGCTTTAGCTCCCGCAGTTCCTCCTATTCCTATCATAGCTGCATCAAAGCCTACTAAAGCCAGTTCTGCTACTTGAAAAGGAGAAACAGGTTTTTCCATTTCCATTGTTCTCAAAGTTATACCTGGTCCTTCGCCAACTAAAAATTCTAATCCTAATGCCCCTAATGCTGCTGTTGGAGAAAATGATGCTAAACTTATTTTTTTTGGTCCTACAGAAATAGTAGGTTCATGTAAAAATTGAGGTATATCAAATCCTACAAAATCCGTTATTTCTGATAATGTTCTATAAGCAGGAGCCAAACTTACAGAAGTTTCTTCTTTTTGCTCTGGTGTTCTAAAAATACCTATTCCTGTAGGATCTCCTAAATCAATAGTTTTAGGGTATCCTGTAACATCTTTTTCCATTCCCTCTCGTATAATATATTCGGCTGCATCACCAAGAGGATCGGAAATACCTGGAATATTAGAGGGACCTATATTAATATCGAGTATATCTGTATCGGTCTGTTCAACACCAGGCGTGGGAAGATCTTTAACTATATCCTCTTCTTCAAAAATATCTATATAATCATCAACCATTAATAATACTCCTGCAACCCAACAAGGAATCCTGGCTCTTCTTTATAATCCGATTCCAATTGTATAAAATTGCCTTGTCTAAAACGAAGCAACGCTTGTGTTGTTGAATCAACTAAATCATCATGTTCACCATAAGGGAAAGCTGCACATTCTTCAATAACTTCTTCTGCCCACCGATCATCGGTTGCCCAGACTTGCCCTGCTTCAAAAAGAGGAGCAACGGAGTTGACACGTACATGTTTATCATTTCCTTTACTAGGGGTATAAGTTACCACAGGAATTCCTACTTGACGTAGTTCGTGCGTTAACGGCATACCCGATGCTTTTGCTTCTATTAATATTGTTTCAGGTTCCCAGTACGTACATTCATCTAAAGCAATTCGTTTGAGTTCTGGAAAATCCCACCGTCCCTTGTGCATTGCTAAAAGAATAATGTTCCATGGTCCGTGTTCCACGGGTTTAAATACACCCCACGTAGTTATTGCACTAAAGTCAGCGGTTTCCTTTTTACTAAACGCTGTGTCATAACTTTGTATGACATGAGCTAATTGGGGTATCTCGTCTTTTGACCATATCTTCCACCATTCTCGTTTAATAATAGAGCCTTCTTCTGATGTTGGTGCTTGTTGCCACTGCGCTTGCCATTTTTGTTCGGATAAAGAGGCTTTCACACCTTCTAATTCTTTTAAGTTCCAGTACTCAGGCCACATTGGTTTATTATTCAAGACAGCAGGAAACTCAACCACGTGCCACTGATCAGCTTTAGGTTCTGCTTGTGCTGCCATTAATTTACCTGTTAAGTCTTTTGTAGACCATCTTGTCATAACCACGACTATTGCTCCGCCAGGTTGAAGACGTTGCCTAGGACCAGAGGTATACCACTCATAGGCATTATCCATAGCAGTTTGACTTAAAGCATCTTGCTCTGAATGTGGATCATCAATAATAAGAAGATCGGCACCCCTACCAGTAATAGCACCACCCACACCAGCAGCAAAATACTCTCCGCCTTTGTTAGTTGTAAAACGCCCCGCAGCCTTTGAGTCTTGTGATAAGCTGACATTCGGGAAAACATCTTTAAAATCTTGTTGATCAAATAAGTTCCTCACTTTCCTACCGAAGTTATACGATAATTCTGCCGTGTGTGTCGTCTGAATTATTTTTATTTTGGGATTTTGTCCCATCATCCACGCTGGAAATAAATGTGATGCAAACTCAGACTTTGTATGTCTAGGTGGCATATTAACAATTAATCGTTTAATTTTTCCACGTGAAATATCTTCAAATTTTTTTGCAATAATTTTATGATGTGAACCTGCAATAAACTCAGGCCAAACTTTTTTTACAAAAGTTAGGTAGGAGGAACGGGACTCCTCTGCCACTTTCAGTTGTAAATTTCTTAATTCATATTTTAATAAATCGGTTGGGATTTTATTAGTTTTCATAAAAAAGTTATATCATAGTCTGTGTCTGTTGAAAACTCAACCTTTACCCTCTATCCAGAACCGAAGGGGCGGAAATGCGGGGGGTGGGGGTAAAGCCTGTACTACATATTGTTTGTTAAGGTTTGTAAGTACCTAGATGTTGTGTGGACTAATGTAAGAAGGTGAGTTGGGCATCTCAGCTCGCTGCACGGACCAGCTGGAGCTGCCTTCACTTAGGCATAAAAAAAGGGCAGTATTGCTACTGCCCTTTGCCGACCCTAACTAATTAGGAAAAGGTCTACCTACGTTGAGGTATGTGTTCTGATAATCTAGACATAATACGTTGACCCCACTCACGAACGTAAGCAGGGCAGTTAGGGTCAAGAATAATTGTCTCAACCTCACTCTCAAGGACTTTATAAAGTGCTTTCCAATTGATTGCGTCAGTATGTTGTGCTTGTATTGGTGTATCATTATTCGTTGCAACATTAGTATTGTTGCGAGGAACTAAACCAAAGGTCTGCTCAACGTGGGCTAATCGTCTTGATAAGTCATCGTCTCTATTATTCGGCATTATAGATTCTCCTTTCTTATTATCTTATTAATCCCATTTCTTTTTATAGTCAAATTCTTTTTTACTTTTCTTTTTTACTTGACAACCGACCAACCCCCTGAAGCATACCTTGTGTCTATCTTACTACTACATGGTAAAGGGTAAAGGGCAATGGGTAATGGAAATGCAGACGTAAAAAAAGGCGACCGAAGTCGCCCTTTCCCCTAGAATTAATTAATTAATTAAGCAGTTAATCGGAAGTCTGCGACTTCATCGATGGTGTGCTTCTTGTCTTTCTTGACTTGACCCTCGTTAATAGGCATTGCCTGTATTTGTTTATATTGCGTTGGCACTTTACATTTATGGTATTCCAATTCGCCAAGTTTTTCTTTAACGAGTTGCGTGTCAATTTTAGCAGAGAGTTTTTGCGAAACATGAATAGAATAATCCTTTCCATGTAATAGGTTTGCGTTCTCCGATACACTCATATCAAGAACTAAGTTTCTATTTACTTTGATAAAGTCGCTTATGACTTTTTGTAAATTCAAAGCACGACCATAAGTATCTATGATTTGTAGTTTTGCTTTCTTGCTAAGACTAGCAGGACTTTGATGTGCTTTCTCAAGCACTTCTAATATATTAACTGATTTTGACATATAGTTTTCCTTTCTGTACTTTCTGTTAATTATCCCCTTATATACTATCCCATTTAATTTGTCAATACATATTATTATTTTTTTTTCTGGCGAACCCTGCGGGGGACCATCCCTACTTTAGTCCTTACTACCAGTCATTGAGCAATGGGCAATGGGCAATGGGAAGATCTCATACAAAAGCAAAACCAGCTAGAAGCATCGCAGCTCCGGCAACGGGGTGGTGTATCATTACCAACCCACACAAACAAAACCAGATGGACATCATGATGCGCCAATCATCTCTTGCATCTTGGTCCAAGCAGCATGTTCTGCAGCTACGTTCACCTTCGCACCGTCGAACCAATCCAGGTACCAGTACTCCAGGCGGTGGATGGAGTCGTCTTTGTTAACGTATGCCCGCAGCTCGTCGCTCGGGCCGCCCCAACTAAACTGCCAGCGCCAGTATCCCTCAAGTTGGTCGGTGAATGTATTAGGCTCTACGTAATCAAAGGACAACCCTTCAAATTCTGGATTCGTTAAATCTTGCTGCCGGTCTTTCCATTTATCTGTTACCAGGTCCTTGCAGCTCTTTTGTCTTTGTAATGCAGTCATACTTGTTCCTTTCTAATGTAGTGGGGCTGGGCGTGGGACTTGCCCAACTTTGCCACCAGCCCCTTATAATGAATCAGGGCGTCTGACTGCCATGCTAACGACAGTTTACGGAAGCCTGTGGCTCTCCAGTCGGCTTCACAGGTTCTCCTCAGCTCCTGACTCAAGTACTTATATAGTCCCACTTTATTAGATAGTCAAGAGGTGATGGAATTTTTCTTTACTTCCGTGCATCAGCTGCAGGGGACCATCCCTACTACTATTGTAATACTTTACTGGTCTCGGGCAATGCGCAATGCACAAATTCTCACAGCTCTGTTACCTGGGATCCGGATTCACCTAAAGATACTACTAAATTCTGGCGAATTTCTCCCAATGGAATGGAGATTAAACTGGCATCACGGTCCGTGCAGCGGGAGCCACAGCTCCTGGATCTTCTGTACTAGATATACTGGCGGATTTCCGCCAATGCAATGGACAATGGAGTTGTGTGAGCTGGGTAACCCCGGAAGGTGCGAAGACTCACTACTTACTATTCTTGGGGGGAATGCTTGGGTAATGGGGAATGGAGAAGAACTTCTCTCACCAGCATCCAGGGCTGCGGAACCTGGGTAATATCTATCTTCCAGTGGGGGTCTGGGCAATGGGCAATGGAGCTAATGGAGGGAGCAACGAAACCTCCAAAGATATACAGTAATCTATAAGGGAGGGTCGTGGCTAAGATAAAACTTCTTCCGCCCTTTAAACTATGGGTAAAATGCCACGATTTTTGAAAAGGAGATAATTTAATCTTATTATTGTAAATTACTTTTAGTTCCACCCAAATCGATATTCCATCTTTGATTCCATAGCAATCTGGAATACCTTGTCCAACTCTATTTTCTATTCTAGTCCAATGAATATCAGATAGATTTTCCTTAACTAATTTCCATAATTTTGTTTCTGGTTTAACCGCCAAAATAGTACCACGCCAACATAATAGTTAAGGTTATCTTCCAGTGCATAAGAGCAAATAATATTAATAAACCTAATAACAATCTAATCATTTTTTATATATCTCCTGACAATTATCTTTTTCTAAATTCCAAGCAACAACGAAATTATCAAGTATAAAAGATTTCATTTTTTTAATATCAATTTCCCCGTTTAGTATTTGTAAAATATATCCGTCTGAATCCTGACCATCAAATGTCTCAGTAAACGCACGTATCATTTCATATGTAAGAGTTTTATTTTTACTCATGGTGAATTCCTCATTAGTTCTTGTAGTTTATGATACCACATCACTCTACATTCAAAATCTTCAGCCATTAACATAGCTTGTTGCAACCAACCAACCCTTCTCCAAAACAATTGTTCGGTCATTGGCAGGGAAATATAATTTCGTGTTTTTAAAACTATACTCATACTTTCTCCTTTTTTTAGACGGCTCACATGGTGGCAAGTATATCCATGCTTTACGCCTGATGTTGCCGTCTTTTTTTTATTGCCCCAACTCGATTGACTAGTAATCTTTCAGGGGCTAACAAATACAAACTTTAACTAGAATATAACGCCTGTATTTATTTTAAGACTGGCATATTTTATACCCACAGTGTTAGCCCACTGGGACAGGTATATTTTTACATCTGGTAGCCTGTACCTCATAGAGTTTTCCTAGTCAGAAACCAGTCTTATATACCCTATAATCCCATTATATCTTACAGTCAAGATTTATTTTCAATTTGTTTCATGTCTTTTACCTCATCAAAGGTAGTCTCAATACTGTATTGTTCCTTTAAGTCCTGAAGTTTTTTCTCTACTTCTTCTCTTGACATACCATCAATAGTTCCAGTTAAAATTTCTTTTTTGTCCACATACAAACCTGCAATCTGTCCCCTTCGAGTCTCTGCTGCGACGGCGGCATTCCAATTACCTGACTCACTGGCTTTATCTCTAATTCGTGCCAATGTAGATAACGACCTTTCCTGTGTGCACTTGTACCTTTCAACAATAGCTCGTCTTTCTGATTCAATGGCTTTTGCAACCAAAGGATACTTCTCAGGGTTTTGAAGCTCTGATGCTCTAACAACAGCAGAATCTTTAGCATACCCTGCCTGCAATGCGCAATGCGTAGCAGTATGTAAACCTTCAGAGTGGACTAGCAAAAGAATAAATTTTCTTTGTTTTCCTGTTATTTTGTGATGGAACAATGCATCTGATAATGCTTCAGGTATTATAATATCTTGTTTTTCTTTGTTTTCTTCCATAATGCACCCATTCAATAGATGTTTCTTCCTAGAAAATATACAATATTTAATGATTTAATGCAATGCGAGTTATGTTTGTAGATATAAAAGGTTACTTGTAAAAAGATAGAAGTAACCTTCAGGTAACCTAAAAAGGTAGGAAATACAAGGGAAGTTACTTGGTTACCTAGGTTACCTCTAGTTTCAGAAATAAAAAATATTTTTATCTTGGAGAATACATCTATAGAGAGAGCTGTTTATAAACTA
>VTLG01007187.1_pt1 | contig 17158 bp, 21 predicted proteins | sample 4694571 | NCBI WGS metagenome assembly VTLG01 (sample SAMN12604809, study PRJNA352737) | marine metagenome | biome: ENVO:00000447; feature: ENVO:00000209|ENVO:00000569|ENVO:01000036; material: ENVO:00002151; isolation source: viral sequences binned using virsorter ...
CGCAAGCTGGGTGCTCCTGTATTGGAGATTAATATTGATGATGATCAAATAGATGATTTAGTTGATGATACTATTCAGTATTTTAATGAACGTCATTTTGATGGTGTGGAAAGAATGTACTTAAAGTACAAACTCACACAAGATGATATTGATAGGGGACAAGGAAAAACAACAACAGGAGTTGGTATTGTAACAACAACTGGAACATCTACAAATTCAGCAGTTGGGACAATTACTAATAACTGGTATGAAACATCTAATTATATACAATGTCCAGATTCTGTAATTGGTGTAGAAAAGGTATTTAAATTTGATACTAGTACTATTTCTGGTAGTATGTTTAGTATTAAGTATCAGTTATTCTTAAATGATCTTTATTATTTCAATTCAGTTGAACTTTTACAGTATGCGATGACAAAGACTTATTTGGAAGATATTGATTTCTTACTTACACCAGATAAGCAAATAAGATTTAACAAGAGACAGAATAGACTTTACCTTGATATGGATTGGGGTGCTCAGGCAAAAGATGAGTGGTTTATTCTTGATTGTTATAGAGCATTAGATCCTACTACTTTTACAAGTGTCTATAATGATACTTTCGTGAAATTATATTTAACTGCATTAATTAAAAGGCAGTGGGGACAGAATTTAATTAAATTTAGAGGAGTTAAATTACCAGGTGGTATTGAATTAAATGGTAGAGAAATCTATGATGATGCTGAAAAGGAAATAGAAAGCATTAGATCTAAGATGGCTCTTGAATACGAAATGCCACCTTATGACTTTATAGGGTAGGAATTATGGCATTAAATCCGTTTTTCTTACAGGGAACTTCATCTGAACAAAGATTAGTTCAAGATTTGATCAATGAGCATCTAGGGATGTTTGGTGTTGAGGTAACTTATATTCCAAGAAAATATGTTCAAAGAGATACTATTTTAAATGAAGTTCAGTCTTCGAAATTTGATGATAATTTTGCCATAGAAGCATATGTCAATAATTATGATGGGTATGCTGGACAGGGAGATGTTTTAACAAAATTTGGTATGAGTTTAAAGGATGAAGTAACTCTTACCATTTCAAAAGATAGGTTTGAAGATTTTATTGCACCATTTATGGGTGGTTTAGATGATGGTAGTGGTGAAGGAGAGATTATATTATCATCACGACCAAGAGAAGGTGATTTAGTATATTTTCCATTAGGAGAAAGACTTTTCGAAGTTAAATTCGTAGAACATGAAAATCCTTTTTATCAGTTAGGTAAAAATTATGTTTATGAACTTCAATGCGAACTCTTTGAATATGAAGATGAGGTTATTGATACTTCTATTGATATAATAGATACTCAGGTTCAGGATGAAGGATTTATTAGTTCCTTACAATTAGTTGGATATGGAAGAACTGCAACTGCAAATGCAAATATTGAAACTGGATATATTAGGAAGATATTCTTAAATAATGATGGATCTGGATTTACATCACCTCCAACTGTTGCAATTAGTACATCACCAACTGGTCAGGTAGGTGATAATGCAACTGCAGTTGGTGTTTTAACAACCAGAGCAAATATAACATCAATTAAAGAACTATTACTAACAAATGCTGGTGCTGGATATACAGTGGCACCAACTATTACAATCACTGGTGGTGGTGGAATAGGTGCAGCAGCAACCTGTTCTATTGAAACTACACAGAAGGGTGTATTCAGATTTGTTATGCTTGATACTGGTGTTGGTTATAGTACTACACCTTCTGTTACAGTTGTTGGTGCAGCAGTAACAGCAGTTGGTATTGCTTCTATTGGACGTGCAGGAAGTGATATGATTGTTAAATCAATCTATATTTCAGATCCTGGTGAAGGATATACAACTGCACCAGCAGTAACCATTGCAAATCCACCTCAATTAACAGGAATTGGAACTTATCTTTATAATGAAATCGTTATCGGTGAGAAATCAAGAACAGAAGCAAGAGTTAGAAATTGGGATAAGGATACTAAGATTCTTAAGATTGCACATGTAGGAATTGGATCAACTGCAAAAGGATTTGCAACTGGAGAAGCAATTCTTGGACAAGAATCCGGAGCATCATATACTGTGGATGTCTTCAAAAAAACAGATGAAGATGATAAATACAACCAAGGTGATGAATTTGAACTGGAAGCAGATAAAATTCTTGACTTTACACAGACTAATCCATTCGGTGTTTATTGATGTTAGGAACATATTATTACCACGAAATTCTTAGAAGGACTGTTATATCCTTTGGTACTCTTTTTAATGAGATACATGTTCGCCATACAGGAAAAAATGGTGAAAATCTTAGTGAAATAAAGGTTCCAGTTTCCTATGGACCAAGACAGAAGTTTCTGGCAAGAATTCAATTACAACCAGAACTTAATAAGGCAACTACTCTTAGTTTGCCTAGGATGTCATTTGAAATGACTAATATTCAATATGACCCTACAAGGAAATCTGGAATAACACAGACTTTTAAAGCGTCTGATGGAACTAATATGAAGAAGGTATTCTTACCAGTTCCATATAATATTGGATTTGAATTAAATGTATTAACAAAACAAAATGATGATGCATTACAAATAGTTGAACAAATATTACCATTCTTTCAACCATCATTTACTTTAACAGTTGATTTAGTAGATTCTATTGGAGAAAAGAGAGATATTCCAATGGTTCTTGATAATATATCTTTTGATGATCAATATGAAGGAGATTTTGCTACTAGGAGAGCATTAATCTATACACTTAATTTTACAGCAAAGACTTATCTATTCGGTCCTATTGCAGAAACAACAGAAGGACTAATCAAGAAAGTTCAAACAGATTTCTATATGAATACAGAAAATATTTCTACCGCAAATCGCGAGATGAGATATACTGTAACACCAGATCCAATTACTGCTGGTCCAGATGATGCGTTTGGTTTCGATGAAACGTGGGAAGTTTTTGGTGATGGTAAAGATTATAGTCCAACAAGACAAACTGATATTTAAGAACAATGTCTAGTTATGATTCCATTGATGAAGCTTTAAACGTTGAGAGTAGTATTGTAGGATTAAATCCTGACAAAACTGCAATAGAGGTTTCTTCTAAGTCTAATGATATACAAAAGGATTATGAGTATACTCGTGCCAATTTGTATTCAATAATAGAAAAAGGACAAGAAGCACTTAATGGTGTTATGGAACTTGCTGGTGAAAGTGCAAGTCCAAGAGCATATGAGGTGGCAGGTCAAATTATCAAATCTGTTGCAGATACAACTGATAAATTAATAGATCTTCAAAAGAAAGTAAAAGAGGTAGAGGAAGATACTGTTAAACCAACAAGTGTAACTAATAATGCGTTATTTGTTGGTAGTACAGCAGAACTTCAAAAGATGCTTAAACAGGATTTTCTAAATAATAAAGAAGAAAAATAATAGCATCATGGAATTAAATGATATTCTTGGTGGAGCATTAAAGGATATTGCAGGTACTGCTGTAAAAGAATTTCAAGGTACTAAATCATTTAAAAAATTTACTAAGCAAGCAAAAAAGGTTGAAAAAACTGGTAAGGTAGATTTTAGTAAGCTAATGGATGTTGCTAAAGGTATGAAAGGTGATATAAAGAGTGTTGGGCAAAGTACTGCAAATAATGCTCTTGATCAAGGAAATGCTATAATAAATCAATTAAGAAATAAATTAAATAGTGAAGGAGTTGAATATCAAGGTGGTATAAGTATGGAACCTTATACTAAGGATACAAAGTTTAATGAAGTTGAAACTGTTGATATAATTACACCAGAACCATTAAGACCTAGTCCAAAGGCAACAGAGTTTTCTGATTGGCGAGTAGAACTAGATAAATAACTCAATAAAGGATAAAGAAAAGTATCATGTTAACTAAAGTCTTAGCAGCTGAGGGTAATCTATCCAGTGCTTCCAATGTTAATACAGCGACTGTGGTAAGACTTTACAACGGTCATAGTGCAGCGGTAGTTGTTACAAGAAAGGATTCTGATGGAACAACTATTGGTAGTTTTAGTGCTGTAAATGGACAAGTAATATTTGTAGAGAAAGATCCTACTGATACACTTACTGCTGCATCTAATGGTGGAAGTATATTAGTAGCTAAGGTTGCCTACGCAAACTAATAGTTTCTTTTTGTTATGAGTAATGAAGTCTATTTGGGGAATCCCAATTTAAAGAAGGCTAATACTTCAATTGAATTCACACAGGAGAATATCCTAGAATTTGTGAAGTGTAAGGAGGATCCTGTATATTTTGCGAGAAAGTATATAAAAATTGTTTCTCTTGATGAGGGACTAGTTAATTTTAAAATGTGGGATTTTCAGGAAGAGTTAATCCGTAATTTCCACGATTATAGATTTAATATATGTAAGATGCCACGTCAGACTGGTAAATCTACAACATGTATTTCATATCTATTGCATTATGCGGTTTTTAATGATAATGTCAATATTGCGGTTTTGGCGAACAAGGCATCTACTGCTAGAGATTTACTTGGTAGACTCCAACTCGCATATGAAAATTTACCTAAATGGATGCAACAGGGAATCATTTCCTGGAATAAAGGTTCTCTTGAATTAGAAAATGGATCAAAAATTTCTGCTAACTCTACGTCTTCATCTGCTGTCCGAGGTGGATCCTATAATGTCATCTTTCTTGACGAGTTCGCGTTCATCCCAAATCACATTGCTGATGACTTCTTTGCCTCTGTTTACCCTACTATTACATCTGGACAAAGCACAAAAGTAATTATTGTTTCAACCCCAAGGGGTATGAATCATTTTTATCGTATGTGGCATGATGCAGAAAAAGGTAAAAGTGAATATAAACCAACTGATGTTCATTGGAGTGAAGTTCCTGGTAGAGATGAGGCATGGAAAGAACAAACTATTTCCAATACTTCTGAACAACAGTTTAAAATTGAGTTTGAATGTGAATTCTTAGGATCTGTTAATACTTTAATTAATCCATCAAAACTTAGAAACCTTGTATATGAAGATCCAATTAAAAGAAATGCTGGATTGGATATCTATGAAGATCCTCAACCAGAACATAATTATTTGATTACAGTTGACGTTGCCAGAGGATTGGGTAATGATTATTCGGCATTTATTGTTTATGATATAACAGAATTTCCATATAAGGTAATTGCCAAATATAGGAATAATGAAATTAAACCAATGTTATTCCCTAATATTATTCATGATGTTGCAAAAGGTTATAATGATGCTTGGTTATTAATTGAAGTAAATGATATTGGAGATCAAGTAGCAAGCATACTTCAATATGATCTTGAATATGAAAATCTTTTAATGGCTTCTATGAGAGGAAGAAATGGTCAGATAGTTGGTCAGGGATTTAGTGGTAAGAAATCACAACTTGGTGTAAGAACCACAGCAGCAGTTAAAAAATTAGGTTGTAGTAATTTAAAAACATTACTTGAAGATGATAAGATACTTGTACCAGATTATGATATTATTTCAGAATTAACAACATTCTCACAAAAACACAATTCATTTGAGGCAGAAGAGGGGTGTAATGATGACCTTGCAATGTGTCTTGTTTTATTCTCTTGGTTATGTGCTCAGGATTATTTTAAGGAAATGACGGACAATGATGTTCGTAAGAGAATATATGAAGAGCAGAAAAATCAAATAGAACAAGATATGGCACCATTTGGATTTGTTCAAGATGGTATTAATGATATGGTTAGTTTTAAAGATGATGAAGGAGATACTTGGCACACAGATGAGTATGGTGATAGATCCTATATGTGGGATTATATGTAAGTGTGAATGTAAAACACCATATTGATAAATAATTTTAGCAATATTCTGAGACTCGGAGAGTAAAAAGATGCCACTAAATTTAGCATCTCCTGGAATTGTAGTAAGAGAGGTTGATTTAACTATTGGACGGGTAGACCCAGTTTCTGGTTCTATCGGTGCTCTCGTTGCTCCATTTGCAAAGGGACCTGTAAATCTTCCACAGTTAATAGAGAACGAAGACGATCTTTATCAAACTTTTGGACAACCTTATTCAACTGATAAGCATTACGAGCATTGGCTTGTGGCTTCATCATATCTTGCATATGGTGGAACAATGCAAGTTGTTAGGGCAGATGACCAACAACTAGTAAATGCTGTATCAGGAGTAAGTACAAGTATAAAAATTAAAAGTAATGAACATTATAATCAATTAGGTTATGATGAGAATACAATTACTAACGTAACTATCGCTGCTAAGAATGCAGGAACATGGGCAAACGGTATTAAGGTTGCCATGATCGATGCTAGGGCAGATCAGGTTCTTACAGTTGGTGCTGCAAATACAGCTGCTGTTGGTTATGCAGTAACACAGGCAGTATCAAAAACAATTGGTACAAAAGAAGGTACAAGAACTATTGATGGTTACATTAAAGGTCTTGTAACAGGAAAGGTTGGTAACAACTTAGAAGTTAAAGTTGTTTCTCACGTTTCTGCTGCAGGTACTGAAACCAATGTAGATTATCAGCAAGGTGGTTATTACAACTTCTCTGATACTGGTAGCGTAATTGCCATTCAGAATGGACATGCAAATTCTGCAACTAGTATTGCATATACTGCACAAAAAGATTGGTTCGAACAGCAAGACATTCCTTTAAGTGTCGGTAAACTAGAATGGGATCAGTTAGCAGATGCTCCTGGAACTTCAAACTATGCTTCTGCAAGAGGTGGTAGAAATGATGAAGTTCATGTTGTTGTCATTGACGACAAAGGAACAATAACTGGTAATGCTGGAACAATTCTTGAAAAGCATTTAAGTCTTTCTAAGGCAAAAGATGCTGAATATTCAGTAGGTTCTACTTCTTATTGGAGAAAGTATCTATCTACTAATTCCAAGTACATTTACGGTGGTAGTGCTCCTACTGGAATCACAACCACAGGATGGAGTACTTCCTCAACAAATACTCTTGATTCTGATAGTGGTTGGGATCAAGATGCAGATTCTGTTAACTTTGGTGGAAGTGGAGCACAAACTCTAACACTTTCAGGTGGTACAAACTATTCTGGTAAGACAGATCTTACTACAACTGGTGCATTGTATTCAGGTGTAGATGATCTTATTACTGGTTATACTCTGTTTGAAAACACAGAGGAAACTGAAGTTGACTTTATCCTAATGGGTTCTGCCAACTATGCGAAAGAAACCGCACAAGCATTAGCAGAAAAAACAATTGCTGTTGCAGAAATAAGAAAGGATGCAATCGCATTTATTTCACCTTATAGACAAGCATTTATTAATGATTCCTCAGTTGGTACGGTAACAGTTAATAACATTGATACCATTACTGATAATGTTGTAAGTTTCTATGCACCAATTTCATCAACAACTTATGGTGTATTTGATAGCGGTTACAAGTACATGTATGATCGCTTCAACAATGTTTTGAGGTATGTTCCTCTTAATGGTGACATTGCTGGAACCTGTGCAAGAACTGATATTGATCAGTTCCCATGGTATTCACCAGCAGGTACTGCCAGAGGTTCAATTCTTAATTCTGTTAAACTTGCCTATAACCCAGGTAAGAAGCAAAGAGACATTCTTTATTCAAACAGAATTAATCCCGTTATGGTTTCACCAGGCGCAGGAATTATCCTGTTTGGTGATAAGACAGGATTTGGCAAATCATCTGCATTTGATAGAATCAACGTTCGTAGATTGTTTATCTACCTTGAAGATGCTATCTCAGCAGCTGCTAAGGATATCCTCTTTGAATTCAACGACGAACTTACAAGGACTAACTTTGTAAATATCGTTGAACCATTCCTCCGTGATGTTCAATCTAAGAGAGGAATATTTGATTATGTTGTAATTTGTGATGAAACAAACAACACAGCAGCAGTTATTGATAATAACGAATTTGTTGCTGACATCTTCATTAAGCCCGCACGTTCTATCAACTTCATCGGACTAACCTTTGTTGCTACTAGAACTGGTGTTGCTTTCGAAGAAGTAATCGGTTCCGTTTAATTAACCTAGAGGTTTAAAAAATGCCAGCTAGAAATCAAGTCAATCCACCCCCTCTAAGGAAGATTACCGACTTTAAGAGTAAGCTCACGGGTGGTGGTACTCGCTCAAATCTATTCGAGGTCGTTCTCACTTTCCCAGATGCAGCTGCACCAGACTCTGCTGTTCTTGATAAAGCAAGGTTCTTAGTCAAGGGAGCAAACCTACCAGCATCCAATGTTGCGATGCTTGAGGTTCCTTTTAGAGGTAGGGTGTTGAAAATTGCTGGTGATAGAACGTTCGATTCTTGGACAATTACTGTTCTTAACGATACAGACTTTGCTATTCGTTCTGCTTTTGAAAAGTGGATGAATGTAATTAATAATATGGGCGATAACACTGGATTAGTAAATCCAGCAGATTATCAGTCAGATGCCTATGTTTATCAATTGGATCGTGATGGAACTGCTTTAAGATCTTATCGTTTCTACGATATTTTCCCAACACAGGTTGGACCTATCGAATTATCTTACGACGCACAAGGAATTCAAGAGTTTACAGTTGAACTCCAAGTCCTCTGGTGGGAAGCCATTAAAGGAACTAGCCCTCAGGCTGGCGGTGAAGATATCAACTAAATAGAAGATAGTACTCGTTTAATTTTATAACATGGCAAAACTTTTTGGTTTTTCTATTGAGGATACGAAGAAAAAATCTTCTGGTATTGTATCCCCCGTACCTCAGACTAATGAGGACGGGGTTGATAATTATATTGCCAGTGGTTTTTACGGTCAGTATGTAGATATAGAAGGTTCCTATAGGAACGAAACAGAATTAATAAAAAGATATCGTGAGATGGCATTGCATCCAGAGGCGGATGGTGCTATTGAAGATGTTGTTAACGAAGCAATAGTAAGTGATCTGTACGATTCACCAGTTCAGATTGAATTATCAAATTTAAATGCTAGTGATAAATTAAAAAAGATAATTAGAGAAGAATTTAAATATCTAAAAGAAGTTATGGACTTCGATAGGAAGTGCCATGAGATTTTTAGAAATTGGTATGTTGATGGAAGAGTATATTATTTAAAAGTTATTGATCAAAAGAGACCTCAAGATGGAATTCAGGATCTAAGATATATTGATCCTATGAAGATGAAGTATATCCGTCAAGAAAAGAAAAGGGATAAGGGTCAAGAATATTCTCAACATTTGAATCCTAAGCAAAATGATATTAAGCAGGATCAAGAGTTTGAAGAATATTTCATGTATACACCAAAACCTAATTATCCCACAGGGATGATTTCGAGGTCTGGTGGTAGATCAATTAAAATAGCAAAAGATTCTGTTGTTTATTGTACTTCTGGATTAGTAGATAGAAATAAGAATACAGTTCTTTCATATCTCCATAAAGCAATTAAATCACTCAATCAACTTAGAATGATTGAGGATAGTCTTGTAATATACAGACTTTCACGCGCACCAGAGCGCAGAATTTTCTATATTGATGTAGGAAATCTACCAAAAGTTAAGGCAGAACAGTACCTTAAAGAGGTAATGTCCCGTTATAGAAATAAACTTGCATATGATGCGAACACGGGCGAGGTTCGTGATGATCGTAAATTTATGTCTATGATGGAAGATTTCTGGCTTCCTAGAAGAGAAGGTGGTAGAGGAACAGAAATTACTACACTTCCAGGTGGACAAAATCTTGGAGAACTTGCTGATATTGAGTATTTTCAGAAGAAACTGTATAGATCATTAGGTGTTCCTGAATCTAGAATTGCAGCAGAAGGTGGATTTAATCTTGGTAGATCATCAGAAATATTAAGAGATGAATTAAAATTCTCTAAATTTGTTGGTCGTTTAAGAAAGCGTTTTGCAGCGATGTTTAATGACATGCTCAGAACACAATTAATTTTGAAAAATATTGTTACTCCCGAAGATTGGGATAAGATGGAAGATCATATTCAATATGATTTCTTATATGACAATCAATTTGCAGAATTAAAAGAATCTGAATTGTTAGAAGGTAGATTAGGTAATCTAGCAGCAATTGAACCATATATTGGTAAATATTATTCAACTGAGTATGTACGAAGGAAGATCCTACGTCAAACAGACAGTGAAATTATTGAAATTGATGCTCAGATTGATGATGAAATTGATAAAGGAATTCTCCCAGATCCAGCATCAATTGATCCAGTTACTGGTGAACCAATCATGTCAGAAGAAGAAATGGGAATGGGAGAAGTCCCCATGGAACCTGATTTAGAAGCCGAAGCACAAGCAGTTGATGCACAGTATTCAAAAGATACTAAAAAGGCTGAAATATAAATATATCATAAGATCATAATTTAATCTCATGGAAGAACTTGTCGATTTGATTGCAACTGATGGATCTGCGTCCGACGTGCATAGTAAAATTAAAGATTTACTTTATGCAAAGTCAGCAGATAAAATTGATGGGATGAAACCTAACTACTCAGCTGCAATGTTTGAACTTCCCGTTGAAGTGGAAACTGAATCAGAACCAGAAGAAGTAACTCAGGAAGAAGAATGAAACTTATTACCGAAGAAATTTCCAAGGTAGAATTTATTACCGAAGGAAAGGGTGCTAATAAAAAGATGTATATTGAAGGAGTGTTCCTTCAAGGTGATATCTGCAATCGTAATAAGAGAATGTATCCAATGGAAACACTCTCGAAAGAAGTTGGTAGATACAATAAAACCTTTGTACAAGAAGGACGTGCCCTCGGTGAATTAGGTCATCCTGATGGTCCCACAGTAAACCTTGATCGTGTTTCACATAAAATTGTTTCTCTCAGACAAGAGGGAAAAAATTATATTGGTAAAGCACAACTTCTAGAAACACCAATGGGTAAGATTGCAAAATCTCTCATTAGTGAAGGAGTAAAACTTGGGGTTTCCTCACGTGGAGTTGGTTCATTAAAAATGACTAACGAAGGTCATAAGATCGTAGGTGAAGATTTTCAGTTAGCAACTGCTGCTGATATCGTTGCCGATCCTTCTGCTCCAGATGCATTTGTGAATGGAATTATGGAAGGAAAAGAGTGGGTTTGGGAAGGAGGAATCCTCCGCGAAGAACTCGCAGAAAAAACTGGCAAGAGAATCAACACTCTAGTAAGCCAAAAAGCACTTGATGAGCATAAGCTTGGACTGTTCCAAGATTTCCTATCAAGTCTTTAAATTATAAATAAATGTAGATTTACCCACTGGTAGCAACTAACACGACATGGAAAACATCGAAGAAAACGTAGTAACCCAAGGTGCTTCCGCTGGAGATAAGTCCATGCCATCTAATGGTGCAACATGGGAAGATCTCGGTGGACCAACACCCGAAAACTCAAAACCTGATGACGACAGCAATAAGCTGAAGACACCAGGCGCAACACTAGCCCAAGTAAAGGACGTAGTTAACTCTAAGGCAAAAGCTGCCGAAGCAGTTTCCGACGAAGTTGAAGAAGGACAAGAGGTTGTTGCTGAAGAACCTTCTAAGGAAGAAGAAGTTGTGGCAGAAGAGCCCAACAAAGAAGAAGAAACAGTAGTTTCGGAAGAGGAGACACCTGAAACCGAAGAAGTAGTAGCCGAAGAGGAAACTACGGAAGGTGAAGTTGTTGCCGAAGAAGAGGTAACTCCTGAGTTCAACGTTGAAGAAGATGTTAAAGCACTTCTTGAAGGCGAAGAACTATCAGAAGAATTCCAAGAGAAAGCAAAGACTATCTTTGAAACCGCAATCAAAACTAAGGTTGATGAGGTTAAGGCAAAGTTAGAAGAGTCTTATGCTGCTAATCTTGTAGAAGAGATTAATACTGTTAAAGTAACCTTAACAGAGCGTCTTGATTCCTATCTTGAATATGTTTCAGATGAGTGGATCGCAGAGAACAAGCTCGCAGTTGAGGCAGGACTTAAAACTGAAATGACAGAGTCATTCCTTAACGGTATGAAGAAGCTTTTTGAAGATCATTATGTAACTATCCCTGAAGAAAAATATGATGTCCTCGAAAGTATGGTAGATAAACTAGATGAAATGGAGTCTAAACTCAACGAGCAAATCGAGAAAAACGTTGCTCTTAACAAGAGATTAGGACAATCAACTGCTGAAGCAATTTTTGCTGAAGTAGCTGAGGGACTTGCCGTTACACAACGGGAAAAGCTCACAAGCCTAGCCGAAAATGTTGAGTTTGAAAGTGAATCAGACTATCGTGAGAAACTAGTAACACTAAGGGATTCTTATTTCCCAACAGGTAAAACTAGTGCTCCTAAGAGCAACTCAGAGAATCTATCAGAAGAGGTTTCGACAGATGAAGTAGTTCAACAAGAAACTACTCCTAGAATGCAAGCCTATCTTGATACACTTTCAAGAGCTGCTAAAAAAGTGAATTCTTAATTATAAATCAAACTAACTTTTTACTAAGGTAAAATTCAAATGCAAATGTTCAATACTGAGCAGCTGCAGGAGAAGTGGGCACCAGTCCTCGACCACGAGGGTCTTGATCCAATCAAAGATTCGCATCGTAGAGCGACTACCGCAATCCTGCTAGAAAACCAAGAGAAAGAACTTAACGAAGAGCGTTCTTTCCTTTCAGAAGCTGTTCCAACTAATAGCACCGCCTCAGGAGCAAATCCAGGCTTGGGTGCTGCTACAACAGGAGCAATGCAAGGTTTCGACCCTGTATTGATCTCTCTAATTCGTCGTTCTATGCCAAACTTGGTCGCATATGACCTTGCTGGTGTTCAACCGATGAACGGTCCTACTGGACTAATCTTCGCAATGCGTTCACGCTACGAGTCACAGACTGGCGACGAAGCATTCTTCAACGAAGCAGATTCCGCCTTCTCTGGACAGGATTCTGGATTCAACGCTACTAACGGATTCACCAATGGTGCCGTTGGTATGGGTACTACCGCACAAGGTTCTACCTCTAATCCTGGTCTTCTTAACCCAGAAGGTTCACAAACTGGTACTACTTATCCTGTTGGTCAGGGTATGCGTACAGATGACGCTGAGAACTTAGGTTCTGGTGCTGGTGATCACTTCAACCAGATGGCGTTCAGCATCGAGAAAGTAACCGTTACGGCGAAATCCCGTGCTTTAAAAGCAGAGTACTCACTAGAACTCGCTCAAGACCTCAAAGCAATCCACGGATTGAACGCTGAGGCTGAGTTAGCAAATATTCTCTCCACAGAGATTCTTGCTGAGATCAACCGTGAAGTTATTCGTACCATTTACAGAACTGCTGAATCTGGTGCTCAAGCAAACGTTGCTACCGCAGGTGCATTCGACCTTGACGTTGACTCCAACGGAAGATGGTCGGTTGAGAAGTTCAAAGGTTTGATCTTCCAAATCGAAAGAGATGCTAACGCAATCGCACAAAGAACTCGTCGTGGAAAGGGCAACATGATCCTTTGCTCCGCTGACGTTGCTTCTGCTTTGACAATGGCTGGTGTACTTGACTACACTCCTGCTCTTAATGCTAACCTTAATGTTGATGACACAGGCAATACATTTGCTGGTGTTCTCCAAGGTAAGTATAAGGTATACATCGACCCTTATGCCGCTAACGTTGCTGCACAGCAGTACTATGTTGCTGGTTACAAAGGTTCTTCACCTTATGACGCTGGATTGTTCTACTGCCCATACGTTCCTCTACAGATGGTTCGTGCAGTTGGTCAGGATACATTCCAACCTAAGATTGGCTTTAAGACACGTTATGGTATCGTTGCTAACCCATTTGCACAAGGAACCACAGCTGGTTCTGGCGCACTGAACGTTAACGCTAACCGTTACTATCGTCGTGTTAAGGTTTCCAACCTTATGTAAGATAGAAGGATATATTTCCTTTTTCACAAAGACCCCTTTCGAGGGGTCTTTTTTTATGCTAAAATAAATATAGAATAATCTACAACATGATTCCCTTTATTATTGCCACTATTCCAATTGAAGTAGAACCCTATCGACCAGTTGATTGGACTGATGTTAATAGAGCAGCACAAATTTCTACTAAGGAAACTTATCCTTGGTGGTGGAATAAGTATGGATGTGAAGGTACTCAATGGTATCCAGTTGATGAACAATGTAGAGATTTAACTGAATGATAAAAACACTCATTCCATCAGAAGATCCTTTATTACACAAAAAGATAAAGAAGTGTAGTTATAATCTGGATCGTTCAAAATTATCATATACCTTGAATGAAAATATGTTTCATCATAATGGTGTAGGACTTTCTGCTAACCAAATAGGTATAGATGAAAGAGTTTTTGTAATGATGATTGATTTAGAAACTCAAGAAACTATTACATGTTTTAATCCAAAGATTATAAAAGAATCTAAGGATGAAGTTGTGATGGAAGAAGGATGTTTATCATATCCAGAATTATACTTGGAGATATCAAGACCTTCCAGTATCATAGTTAAGTATGAAAATGAGGGTAAAGATATTTTTAAAAGAAGATTAGATGGATTTATTGCCAGAGTGTTTCAACATGAGTATGATCATATGGAAGGGATTGATTTTACACAAAGAGCTAAATAATACTAAAAGTACGTTTGTCCGATGAAACCAACACCAAGAGAAGCACAAGTTATTCATGCTAAGTACGAGAAGGTAGTTAATCACCTGATTGAGGAAAAGTATGCTGCTGATAAAGAAGCTGCTGATAAGATTATTGAAGGTATGAGTGAAGAGTGGTATAATACTATTGCTGAGTAATGAAAACGTTTAAATCCTTTACGGAGGAAGCAAAACGTAATTGTCCAGACGATTATAAGTGGAGTAGTAAATACAAAGCTTGTGTTCCAAAGGGATCCCGCTGGAAAAATGTTGGAGTCCGTTGGGGTGGACATGGTAATGATATAAGTGGAGAAAAGAAAAATGGCAACGGTAATGGGTCCCATAACGGGAATGGAAATGGTCATGGCAATGGTGGCAATGGTAATGGTGGCGGCGGCAACGGCGGCGGTGGCAATGGTGGTTGAGGAAAAAGATGGCAACTAGAAACGCATTTGTTAAACAAATAGAAAATAGAAACTTTTTATCCTCAATTGGATTTAAGTTTAGTCTTGCTAAGTATCCAAAAGTAGACTTCTTTTCTAATAGTGCTAGAATACCTGAGGTACAACTTGGTTTAGCACAGCAACCAACATATTTGAAGGATATTGATGTACCAGGAGAAAAACTCACTTTTGGTGATTTTAATCTTCGGTTTCTAGTTGATGAAAATATGGAAAACTATATGGCAGTTTATAGTTGGTTAACTGGTCTTGGTTTCCCAGAAACACCAACTCAATTTAAAACACAAACTACTGATTCTGCTGGACAAAGAGATCCTAAACAAGCATTTAGTGATGGTACTCTTAGTATTTTAAATAGTAATTATCGGGAAGTAGCAAAGGTAAAATTTTTAGATCTATTTCCTGTTACTCTAAGTTCATTAGAATTCGATGCAACATCTGCTGATACACAGTACTTTACAGCAGAGGCATCTTTCAAGTATACTATATACAATCTGACTAGCTCTGTTAAATGAATCTTGAAAAAATTCAGGAAATGTGGCAGAAAGATTCTGTCATTGATCCTGATAATCTACATGATGAATCGTTAAAAATTCCTCAATTACATTCTAAGTATTATACGATTTATAATACGATTACTTTGTTGCGTGAAAAAGCAAATGGAAGTTATAAGCAAGTTAAATTAGAAAGACATAATTATTATACTGGTAAAGCACCAGCAGATGTTTATGTTACAGAACCTTTTCCATATAAAGTAAGAGAAAAGGATGCTATACAAAGGCATATGGAAGCAGATGAGAAACTTTCAACACTTGAAATGAAAGTTAGGTATTATGATGTTATGTTAAAATTTCTTGAAGAAGTTATTAGGACTATCTCCAATAGAACATTTCAGATAAAAAATGCCATCGAATGGCATAAATTTCAATCGGGGTTTAACTAAATATTTAAAAATACCCAGGATAATGGCACATTGCCAAGACGAGCCGGAATGGAAACCCCAAAATGATGATGAACAATGGTGGTGCGAATCTAGAATGGGTATTAATGAGACTAGAATGATGTATGATTCTATTTCATATTATCTTTCAATATGGCCAGGACCACCACAAAGACCAGAACAAGAACATGCATATTTGTGTTTTTTAAGAAATAGATTATTTGCTGCAATGATGGAATATAATTTATTGAATAATGAAGTAGAAGAAGAGGAATAAATAATTAAAATTGATTATAATATTATGGAATATAGAATAATGCAACCTCAATTGGGGTATTGGATTGAATATATTTTAGATAAAGAACAGATGGATTTTCTATGGGAAATAATAGAAGATGCAAAAAAATTAGATAAAAGTCATAAAGATAGTTTAGCAGGTAATATTAGTAGAAGTTTATTATTAAAAGATAAAGATCAAAAACTTGAGAGATTAATCTATGCTTGTTTAAAGCAATATTTGGATGCAGATTCAAGTCTTTATAAATCTGAGGAATTTGATAATAGTCATCCAGAATCTTATTTAGTGTCTGAACCTTGGGTAAATTTTCAAAAAAAGCATGAATTTAATCCCATTCATCATCATGGTGGAGTATTTTCATATGTTATTTGGATGAAAATTCCTACTGATTGGAGAGAACAACATTGCTTACCATTTTTAGATGAGGTTGCACCAAGTAAGAAAAGGGCAAGTGACTTTGAATTTACATATACCAATATGTTAGGGAATATATCTCATTATAGTTATAATTTAGATGCTGATATGGAAGGTCATATGTTGTTATTTCCTGCAACGTTGAACCATCAGGTATACCCATTTTATGAGTGTGATGAGGAACGTATATCAATATCTGGAAATATATTACTAAATATTTGATATTGATCCAGGATCATGTCACATTTGATTATATCAAAGAAGAATGAAGTGTATCTGCACGTCCAAGCAGAATTGCACATATATTATGAGTTAGCAGATCAGTTTACTTTTGAAGTTCCTGGTGCAAAATTTTCACCAGCATATAAGAAGAAATATTGGGATGGAAAGATACGTTTATTTAATACCCAAAAAGGAGAAATATATGTTGGGTTATTAGATAAAATTGTT
>VTLG01011601.1_pt1 | contig 17157 bp, 22 predicted proteins | sample 4694571 | NCBI WGS metagenome assembly VTLG01 (sample SAMN12604809, study PRJNA352737) | marine metagenome | biome: ENVO:00000447; feature: ENVO:00000209|ENVO:00000569|ENVO:01000036; material: ENVO:00002151; isolation source: viral sequences binned using virsorter ...
TGGAAAATGCATCAGGTCAGGACTTGTCTGGTACTTACTCCACTGAGAGGATGTACTTAGCTGGTAGAACAGGATCAGCACCGAATGACTACAACTATAAGCTAGTAGGAAATATAGATGTTACTGGTCATCTTGCATTAGGTACAGTTGCAGATTCAGATGTTGTAATTACTCAGGATAGTACAGAGAGAACCATCACTGGTTCAGGTACACTTGAAGCTGGTGAGGTGCTTTCATCAAAAGAAACTAACCTGACTGGAATGACAGGTGAGTTAGGGAGTGCTGTTACTTTTCCAGCAGGGATGGTCAGACAGGTGAAATGGGCAAATATGGGTGCAGTTGCAACAGGGGATACTGAAGTATATTTACCAAATTCTATCCAATTTAGTAATCCTATTTTAGCTTCAAGTGATGTTTGGATGTCTGCAAGTGGTTGTGGGGCTAAAAGAGCAGGAAGTAATGATGTTAATCTTGATGCTTGGTTCAGTTCTGCTGATGGAGGAAGTTTAGGTGAAGGAACATCTGGATTTAAATGGTTGCAAGATTTTGGAGCATATAGTGGTACTGTTGCCCATTTCCATGATAATTTTACTGGAACGTATCTAGTTACTAATCCCGGTTCAACTACACCAACTTTTAGAATTTATATAGATAGGGCTGGTGATTATGAAATACATTTTATACATATGACAATTATGGAAATTACAGGATAACATGCTAACTCTAATACAAGAATGTGTCCACGCAATACTGGATGATCAACTCGATGCACTTCAAGCCAAACGTGCAGAGATTAAAACTAAATACCCGAAAGGATAACTTATGGCAAACTTAATAATAAAATCCTCTGCGGATAATTTAGTCCTGCAAGGGTCAGATGATTCTCCTGCAATAACAGTTGGAGCAACTGGAACAACAACATTTGCAGAGAATGCAACTTTCTCAGGAACAGCAAATAATCTTGGAACATCAACGGCAGGGACAATGGCATCTACTGTACAATTAGAAGACCCTGCTGTAACTGGATGGTTTTGTTCCAGAGGTAGTGTCGTAGATATGACCTCAGCCGCAGTACTTGACTTTGATGTTATACACTCTATGGGAAGTTCTAATTCTGAAAGTGCAGGAACTATAACTGTTGGAACTGCTGGATGGTATTTTATCATAATACAAGTATCTAATACTGCATCTTCTGATGATACTATGGAATTTTATCTCTATAAAAATGGAGCTAATTTTTCTAATAGACTCTATATAGGGTCAATGGCAGAACTTAGTTATGCTCAAGTAGGCACTCATTCTCTTATTGAATTAGCCGCTAATGATACTATTGCTTGGAGAGGTACTGGTGAAGTTTATGGTGCAACAGGGGATGGTAATTCAATGACACTTCATGCTGGTTTTAGAGTTGGTAAATAATATTTAATAAAGGCAAAAATGGAAAATCCAATTACAAAAATTGATGCAGTTAAAGCATTATATGGTAGGGATAGTTACGATCAATGCGATGGTAATGGAAATGTTAAATGGAAAGATGGACATACAACTACATCTGCCGAAGAAAAAGCTATTTCCGATAAGGAAACAGAATTAAAAGCAGAGTGGGAATCTCAAGCCTATGCCAGAGCAAGGAAACCTCTGTATCCCGATATTGGTGATCAGCTAGACGATCTTTACAAAAAAGGTGCATTCTCTACTGAGATGGCGGCTAAGATCAAGAAGGTTAAAGACGATAATCCGAAAGGCTAAACATGAGTTATTTAGGGCAAGCTCCCGGACAAGGACAAGCAGAATATTTTCTGTTCACTGCTAGTGGTAGTGAAACTTCTGTAACCACAGCCGATGATGGCAGAGTAGTCAGTTACACAGTTGGACAAGTCTCTGTCTATCTCAATGGAGTAAAGCTGGTTGAAGGCTCTGGCAAGGACTACCAAGCTACTGACGGATCAGCAATTTCTGGCCTTGCAGATTTAACTTCTGGTGACGTAGTTGAGGTAGTTGCCTTATCAGCATTCTCTCCAAGTGATACTGTGAGTGCGGCAAATGGTGGTACGTTTGCTGGCAATGTGATCATGTCTGGAAACCTCACAGTCAATGGTACAACGACTACTATTGATACTACTCATCTAATTGTTGAGGATCAGCAAATTGAGATGGCATCCATTGATACTCCTACAGATACTTATGCTGATACAGGAGGAATTAAACTGAAGGGTACTACAGACAAAACTCTGCAATGGTCAAACACAACTAAATCATGGGAGATAACTCCTAAACTACAACAGAAAGGGCAATTTATGAAGTATTCAACACACCAATCTTGGGTATTAGGAGGATAATATGGCTATAGCTAGAGGAGCAGGAACAGAGATAATTCGGACAGTAATGTTAAATGACGTTGATGATACTTGGCGGAATTTAATATTTGGTGAACAACATCATATATATACAGTTTTAAGTATTATTGTTTATGCTCAAGCTGTTAGTGCTTCTGGTAATTTTATACAAGGTAGGATTCTAGGATATGATTCTTTAACTGGTACAACAGCAGAGGATTTTTATTTATTTAAGCATGATATGAGTGTTCCACAAACATTTGTCTGGAATGATAAGTTTAGTTTTAATGGTCATGAACCAACGGACTTTACAGGGCCAGTGGATGATGCAACTAAACAAAATGCTATTGCAGATCAAGGTTCTAGTGTGGCTCAGAAATTACAGATTGTATCAGAAAATGCTTCTGATAATTTTAATGTGGTTTGCACCTACATTGACCAGAACAACGCATAGGAGATTAGCATGAGTGGAATAATTGGCGTAAGCCTAAATCAAAAAAGTGGAGTAGTTGGAAGGACTCCTAAGGGTCATGTTATACAAGTAGTGCATGAAAGATTTGAAGTTTCTGCAACTGCAATTAGTGTAAATTCAACTACACCCACCGATGGATGGGGAACTTCTTTGTCAGTTAATATAACTCCTAAACAATCAAATTCTAAAATACATATATCTTTTCAAGGAATGAACTCTCATACTCATTCTTATGCTGGGAATAAGGGGATTTGTTTATTTATTTATCATGAAGTTGCTGGAGGAGGATTTACAAATGTCACAACTGGGCGTTTATTATCTGGTTATTATGAGAATGGCTCTTCTAATGGTGAATGGTCAGAGCATGTTCAGAGTTTATGGTATTTACATAGTCCTTCATACACAGTAGGACAGGAGATTAAATATAGAGTCTTTTATAGTACACAAAGTGATAATTCTGCAGCCACTTATTTTACACATAGTAAATTCGTTAATGATTCTAATCATGAGTTAGATGCAATCGGAATAGCAATGGAGTTTTCAGCATGAGTGATTATAATATAAGTATCCTTAAAGGGGATCGAGATGTTCTTTTAAATAGAACAGATTGGATGGTAATTAAAGCTGTAGAACAAGGAACAACTATAGAAGATAAATGGAAAACTTATAGGCAACAATTAAGAGATATGGATTTTAGTGATATAGATAATATTGTATTCCCTACAAAACCAAAGGAGTAACACATGACAAAGGCTCGAATACTGGCAGATTACGTTGCAGGAGGCACAACTGCGGCAGAGTTTGATTACATGGATGGAGTTACCTCCAATGTGCAGACTCAGTTAGATGCAAAACTAGCTTTAGCTGGTGGCACAATGACTGGTGATCTTGTCCCGACTACTCCATTGAGTCACAGGAATATTATAATTAATGGTGCTATGTCTGTAGCACAAAGAGGAAACGGCCCAGAAACTGATGGAGGATATAGTGGATTTTATCATACTGCAGACAGGATGCATAATTTTAATAATTGTGTTGCGATGAATGTCACAAGAGAAACAACAAATGGTGTACTTGGAACTGAATCTGGTAACACATTCAATGATGTATTTCCCTATTCTTGGAAGTATGCAAGTAATGATACAGTAAGTTCTATCCCGGCTGGTGATAGAGTTTATAATACATACAGAATTGAAGGGCTGGATTTACAACATTTAGGAAAGGGAACTGCTAATGCTAAGTCTCTTACCTTATCATTTTGGGTAAAATCAACTCAAACTGGGAATCACCAAGTAAATCTAGTCGATAAGACTAATACTAGACAAATAGGTGCAACGTATGCAGTAAGTTCTGCTGGTACATGGGAGAAGAAAACGATTACTTTTGCAGGAGATACAACTGGTGCTTTAGCAAATTCTAATGCAAGTGCTTTAGAAATTGAGTGGTGGCTTACTTCAGGAATTAGCTATACAAGTGGTGCAGTCCCTACATCTTGGGAAGCTGTTGCCGCCACAGATTCAAATGCAGGAGGAGCCGCAAATTATGTAGGAGGAAGTGGTAGAACATGGCAGATAACAGGAGTCCAGCTAGAACTAGGCAGTTCAGCAACACCATTTGAACATCGGAGTTATGCGGATGAGTTGGCAAGGTGTCAGAGGTATTATGAAGAAATTAATAGTAATACTTCTGGATATGCATATCAAGTTTTTGCTATGGGTTCAGTTATAGATGCAACCGCACCACAAGGGGTGTTGATGTGGCATACTCCAAAAAGAGCTAATGCAACAGTAGCATTTAAATCTACTATCGCAAGTTATCAATGTATTAGTGGATCAAATCAAACATTAAATGCTCTAACATTTTCTGCCGCAGAAGTTGATAGATGCCAATGGTATGCTGGTTCGGGAGATAGTTCAACAGTAGGTAGAGCATGTATACTTCGTTCAAATAATTCTAGTGCAACTGGAATAACAATTTCATCAGAGTTATAAAATGGAAAAATATAAAATAAATCCTCGTGGTGGAGTGATACTTGTAGAAGAAAATGCTTGTATCCCAGAGACTATTGAGAATACGGATTGGGTAGAATACCTTGCATGGGTTGCAGAAGGTAACACACCAGAACCAGCAGATGAATAAATATCCGAAACCATGAATGGTAGAACTTTTTATATGGAAATACGGCTTATACATCCTGATCATATACGGCTTCATTGCAAATGCGTGTGCAACTCCAGCCAAGATCGGATACTGGGAAGCAGATAAGCCACTAAAAGGAACGAATGAATTTAAAAAAGATTACAAACGACCATACTGGCAATGTGTAAAAAACTGTGATGAATGAAAGTTCACAAATCATTATTTGGAGGTGGTGGGAATGCAGTCGAAAATAGGAAACTTCTCAATTTCTGGGCCAGATTTATCATCTCGATTGCACTCGCAGGGACGTTTGTTGTCTTATTATACTTGCTGTTTTTTGCATCAGTGCAGGAAACATCGAGAGATTTTCTTAACGTACTTTTGGGGGCTTTCGTGGCTGGCAACGCTAAGGCAATTGATTATTGGTTCAAAGATAAGCGAGATGCCGAACACGAAGAAAAAGGAGGAGAGTAGTGGCTAATGGGAATGGTGCTTTATCTGCGGCTGCTGATCATGCTCTCGTCAAAACTTTTACACCTTTGGTCGTTGCGGCACTGCTTGCAATCGTAGGGTGGTTATTTACAACTGTCATGGAACTTGAGGAGAACATTCAGCAAAATAATATCCACATTGAACACCTCCACATGGCAGAGGGTAAATTTGAGGAAGAAATGGAAGATATACAAAAAACAGTTACAGATTTAAGGATCAATATTGGTCGTTTAACTGCTCATTAACAATAATTATGACTGCAAATAAATGGTTTTCTTTGTATGTGGTAGGTTCAATCGGAGTAATTGGAGTGCTTTACACGATGGTACATGATGTTAAAGCAGAACAGGTTTTACTTGAGTACCAGGTGAAGAAAATTCAGCAAACATTAAATGCTCATACGGAGAAATTGGAACTGCTGGTAGCTTCAAGCTATGAGCTTCATACTAAGGTAGATCAAATAATGAAAGGAAAAAAATGATTGGACTGTTAGCCCCTTTAATTGGGGGTACTGTTAAAACGATGTGTATGAGTATGCTTAGTGAGAAGCTACTCCAACAGGTGATATTGATACTTTTACGAAGGCTCGTAGAATCAACAGAAAATGATGTGGATGATAAGATTCTCGCAGCTTATGAAAAAAGTATCGATGCGTAGTAATAGCACCAAAAAGGTACTATATATACTCGCAGACAATTTGGGAAAATTATCATTGTGGGGCTTGCTATGCACATAACAAAAAATTTCACGACTGATGAAATGGCGTGTGGCTGCTGCGGAAGAGCAGAAATGAATGAGGAGTTTATGAGAGTACTGCAGTCCATAAGAGATGAGATGCAAAGGCCATTGAAAATAACATCAGGTTTCAGATGCCAGAACCATAACTTAAAAGTAAGTTCAACTGGCAAGAACGGCCCACATACATTTGCCAAGGCAGCAGATATTTTAATCTCTGGTGCAGATGCAATGAGGCTTTTTGCAGTTGCACAAAAACATGGCGTAAGTGGCGTAGGCATGAGTCAAAGAGGGGATCATAATAAAAGGTTTATTCACCTGGATATATTATCTCCAGATGAAGGGCCAAGACCAACAGTATGGACTTATTGAAATGGAAATTCTGCTTGAACTGGATTGTGGCTTGGATGTTGAGTTTGAGCCTGATTGGGTGTCAGACGAAAACTACGGAGATCACACCAAAGTACGATGGCAACTACCCAACAGCCCAGATAAGAACCATTTGGATGATTTGCTCAGTGAACTGGAGGCAGAAAAACCCATTTATGAACCAGATAATCTTATGGCGAGTTTGCGACTGCTACACAGATACGATTCGTGAATTGCTTACACCTGAAGAAACTGACGGCCCGGAGAATTTAAAGAAAGTTCAATTAACTAAAGTATTGGCAGAAAAATGCAATTCGATGATACCGCCAGTAAAACCAACTTGAGCCAAAAGCAGAAGGAACAACTAAGGGGATACTCTCAATCTAAACTTAAAAATGCCGAAAAAAAAGAAGAAACCAACATATTAGACGATCAGAATAATATTCGTCAGATTATTAAAAAACATCCATATAAAAAATGGGAAACGATATTAGATGGCCCAGGAACTGAATAAACTTGAAGAAATAGACCGCCAGATTGCTGCAGCAAAAAGACAGAAGCTGGCTATAGAGTGTAAAGAAGATTTTTTAAAGTTCATTAAGTTTACGATGCCTAAGCCTAATGATCATAATAATATTGAAAAATCAATCTTTGAGGATGCAAAGCATCACAGGGCAATTGCAAAAGCCTTAGAGCAAGTATCAAAAAGAAAAATAAAGAGATTGATTGTGACCCTACCCCCCAGACATGGAAAATCTGAGATGATCTCAAGAAGATTTATACCCTGGTTGATGGGGAAGGATTCATATAAGAATGTAATATTTGCAACATATAATGAAGACTTTGCACAGGATTTTGGGGCAGATTGCAGATCAATAATGGCATCCCCCCAATATCGCCAAGTCTTCCCAGATTTTGCCTTCAGACAAGGTGGAGCATCAAAATCAAGGGTGCAGACCGATAATGGTGGCATGGCAGTTTTCGTGGGTCGGGGCGGGTCAATCACTGGTCGTGGTGGAGATACATTAATTGTTGATGATCCCATCAAGGACAGCGTGGAAGCCCTTTCTCCTACCCTGAGAGAGTCTTTATGGAATTGGTTTACCCAGGTATTTATGACTCGTCTTATGACTGAGAACAGCTCAGTTGTGATTGTTACTACCAGATGGCATGAGGACGACTTAGTAGGCAGATTAACTGACCCCCTGAATCCTCACTATACGGAACAGGAGTGCAGCAAATGGAAGATCATCAACCTCCCGGCTATTGCCGGGGAGGATGATCCACTAAAACGGAAGGAAGGTGAAGTTCTCTGGCCTGAGAGATTTAATATAAAGTTTCTGGAGGCCCAGAAAAATCTTGATCCAAGAGGTTTTTCTGCATTGTATCAGCAACAGCCAAGCCCGGAAGATGGGGATTTGTTCCAGAGGGATAATATCCTTTATTACGAGAAACGCAATCTTCCCAGGGATTTAAGGATATATGCAGCTTCAGACCATGCAGTAGGAATAGACAAGACCAGACATGATGCAACTTGTATTATTGTTGTGGGGGTTGACGAGAAGGATGATATTTATATTATTGATTGCTGGTGGGCAAAGCAGCCCTCAGATGTGGTTGTTACTGCTATGCTGGAAATGATTAAGAAGCACAAACCTCTTATCTGGTGGGCGGAAAAGGGTCATATAACAAAGGCAATTGGGCCGTTCTTGAGGAAAAGAATGTTTGAGACAAAAACCCATTGCCGGATTGAGGAAGTAACGCCAGTTGCAAATAAAGTCCAAAGGTCTCAGTCAATAGTAGGCCGAATGGCAATGCAGAAAGTTTATTTCCCTAAAGTTTCTAACTGGGGGATACGAGCAGTAGATGAACTTCTAAAATTCCCTAATGCGAGGCATGACGATTTTGTTGATGCACTTGCATGGATTGGCATGGGGTTGGGAGACTTAAATGCTCCAGGTGGGAAAAAAATACGGAAGACATCCCCAGAAATCGGGACATTAGCCTGGGTTAAATGGGATACACAATTAAGGGAAAATCAACTAAATTTATCTTCAACAGGTGGGTTTTAAGTGGCTGAAATAGAATTAGATATGAATCTCCTGGACACTCCAGGAGAAGAAGTAGAAAAAGCAGAAGAAGAGATTCCAGAGCCTACAAGGAGAAGGCAAAACCTTGTATCGGAATTACAGGCCAGAGTCAAGTCTGCAAAGAGTTACCATAAAAAGGCTTTTGATCAGATGAAAGCTGACATGCATGCGGCATATAAGGGCTATGCAGACAAAAGCTGGGATGATGACAAATATATTGCAAACATCCTGCAACGTCATGTCCAGCAGAGAACGGCAGCTCTTTATGCGAAAAATCCAAAGCCTGTAGCCCAGAGAAGGCGTAGATTAGACTATCAGATATGGGATGGAGATGAGAAGACTCTTGCAATGGCACATTCAGAGATTAAGGCCGCCATGCAGAATGGGTTTCCTCCATCACCTTTTGCCATGAAGCTCGTCCAGGAACATGAACAGGTTCAACAGCAGAGAAAAATGCTGGATAAGGTGTCAGAGTCTCTGGAATTACTGTTCCATTATTATATGAATGAACAAAGACCAACTTTTAAATCTCAGATGAAGGGTTTGGTCAGGCGAGTTATTACTACTTCAGTGGGTTATGTTAAAGTCGGATACCAAAGAGAAATGGACAGGCTACCAGAGGTTTCTGTTAAAATTTCTGATGTTCAAGCTCAGGTTGATCATTTACGCAGAATTTCTAAAGATGTTCAAAAGGGAGATGTCAGCGAGGATGATGCAGAAATGGAAGAGCTTCTTCTATCACTTAAAAGTCTGGAGGAAGAGCCTTTGGTAACAGTACAGGAAGGGCTGCTTTTTGACTTTCCTGAATGTGATTCAATAATAATTGATCCAATGTGCAGGCAGTTAAGGGGGTTTGTTGGAGCAACTTGGCTGGCACATGAGATGTTTCTATCCGCAGAAGAAGTTGAGGAAATATATGGAGTGGATATAAAAAAAGACTATATGCAATATGACCTTAAAGGAAGAAGGGCAAGCAACAAACCGCTTAACTCATCATTTGAAAGTTTTGAGGATTTAAAAGCACAGGATATTCGTGATGGACTTGCCCTGGTATGGGAAATTTATGATAAAAATTCCGGCCTTATGTATGTTGTCTGCGATGGTCATAAAGACTTCCTGAAAGAACCATCTGCACCGCCTATAAAAATTGAGACCTTCTGGCCTATATTCTCATTATCATTTAATGAATGTGAGCATAAAGATCATTTATTCCCTCCTTCTGATGTAAAACTACTCTCTCCAATGCAGCATGAGTATAATCGTGCAAGACAGGGTCTAAGGGAGCATAGAAGGGCAAACAGACCCAAATATGTTGCTCCGGCAGGGATGTTGGAGGATGAAGATAAGGCAAAACTGAAGAACCCTGCTGCAAACTCCGTTCTGGAGTTGCAGGCACTTGCATCCGGGCAGAAAGTTGATGATGTGCTGCAGCCAGTAAAGCAGATAGGTATTGATCCCAATCTATATGAAGTAGGGACAATATTTGATGATGTGCAGTTAGTTGCAGGACAGCAGGAATCCTCTTACGGACAAATATCAAAAGGTACTGCAACTGAGGTTTCTAATGCAGAAGCATCAAGAAATTCTGCACTTGGGGCAAATGTAGATGACCTGGACAGCTTTATGAGTGAGATTACGAGAGCTGCCGGACAGGTGCTTCTCTTAGAGATGTCTCCAGAGGAAGTTAAGAAAATAGTAGGCCCAGGAGCAATATGGCCTGAATTTATGAGGGAGGATATTTTAAATGAAATCTTCCTTGAGATTGAAGCTGGATCAACAGGTAAACCGAATAAATCGGCAGAGCTGCAAAACATAGAACGCATCATACCATTCTTGATCCAGATACCGGGAATTGATCCATCATTCCTGGCAAAAGAACTGCTTAAACGCCTAGATGATAAGATGGAATTTTCTGAGGCAATTGTGGCGAATCTGCCATCAATTGTTGCCCAGAACCAGCTTTTAGGTGCTAGAGGCAACGTGCAGAGGGGCGGTGAAGCTCCTGAAGCACAAGGCGGTAAAGGGGGAGGTAATGCTCCTCAACCAAGTCCACAGGGAGGCCGTAAAGGACTTCCACAAGGACAAAACCCTAATCAATAATAAGGACGGAAATTATGGCTGAAGAACAGCAGGAGATGGAATCGTCCCCCATTTCTGAAGAGACACAAGACGAGTCTTCCACTATAGAGGGAGAAGAAGCATCTTCGTCAGATGCTACGGAAGTAGAGGAAACTGAGGATTCACTCCTTGATGTAGTGCAGTCAGCACTGCCAGAGGAAGAAGCCCCGGAAGAAACTGCTTCTGAAGAGACAGAAACCCAGGAGGTACAGGCAGAACAGCCGGAAGTTTCAGCAGAGGAAGTCGAACCTCAGATTGAAGCGGATGACTGGTCAGATGTGCCTTTTAATAAGCATCCAAGATTCAGAAAACTCGTATCCGAAAAAAACGAGCAAAGGAAGCTGGCAGAACAATTTCGTGAAGATTCAGCACAGTACCAGAAGATCGTAGATTTTATAGGCAGTAATAATCTTTCTGCTGAAGATGCCGCAGAAGGATTCAGGATTATGTCATTAATAAAAAATAATCCCGGAGAAGCCCATGAGATTCTACAAGGTCATTTAAACTCTGTAAATGAACTGACTGGAAAGAAACTGCCGGATGATATTCAAGGTAAACTTGATGACGGATTTTTGGACGAAGATGCAGCAAAAGAATTAAGTCAGGCCAGAGCTAACTTACAGCGTGAACAGCAACTTCGGCAACAGGATAAGGAAAATGCTGAACAAGTTGAACAGGTATCAAGGAAGCAGAAGGCAGATCAGCAACTTAATTATCTAAGGAAGGTAGTTAAGGACTGGGAAGACACGACTAGAAATTCTGACCCGGATTTCTCTCTCAAACAGGATGAAATTAACGATAGAGTGGCGGCCCTGGTAAATGAAAGAGGACGGCCTGTAACTTCTGAACAGGTATTAGGCATTGCAAATGATGCCTATGAAACTGTGAATGGAAGATACAAGGCAAGGACTCCTCAACGCCAGAATATCCGCACCTCTACAGGTGGAAAACTCAGTGGGACTCCTGTTGCAGAGCCTAGTTCAATGCATGAAGTTATATCTAATGTATTAAATAGCGATGCTGCGTAAGGATTCCTACATTAATTTAGGAGTAAATTATGGCTTATGGAGATGGGGTTTTAACTACGGCCCAGCTCAATAACGTAGCAAATGCGGCCCTTGACTATTACATAGACAAGGGAACTGTGTATGCCCAAAGCCTGCAAGATAAGCCTCTTCTTGAGCAATTAGAGAAGAAGGCTAAGACAATGCCCGGAGGAAAGGGCGATGTGAGCGTTGCAGTCAAGGGAGAGTACACAACATCTGTTCACGGATATATAGGGACTGATACAGTCACCTATGCTAACCCAGCGAACATTAAACGTCTGGCTTACACATGGAAAGAACACCATGCAGGGATAACAGTCTCTATGACTGAACTCAAGCATGATGGGATTTCTGTTGTAGACGATTTGGGAAGTTCAACCCAAGCAGCTTCAGGTCGATCTGCCACAATGCTGGCAAATTTATTGGAAGATAAGTTGGACGATATGATGGAGGGATATGCAAGAGGGATGAATACCCTCATTTATGATGATGGAACTGCTGATGCAGTTGCATTAGATGGTATTCGTTCCATAATTGTAGATTCCCCAGCAACGTCTGGTACTACAGTTGGAGGACTCTCCTGTGTAGATAATACATGGTGGAGGAATAAAACTAATATTGGAATGGCTACGACTTCTGGAGGCCAAGAGCTGACAGACTTTCTTCATAAAGAAATGCGGCAGTTACGCAGATATGGAGGAAGACCCGACATTGCCGTTTGTGGAAGTGATTTCCTTGATAGACTCACAACAGAGTTGAAGGACAAGGGTAATTACACACAAACTGGTTGGTCAGGTGGTGGTAAATCTACAGATATTTCTGTAGGTGACATCCATTATGGTGGGATTAAATTTCAATACGATCCTTCCCTGGATGATCTAACCCTTTCCAGTGTTGCACAAACAAAAAGATGTTATATCATCGACTCTTCAAAACTATACTTAATGTATATGGATGGGGAGAAGATGAAAAGGCATAGTCCAGCTCGTCCACATGATAGTTATGTAATCTATCGTGCTATTACGACAACTGGAGTTTTGTGTGCATCTCAACTCAATTGTCATGGTGTTTACACAATAGCGTAACACTTGGCTAAATCAGGCGGCTCGTAAGGGCCGCCTAACCTTTAAGTAAAAATAAATATGATGAATAATATATACCGATGCAATGTGGCTCTGGGCGGTGATATAAGGCACGTTGTTATAAAGGATGGAGTTACTGTCCCTGAAATTGCAATACTGAAACACATCCATAGTGATGCTGTAACAGATATTTGCTTCACAGGCAAGCAAGATTATGACTCTGGCACAGAAAGAACTAGATTAACTTCCAGGTATGGAGAAAAGGTTGAGAACGTGTTTGGTGTCTATGGCGATCTGCCATTGGAAATCAGCAGCCTAAACCTCCCTCCATCTACATTAGAGCCTGGAGCTGAACCGATAGGGAGATTCCCTAAAGGTGGGACAAAGAAAGTTAAAAAACAGGTTACAAAACACATGGAAATAACAGAAGAAGTTCCTGATGATGAGCCTGTAGAAGCTGTATAAGGATTATAAATGGCACGAAATACTACCTTACAAGTATTACTGGACGATCTAAGAGCAGAAGCTGGGCATTCCTTGTCAGCCAACTTAGGTCAGGCAACAGAAGCTATGATGCTAAAGCTCTTGAACAGGGTGCAAAGGAGGCTATGGGAGGATTTTTCATGGCCTTTCCTGCACACAAAAAAGGATATAGTAATGCAGTCAGGACAGAGATATTACAATGTACCTTCCGGCCTAACCTTGGAGAGAATCGAATCTGCAAAGTTTAAGTGGGGTAGTAGATGGGATAGGATTAAATATGGAATAGACCAATCACATTACAATCAATACGACTCTGATAGGGGCACTCGTTCATGGCCTATTATGAGGTATGAGGCGTATGGGGATGTTGCAGGGCAGATTGAGGTTTGGCCTGTTCCATCTAACAACGGAGATTCTGCTACAGGGGATGGTATTATCCGCTTGGAAGGAGTAAAAAACCTTAATCCGTTATCTGCGAAAACTGATACGGCTGACCTTGATGACCAGCTTATTGTCCTTTTTGCTGCATCAGAGCTTCTTACAAGACAAAAGAGTGCCGATGCACAGCTCAAAATGGGGCAGGCTCAGGCACATTATCTAAGGGTTAAGGGTAGACTTTCAAAGGGCGAACCCATAGTTTTTGGTGATGAAGACCCAGATAAGTACACACCAAGAGGCCCACTCCTGATAGCGAGGGTTGAATAATGCCGTATGTATTGGTTGAAGACTTTAAGGGTGGAATTGACACCAGAAGGACTGTAATAACTTCAGTCCCGGGTACTTCGGTTACATTGACTAATGCTCATATTACAAGGGGCGGAGAAATTGAAAAAAGAAGGGCGTTTAAGTTGTGGGCAACACTTCCTACAAACAACACAAAAGGGTTAGCAGCAGGCGGAGGAAGAGTGTTTGTTTTTGGTGATGATAATGTAACATTAGCATCAACATTACCCCCCAGCCTTAGTTATATAAGGTTTCAGCACCCTGCTTATTCAACTGGGAATGAACCTATGAAAAAAGTATTAGGCTGGGATTTTTTTGATGGTAATGTCTATGCCTCCATACTGTTTGATGATGGTTCAATATATCATTACTGGGATGGTTATAGTAATACAAACACAACCCCGAATAACAGAATAGATGACTGGATTGAAGGGAGATCAAGAGGCTGGATTAAAATAAATACAGGTTCTTTAACCTCTGCAACCGGGGATAAAGCTACATCAACTTTTACTATAGATAGTGGAACTAATATTCCAGGTAATAACTTGAGGACTTTGCGTGTAAATAATGTGGATATAATTTCATCTCCTGTTGCACATACAGGGGTTAATGATTCTGCTGCTGCTGCAATTGCTCTTGCAATCAATAATACTACAAGTACACCTAACTATACTGGTTCTTCAAGTAATAATTCAGTAACCATAACTTCAGACACAAGAGGAACAGGGCCAAATGGATTTGCCGTTGTTGGAGAATTGGAAGGAGATTTCGATATTAACTGCGGAGCAGGAGGCTCTTCAATATCTGCATTGAGTGGAGGAGTGGATAATGCAATTACAGAGATTACTGTAGGAGGAAAGTCAATTATTGCAAATCCAATTCTCTGGGAAACCTCAAATGAATATACTGCTACAAAAGTGGCAGAAGAGATTAACAGCACATATACTGATCCAGAATGGGAAGCTACTACAGGTACAGGCTCTAGCACTAATATAATAAATGTTATTGCTAAAGAATCAGGTTCTACCTATAACCTTGCATTGGCTGTAACTAAAACTGGAGTCCTGGATGAATCAAATAATGTGGAAAACCTCAGTGCTACTGTAGGAGGAGGAACACTTGCTACAGGGTATTACCTTGGTGGAGGATTTGTTCGTGCATTCGATAATCAGATGCATGCCTTGAGTGATGATAGATGGCATAATTGTGGTCTTGACTCTGAAGGTAATGGAACACCTGATTTTTGGGCTGCAGGAACTAATAATGCAGGATTCAGGACATTATCAAACCACTCAAGAGGTGCAGAGGAGCTGGTGGCAATTGCTCCTTATTTTGAGAATCTTGCAGTATTTGGTCTTGATGTTATTCAAATCTGGAAAACTGATCCAACTCCATCTAATTATTCCAGGATACAGATTTTAAACAATACTGGTACTCTCTCAGGGAAGAGTGTAACAGAAATTGGAGACTCTGATGTTTTCTATCTTTCAAGGTCTGGTATTCGTTCCTTGAGGGCAAGGGATTCTTCAAATTCGGCCCATGTTGGCGATATTGGAAACCCCATAGATACCATTATTCTGGAAGCAATTGCTGCTGATTCTGAAGGTGCAAGATCAGCAGTTGGAATAGTAGACCCAAGGGACGGAAGGTACTTGCTTGCTTTAGGGGCTAAGGTCTATGTCTTTAGCTACTTTCCATCTTCAAAGATTTCTGCATGGTCAGTCTACGAGCATGGTTTCACCGATGCAAATGGAGATGTTGAGCCAATTACAGATTGGGCATTTGATGGGACAGAACTGCTTTGCAGGGCAGGGGATAAAATATATTCCCTTGGAGGAAAACTGAATAATGAATATGATTCATCTGTTGTAACAGTACAACTCCCCTTTCTGGATGCAGGGAAGCCTGCAACAAATAAAATGTGGACAGGGTTGGATGCAGTCTGTAGTAGTGATTGGGTTGTGTCAGTGGGTACTGATCCAACGGATATTACCCAATACGAAACAGCCGCAACGATTAATAAGGCAACGTATGGAATGGGGAGAGTTTCTTTAAGCTCCACCTCAACACATCTTGCACTGAGGATGGTTAATTCCAAGGATGGTGCGGCAACATTGGGCAATTGTGCAGTCCATTATGAACTAAACGAAGCAGGATAGGAGTAATATGGGGAATCCAGTATCGGACTTTTTTAATAATCTCTTTGGCGGAGGCGGAGGCGGAGGCGATGATGCATCTGATGCCGAAGCCGAATACCAGGCATGGCTGAGAGCAGAAAGGAAGAAGGCAAGAGGAGAGGTTGATAAGACTTTTGCTCCCTACGGCCTTGATTCTGATGCTTTTGCTTATGGTGATCCTATCAGGAGGAAGTACAAAAACTATGTGATGAATGCCCCAGTTACAGGGATTAACGAGCAAAGGACTGGTGCAAGAGAAGATTTAGGGGCTGCATTAGCCAGACAGGGGTTAAACAGAAGTTCTACTGCAGTGGATAGGAATACCTTGCTGGATAAAACTTATGCAAAGGCAGAAGTTGATGCTGCAGAAAAAGGTGATCGAGCAGCCAAAGCGGTTCAGCAAAATTTAATAAAGGCAAAAGCACAAGCTCTAGCAGATATTAATGCATCTACTGACCCAGCAGGAGCAGCTTCTCAAGCAATGACATCATCCTTGGTTGCTACTGATCCGGGAGAGTTTAAACCAATGTACGATGTATTTGACAAAATAACAAAAGGCTTATTACTCCGCCAGGAAGTTGAAAATATTAAGAAACAAAAGGCGGCATACGATTATTGGATGGGGGGAGGTAAAACCTCCAGTGCTAAAAATATATCAGATTAGGAGATAAAATGGCTGAGAAAACTAAATTACCAAAAGGCAAAGGAAGAGGAAGATGGGATGATACCCATCAGATTGCCCTCCTGACAGATTTTGAAGTAGAAGCTCTTAATCACCTTCGATGGAAGGATAAGGATAGAGGGTTTTCTTCTGGGAGTGGCCCAGAAATAAAAGCATTGGCAGCAAAGAACAGCCGTCCTTTTGAGTTTGTAGATTATAAAGGTGAAAAGATTC
>VTLG01016802.1_pt1 | contig 17154 bp, 14 predicted proteins | sample 4694571 | NCBI WGS metagenome assembly VTLG01 (sample SAMN12604809, study PRJNA352737) | marine metagenome | biome: ENVO:00000447; feature: ENVO:00000209|ENVO:00000569|ENVO:01000036; material: ENVO:00002151; isolation source: viral sequences binned using virsorter ...
GTTATCTCGCCCCTGGAGATGCCGGGGATTGTGTAAATCTCTGCCGTTGCCCTCCCGTCGTCCAACTGTTTGGTGTGGTGCATCCTGATCACACGAGCAATCGCGGCTCGCTTCTCGTGCGCCCTCTTGCTCGCTCCTGTGGCTCCAGCGGCTTTCCGCGAGGCTTCCTGCTCCTCGCGCTCCAGCTTGGCAACCATAGCCCTGTCTTTCTCGTTCTGGGCCTCCACACGCTTGGCGTAGTTCGCCTCCCTCTTCTCCTTGGCGGCGACCGTGCGCTGCTTGACCTTGAGTTCATCCTCCTTGACGTTGAACTCCTTCGCTGCCAAGGCTGCGGCGTCAGCCAAGCTCATGCCCTTGAGCATCTTCTCCTGCATCCTCATCGTGGCAGCGCCGCTGAAGGCCTCTTGGATGGTGGCAGGGCTGTCACCGATGGCGTTCCTCGCTTGGTACAGGAGGGCAGCCCGTCTACGCGGGTCGGTCTCCTGCATCACTGCGTAGATGAACTCAGCACCTGTGCGGGGAGTGGGCATAGGCTGCATTTGTTTCTGCAATGCAGCCATCTGCTCATTGATGTCGGCCAACCTCTGCTCACGAGCGGGGGCGTAGATGCTCTCCTCAGCAACAACTGCCTGCGGCTGCTGGGATGCATCCTGCACCATTAGCTCAAGCTCGGCTCTGGTCTGCGGGCCGATGCCGTACTTGCCGGAGCGTATGCTCGGCCCTAGGTCATCAGGCCCAAGCCCCTTCGCCGCAAGCCTTCGGTGAGCCTCGTCGATGAGCCTCTGTCCAGCTTGTAGCGCGGTCTCATCATCTCGCCGAACCATCTCCCCCATGCGCGCAACCCGTGGGTCGTTGTATTCTATGTGGGCAGCCGCTGCCTGGGCTCTTGGTTGAAGCTGCCCTCTCTCAACTCGCGTGCCGGGGAACAGTTGACCGGAAGGCGCAGCCGCTGGCGCAGCAGGGACAGCAAAGGTGGGTGCCTGAGCCGCCTGCCTAGCTTCTGCCTCCCGTGCCGCGTGTGCCTCCCATGCAGCCCCCTCCCTCTTCAACTCTTCTAGCTTGCGGCGGGTCTCGGCGAGACGCTTCGCCTCTGCCTCCTCCGCTTCGTTGAGGGCTATCTCCTTCCTGATGCGGTCGATGCCTGCGACTGCGATGCTGGCGAGGTTGGACTCGGACAGCTTCTCCAGCCTGCCGAAGGCATCATCCCCTTTCGCATACTGGATATTGGGAAGCCTATGGACCTCCCCGAAAACCCTGCCAGATGGAAGAACGCGCGCCATTTAACACCTATCCCAGTCCGTATCCGACAATGAATTCGCCAAGGTCGCCGCCGAGGCTTGGCTTGCCTGGAGCGTTCATCGCAGCGTTTTGTATCACAGCGGCGACCTGCGGATCTCCTCCTGACAGGGGTGCGAGCGCAGCGATGTTCTCCTTGGTGGCGACTCCTGCTGCCATCATCGATTGGATCTGCTGCATCACCCACGCAATGCGCTCCTCTCGCTTCGCTGTGGCACTGGTCTCCTGCTTGAAGATGGCGCTCTCAACGTCCGCTTGTGCCAAGGCCCCCTCTGCGCCTTGCCCCATGTCTTGCATCATCGCGAGGGAGGGGTCATATCCCAGGGCCAGTCCGCGCGCTGCGTCTCGCGCGGCAGCGCCACGCATCTGATCAGCGCCGCGCCACGCATCTTGGCGCAAGCGCTGCTCCGTAGCATACTCTCGCTGCTGCTGCTCAGAGGATCCATCCAGCCCTAGCCGTCGGCTCTCTCTCGCCATCTGGCGACTCACTGGGGTTTCTCCGTGCACGTCCCTAAAGGGACCTCCAGCCACCGCGCCGTAGATGCCGCCAGTAACACCACCAAGAAGCTGTGTCGCAGGGTCGAGAATGCCAAACCCGGTCCCCTTCTCGCGCCCCTTCGCGGCACCCCACTTGATGCCTTCAAGCCAACCTGCCATCTCTCACCTCACTTCAGATGTTTCTTTCCGATAATGTATACCCAACAACCCCCGTATCCCAAGAACACATCCGTTGGGTTGTAGTTCGTCTGGTATTCAAGCGCGCCAGCGGCTGCGTCAAAGATGTACGCGGCAAAGTCTGGCTTCATAGACAGGCGCAACTCCAAGAACTGCTCCGCACCCTGCGCGCGCCACCCAATGGGGGGCTCGAATGGTTGCTGAGAATGAGGGGGGGCTGCGCTGGACGTGCCCACCGCTGTCCTCACCCTCGTGTAGCTGTTGCCCTCGCCTACAAAGAAGGGGGTCCCTTGCTTGCCCTTCGCCCACACAACTGGGGTTATGTCAGAGCCCCAATACCCCTTCCCGTTGGCGTTCGCCACGCCCGCGCCCTGATGAACGAGAGGCACCGACAGCATGGCCCACTCGGCTGGCATGGTGGCGCAGGCAGGGAGGCCCATCTTGATGATGTCGATGATTCCATTGGGCAGCGTGGTGGCAACCGTCTGGTCATCGGGCGTGAACTCAGAGTAGGCAACCTGCTGATAGTCAAAGCTGTCTGCGCGTGGGCCGCACAGCATCCCCACACCCACCGAGTACTTGGCGCTGATCCCCACCTTGCCCTGCCCTGGGAATGTTGCAGGCACATAGGAGATAGCCCCAGCAGGCGACAGGGTCGCCGGGTCGTAGGCTGCCTGTAGCTTGTCTGATGTCCAGTTGATGGCTGCCACAACGTGGTGGATGGTCATGTCCCCGTCGATGGGGATGATGCGCCTGTCGACGTAGGCGTGCTCGTTATACGCCGCCAATGGCACAGCGGTGAACCTTGAGCCAGTGACGTATGGCGCAAGGGGGTAGTCATCTCTCGCGCTCATCCTGTTGTGGGCGAAGCCTGCGCCAAGCGGTACGGCGATGACCTCGTATGCGGCGTCATCCTTCAGGTCTTGGGAGGGGTAGACCTGTGCGAACTCGTTGTATCCTCCCCTTAGCTTGTCGCTGAACTGCTGGTCAATGTGCTGCAGGTTGGTGGACACCCCCTGCGCTGTGCCGTCTGCGACCACAAGGTCCCCGGCTACGGGGGCGGTGACTGTCACATCTGCTCCCGGCAGCCCTGCCCCCTGACCCGGCGCAACTCCGTAATGCTTGGGGATGTTCTGCACCGCCCCCTCGTCTCCAGCGGACGCAGTGTCCTTGGACGTCAACTCCATCCTGAACTTGAGGCTAACCCACACGTTGACTGCGGCGCAGTGCTCCCTTTGTGACCTCTGGTCATGGAGTTTGGGGGCGTAGATAGCCATGCAGTAGGTCTTAAGGGGATGGAACTGTCGATTGATGTCGCTTACTGCGATGGGGTTGAAGCGGCGCACTCTGGGTATAAAGGCAGTCGAGGGTATCTTGATGGATACAGCCTCTCCTCCCACACCGAACTGGTCAACGTCTGGCACTGAGCTATTGAAGAAGAACTGCTCCTTCTCGTAGATGCTCAGCGTGAACTCATAGGCCTCTGGCCTGGTGTATGTCTTCTTCCCCCCGTATGGGTTTGGCATCCACCTTGCTGCTGGGGAGTACTGGTACTTATCCCTGCCGTACCAGTGGTCGAGTATCATCGCGGGCTCATCTGACTGGTCCAGGCTGAACGATATCTCCTCCAACACTGGGGTAGGCGTCTCTGGGTCCATCACGATATCACCACCTGTGAGGGTGGTGATGTTCTCCTGTAGAGGCGGGAGGCAGAACGGGATGTACATGGGTCCGTCGTACACGTCTGTTATCTTGGTTATGGTGAAGACGGCTGATGTGGCTCCTCCCGAAATATCCACCGTGTCTCCCTCCACATATCCATCTCCCGTTGCTCTGACTGTGGCAGAGACAACTACGCCGCCCTCCTTGACTATATCAATAGTGAGCCCGCTCCCTGTTGACGGGGAGTTCGCTGTGGTGGTTTCGCCTTGTATGCTCCCAGATGCGGGGGCATAGCCTGAGCCTCCGCTTGTGAGTTCTCCTTCAAGCTGGATGGTGCGGTTATCGTAGAAGTACTTCGAGCCCATCCATGGGATGTTGAAGTTCATCCTGAAGGTGGCATACCTGGCTTGCAGTTGGCTTGCTTCTATGTTGCCCGCTGATAGCTCGGCGGCCATGGCGGAGATGGGGTCGAAGACTTGGTCGACGGTCAACTCAACACCGCGCGCCATCTTCTTTCGGAAGACCTTTGCCATTAGGTTGTCACCTGCTCAAGCACCGTGAGAGAGCCATTCAACGAGAAGCCGAACATGGGCTCGCCCCCGCTTGGTCCCGTTCCTGCCACTGTCCAGAGAGGGAACTTGTACTGGGTGTTAGGGAGGCGGAATCCTTGGCCCGCCGTTTCCAGTGTGCCGGGGGTCGTAGGCATCCATGGCAGGACGATGCTCATCCTCAACCGAGCATTCGCTCGGATGGGTATGTTCAGGTCTCTGTGCCTGATCAGCCGTCCGTATAGACCGTCCCCTGCCGAGGCTCCGGTGTCATAGTCTGGGCTATTCGGAAGCATGTCCGTGTACGCGGTCTGGTCCATGGGTATGTCGTTGATTGTGTACCCATCCAGTCGCCGGTTAGAGAATGCGTACTCCACATCGTTGAGGGACCTGTCCTCCTTGGAGAACTCGTTATCCACGCTGATGTGGACGGACACTCCCTGTGTTTCGTACAGATTGAGGGGAAACCCCATCGCATACTGGAAGGGCGCGTCGTAGTACCCGAAGGTTGTGCCAGCGTTGTTCACCTTTGTGATGTCTGTTCGCAGGAGGGCGCAGACAGAGTCGAGTATTACTGGGGAGGGGAATATCCACGAGTGCGTCCACGCGACCTGGTACGCATTCTCTACGCTCCTATAGGCTACGCTGGTTGCGCCGCCTTGTCCTGACAGCCAGTCAGCTTCCCAGTCGAACTTACCCCACCTTCCTTCGTTGGTGGGTGATATTCCTGCCCCCATGACTGGGTGGTAGTTGGTGCCTTTGATTCTCCACTTGTTGTCGAAGCCTCCGACAGGCGTCCCTCTCACCCCGTAGGTGGGGACTGTGTCGTCCACCTCTGCCGTGGTTTCCGGCGTATTGGTGATGAAGTTCCATGGCCATGTGGGGGCTTCGATGGTCCCGGTGGCTGTCTCCATCGACGATCCTCCAGGCGGGGCGCCTGTGGCTGTGTTGGGGGTGCCTGTGTACGGTGCTGGCTGGTAGCCAAAGATGTACTGCGTCTTGGTGAACCTAGTTGACACATCTCCTTGGGGCACTTTGTTGAAGCGCTCAAGGGATTCATCGAGCGCGTTGTCTATTCGGCTCGCGTCTACCGTTGTCCCGTCAGTGAACTGCTCGTTAGTCAGCGTCCTGAGGCTCTTTTTGTGATCATAAGCCATTACGACAAGCACCCTATTACGTCTGCTGCTGGCACCCCATACCCGGTGACGGAGGTGCTCTTGGAGCCACCGACGAAGAGTATACCGTTAGTGACTGGTGATGAGCCAAGGGTTACAGCGGCGACCACTGTGCCGGTGCTGACGAAACCGCAGCCATTGAAGACCACTGTGCCCCCGTCCTCCACCTCTACAAACGACGACGTGCCTGCGTCGTCGCCTCTGTAGAAGAGGCAGTTGCTGATCACTGCACGCCCGGTCTTTGTGACCTTGAGCAGCGGGGTCTTCCTCATGGCGCTTCCGCCGATGAACGCCACGCCATGGATGTAGCAGTCATTGGACAGGGTGACCTGCTTGGTGACATCTACGCTGGTTGCGTTTCCAGCGAGCCTTGTCTGTGGCTTTGTGAGGTTGAACACCCCGACGTCTTCCGTAAGGTTGAAAGCGTTGAGGACCTTCTTGTCCTCCTTGATTGACCCCCCGCTGGTCACAAAGCCAAGCCCATCCAGTACCCTCTGGTATCCCTCCCTGATGACACGGCTCTGGTTGCCCATGAACTTGGTGGTGAGGTTGAGCAGTTCCATTACCTGCCCCTCCTCTTCTTGCCACCGAGCACTCGCATGACTGCCCTGACGGACTCAACGACGATGCGCTCTGCCTTGTTCTGTATGCTTCCCCATATCATGTACGTGAAGCTCTCGCCCCTCACTGAGTCAGACACGGCTAGCTGTGAGACCTCTTCGTCTGCAACAAGCTCGTCGTTGAGCGCGGTCACCATCCCTGGCGCCCCGTACCTTGGCCCCGTTGGGCTGTTGTTGAAGGTGTTTGTTGTGAGCGCGGTGGAGCTATTCTGAGCGTACCTTGTCCTGATGGTGTTCTTGTTGGCTATGTTGGTGACGCTGGATGGAGGGGGAGGGTTGAGTGATGGGGGGCTAACGTCGACCACCTGCGATGACCACCCCTTTGTGTCTGGGGCTGACAGGATGTTGAGGAGTCCGAATGGCCAATCCTCGTGCAGCCTGTGCGTGGGCGTTGCTGTGCCGTGTGAGAGGACGTCCATGTAGAGCCCTCGCCCTTTGATTTGGACAGAGCCCTCTGCCTTCACCGGGGCTGACTTGTATGCCCAGTCAACTGCCTGCGCCACGTCGTTGTCCTCGTGCCTCTTAGCGAGGAGGTTTGTCTGGTCCCACACAAAGCACCGGATAGCTACGGCGCCCGCCCTGTTCCCCTGCTGGAGTTCTGCCGTTACAGGGGTGAGCATAGGTCCAAGCGTGGTGGTTGTGGTTGTGGGCTTGAACGGAAGGTACACCAGCCTATTGAGTTGCCGGTGCTGGAGAGCAAGCTGGGGGTAATGGGTCCACGAAAAGGCTGGCGCAAGGGTTGGGTCAAAGGTTACCGTGATATTCGGCGTGGCATCGGTGACAGTCCATGCCGCCTCGCTTGGCATCCTCTCAGGGGGCAGGAAGAACTGCACATCCGTGCTGACCGTCCTCGTTGGGATGGGAGCCCAGTTGGCGTTATCATAGGAGAGCACAAGGTTAATGCCCGCGCCCGGTGGGCCCACTCTCCCTGGGTGGTCTCCAAGCACAAACTGGTCATTGCTGTCGCGGTATCCCAGCACAAGCCCTATTGGTATCCAGACCGCCCCGTCTACTGCATCGGTGGTCAGCGACACGTTTGCTGGGGTGGACAGGTCCCCAATCCCCATTCCTTGGGGGATGGGGATTGGCTTGCCCACATAGAGGTAGTGGTCGGAATGAGCAGGGGTGATAGCGGTTGAAAACTCGTCAAAGCTCCTCCACTTCCCCCTGACGAGCCTGTAGTCCTCTCCCGCCTCTACTGACCTATCTACGCCTCCCCCTCTGCCGTATTCGAGGATGTAGTAAGACCGCGACCTCGTGCCGGTGCCTAGCAACTGACCATTGCCGGGGCTTGCTGCGTCTGGTGGCAGAGAGCCAACCATGTAGAGCCCGCTGTCGAACGTGACAAGCCATGGCCTCTCTATGTTGACAGAGGACCCAACCACAGCAGGGTCTCCCCCCGTGACCATCGTCTCAGTGGACCAGATAGACCACTTGTTGGCGCTAAAGCAGAGCACTGCGTTCTTGTCAGGGATTGAGAAGAGGACGCACTCTAGCTCGCGAGAGTACACCACCGCTGGCTTGCCGAGCCGCCTCACGCTTATGGGGGACTGGTCTGGTACTGGGTTTGGCACATGCCCGTTGTCGACGAAGTAGTCGGTTACCGGGTTGGATATGTAGTCATTGAAGAAGGGCTCAATGGGCGCGCTAATCTTCTGTGGGGTGAGGTCTCCGCCGAGAGTGTACACGCCACGCCTGTCCATCCACACCAGCGCTGTATCTTTGGACACGGTGGATGTGCTGATGCACCCTATCCCCTCCGCTATCCTCACGAGCCTGCCGCCAATAGCGACAAAGCCAGTGGGCACTTGGTAGTACCAGGTCTCTGTGGCTGTGAATATGATGATGTTGCCGTTGTGCTCTGCCATCGCAGTGATGTTTTCTTCGGACGGCAGAGTCATCTCATTCGGCGCAGCGATTGAGGTGGGGTATAGGGAATCAGAGAAGTAGACCTTTCGGCCTTGTGCGAGGATGAGTCTGTTGCCTGTGCTTGTTACGCATGTGGGCTTTGGGAAGCCTGCCTGCGACAGGTAGACAAACCCTTCTGAGAAAGGTCCGTCTGACGCCACTGCGTTGATGATGACGGACGACTCTGAGTACGGCTGCGCCCATGACCTGTCGTTCACGGTGTTGGCTTGCTTGTCGCGGCCAAGGCGCGACAGCCCGTTCTTGCTCCTGCGCCGCCCCCTGAACACTGACGGCATGTACGCCAGCAGCCCTGTGTCGTCGTTGCCCATGTAAAGGACATCGTCCAATTCATGGAAGAAGAACTGCTGCGCTGGCTCGTTGACCGTGACCCACTGTTGCTGGTCTTCGTTGAACGAGTCAGGGGCCTGCGGACCCACAACAAATATGCCTGGAAAGCCCCCGGAGGTGACCTGAGAGACAAGGTCTGTTCTCCACCACGTCTCGTATGTGCCTCGCCAGTCTGGCATCTCCAGCACTGACGTCTCGCTGTTCCCGTACTCGGAGGTGTGCCTGAATATTGGCTCCTCCCACCTGTCGCCTGTCGTCACGTCGTAAATATCTACGACGTAGATGGGGAGCCATTTGCTTAGTTGTTGTGCTGTGGAGCTATCTGCTAAAAGCTGGCCGCGCCGGTCTCCAGTCCAGACGTTGGCCGTGAACACGGATATAATCTGCTCATGGCCGAATGAGGTGGTCATTCCATACGACCCAATGTGCTCGATGTACCCCCATCTGGTTCCATCTGGCCAAGACCCTGCGGCCACCTGCTGACCAGCCCTCATGGTGGTATCAAGCTCGGTGACCTGCCCGAACCCTCGCCTTACCTCCCATGCGTTGCGCCTGTAGAGCATGTTGAGCGCGAACGCCCCCTTGGTGGGGGAGTCCGCCTTGATGCCATCACCAAGGAGTTCTATCTCTTGGCCTCTGATAGCCATTACACGCCTACATTTTGAACGTAGTCCGGGCCACCTACAGACCTTGTCATCAGGTATGACTCCAGGGCTCTCTCCCTGTATTCGATCTGAAGCATCAGTGCTTGGGACACAGCGGAGTCCATCATCTGGTACTGCCTGAACGCATAGAGCGCGATGAGGTCATGGACTGGGTCAAGGTCATCGGGAGGCACGGTGGTTGCCGTGGTCCATGTGATGTTCTCTGCGTCTGGCACATAGAGCAGGCGCAGGTTGCCAGTCACCTGCCGTGACAGCCAGAGCGTTACCCCCTCCAGATAGTATAGAGGATCTCCATTCGCCACTGCCTCCAGATTCCCTGCTCCAACGAACATCGTCGACGGCAGACCAGTCGTTGTGTCTGTCGTGTAGACGCTCAGGAGCTTCACCATCCTGTCGCCCGCTGCGACAACCGCAGCGCCACCTCCAGCCAGAATGGGACCCGTGGTCGCTGTGACGGGGATGGTCGACAGGTCTACTGAGTTCCCAGCTACCGGGATATCCATGCGCTTGGCGAGGATGTTGGGGTCGCACTCCATCACCTTCTGCCTGAAGTGGCTGTAGGCGATGCCCATCAGAGAGGTCATGATGGTATCGGTGAGGAACGTCTGGTCTGGCTCGTCCATGTAGGTGCGAGCCGTGTTGATGATGTTCTGAACGGTTGGCATCAGATGCCTCCTCTGGAGCCTGGCGCTCTACTCACCCCTCCCTCTGCTCCGCGTGTCAACATGCGCTCGGCTGCCGCTGCGCCTCCCAGCTTCTGCGCGCCTGCTGCGTTCTCGGCTATGATCTGCTGCTGGGTGGATGGCGAGTTTGCCAAGGCGATGTCCTCGCTAATTGCCTGCGCGTCTAGCTTAGCTCCACGACTACGAGGGAACACCTTGTTCGCGACCATGGCCCCCTCATAAGCCTCCTCTGGCGCACCAGCAGTCGTTATGGATACGAGGATGTCCCGCATGTAATTCTGCCTCTCCGCAGGCTGCTCGTAGAACGCAGTAGTCGCCATGAACTCGTTGAAGACCTTCTTGAAGGCCTCAAGGTCATCGTGGAGGAAGATCTCAATATCCATCCCCGCACGCACAGCCTCCAGCATCTCCCTCGCGTGAGCCATCCCGCGAACCTGCTCGGAGATGAACGCATTGCCCGTGCGGAAGGATATCTCATCCCTCGCGGTAGCCGGGTCAATGAGGCCAAGCTGGAGTAGCTCGATGACCTTGGCATCCCTGTCTTGGCTCTCCTCTCTGAAGAGAGAGCCAGCCTCAATGAACACCTCTGGCGTCTCCACGATGTTGGTGGCCTGGATGGACTCGAAGGTAACTCGGCCAAAAGCGTCGAGCATGGACATCATCTTGGGCTCTGCGTAGTAGGTCTTCATAAGCTCAAGCACACACTTGGCCATGGCCTGTACGCCGTTCTCGATAGCCTGCTGGGTTATCTGAAGCTGGCTTGTGTCCTGCTCGCTGAGGACCTGCATCGCCTTTCCAGACGACACCCCTACCGCTCGCTTGCCCAGCGTCACGGAGTGAACACCTGCCACGTCGCTCATCTCGCCTTGGATACGCATGACGTTATCCATGACGTAGGCTGGCATCGGGGCGGCTGCAATCTGCGTAGGCGCTCCACCAGCAGGGTTGTAGTAGATCTTCTCACCGGGGCGAGAGGTCATGGACTGCGCCGATACGCCAGAGGTCTTCGGCACCAGCCACTTCGGGTTGCCCATTAGCTCCACGTTGTGGACCACCTGAGAGCGTGCCTTGTTGTAGAGCATCTGGAGGTCAAGGAGCGGGGCCAACAGGGACACGCCCCACAGCCGCCTTGGAATCTCGCTGTACCTTATGATCTGAATGGGGAACGTCTCGGTGGCGCGCTCCTTCTCCTTGAAGAGATACGTGCCCCCCACCACCATCGCGTAGCGACCGTCCTTCCAGTAGATGTCGAACAACTCCACCCTGTCAGACGGGGGGTCGTTGCTCGTTCCGGTGGAGACAGTGCCGTAGTTCTCGTCACCGAAGCCGGTGCTGCTGGTCTCTATCTCGTCAGCCTTGTCGGGGAACGTCTCCTTGAGAGCCGACTTCGTCACATACGTCCTGAGCGCCACCCACTGACTATCGTCCGGGTGGATGACACCCTTCTCGAAGAAGACGTCGTAAGGCCCGACGGACCGGGTCTTCACAGAATCAGCATCAGGGTCGTAGTACGTGTGCAGGGCGCAGGTGCCACATGTGAGGAGCCACTTGATGGTCTCCTCCATGACCTCCTTTATGTTGTCGCTCTGCCAGTAATATCGGAGGGCGGTCTCGGAGGACTTAGCCTTAACGATGTCATCGTTTGACGGGCTCGCCGGGATGACAGCCACGGAAGGATAAGACAGCGCCAGCCGGGACAGAATATTCCGATAGATGTTGAGGAGCAGGTTAACGGTAACGCGGGTCTGCCCATCGCTGCCCGTCTTCTGCGTGACGTACTGGGCAAGCCTCTTGTCATAGTCCAGCCACTGCCTCCCCTCAAGGAACTTGAGGCTCAGGTCCCACAGTCGTCGCTCTGACGTCTTCTCTTGGTGAGACTCGGAGATGATGGTCTTGATGTTTTGGGGGAACTCAGCCACCTGCGCCACCCGCACCGCCCGCTGCGGCTTTTAGCTTAATGAGGTTGCCGATAAATGATGCGGTCTCATCCAGTCTGCCGGTGGGGTTGTACGCTGCGTACTGGACGCCGCCTGGCGCTCCGACCATCTGTGAGGCGGCCGCTCTCCGTGGGTCCTTTTCCATCCCGCTTGGGCTGAGTTGCCCGGCCTCCTTGAGCATTTCGAGAACCGTCTTTGGCTCCTCTGTGCGCATGTGCATCTTAATTGCGGCTGCGAGCTTCGGGTTGTCTTCCATCCAGCGATGGATGTCATCTCCCTCATCAAGGACGTCAATCACGCTACACCTCCTGATCGTATAGATAGTCGAGGATGGGTACCTGCCCCATGACCTCTTCCTGATCTTCCATCAACCTCAACTCTGCCTTGGTCTTCCTGATGAGGAGCCACAGGTAGATGTGCGCCAGAGCCATGAAGGTTGTCCCCATCATCGCGAACAGGATAACGAGGACAACCTCCATGTCATAGCCTCCGGTCTACAGGTTGATACCTACCAGCATTGCCTGCGCGTTGGGACGCAGGCAGCAGGTGTTGTAGTACCACCGGTAGAAGCCTTCCCAGGAATCTCGATCTGCGCGGCGGCTCAGGACGCTGCCGTCAAGGTCCGCGAAATCCCCAGGCTGAAGCTGGAGCATCTTCCAGTCCTTCTGGCGCAGGAAGATGATGCCGCCACGCGGAGCGTGCCGTGCCGTCTTCAGGGGGACGTTGCCGTAGCTCAGTCCCGTGAAGCCGCCATCCCCGTTCTCTGCACGAACGGTGTAGGTCTGGAGACCAACCGTCAGCAGCGACGTGTACTGAGTACGCATCGTGGGGTGCATTACGATCAGGTCAGGCTCTTCGTCGCACCGAGTCAGGGCCTGGTCCATGATCTGCTGCATCCGGGGGAGCGACAGCGCCTGACGAGTACTCGCCGCAGGAGCAGGAGAAGCCGCTCCAGCGGCAGTGCTCTGGGTCAGGATGTTGGACTGAAGCTCAATCGCCGGAGTTGCTCCGCCAGTGTTGCGAGGAACGCCAAACTGGTTGACGTTACCGGGAGCAGCAACAGTGCCAGCAGCGTCAGGAATCTGCCCAACAAGGTTGGAGTAGATGCCCTCTGGCTGAGTGGGAGCGCCGATAGCGCCGACGATGTTGTTGACGGTTCCTCGCACATCAACGGCAATGACCGCGACAGCGAAGCCCGCGCCAACGACGGAGGTGTTCAACTGCACACCACCAGCCGTCTGGTCGTCGAGCGTGATGGTCGAGTTGGCTTGGTCCACGGCTGAGATGATGACTGGATCAGCAGGCGATGCTGAGATCCAGTCGTAAGCCGCAGCGTTCCCCAAGTCCAGACGGCAGAGAGCCACCTGAAGTCCTCCGGGGGGAGCAACGCCCGTAGCCACGCGGAGCGCCTCTACCTTGGCGATGTCGCCCGTGAACTCCCACACGCGAGTGGCGTTCAGCGCACCCGTGTCGAACTTCTCATTGAGGAAGCCGAGGACTCGGCCACCGGAGAAGCACGCTTGGTCTGCGGCGTTCTTCACGTCCGACACCAGCTTGTCCATCTCGGCATCGGCCCATCCGATGAACGAGTTCTTGCCGCCCTTGCCAGCCGAAGCGATGGCAGGACCGGTCACCTCGAAGCGACCGTACAGGAACCGGGCGTTCACCACGTAGTTGCGGTAGTCCTGCTCGCTGGCATTGGGCAGATTGACATCTTCGCCAATAAACCCGGTGGCGTTCTGACTGCGGCCAACGTGGAGGGGGATGTGGCAGAGGCGACCGTTCCAATCGACGGACATCTTCTGCATGATCTCGAGAACGAGGACTTCGTTGTTTAGCTGCTCTTGTACCGGCCCAAGGTAGAACTCCTTGAGAATACTAGCAAAATCTGCCAGTGTAGCTGTCATTTTCTTTGTCTCCTGCTATGAAGTGAAGGGTGATATTTCGTCCCATCGACGTCGAAGCTCGGCGGATGCCTCTTCGATGTTTTTGGGCGCAGCCCTCTTCTCCGTAGCAGATGCAGCTTGAGTAGTACCGGCAGTCTTTGGGCGAGGGGGCGCATCCGCCTTCTTCGCTTCGGGTGCCTGTGCGGTTGGGTTCTCTGTGAGGTAGCGCGAGATTGCGGCTTCCTCCATCTTGGCCAACCATGACGAGTACTGTTCAGCCACTTGCTCTGCTGAGAGAGAGGGGTCTTGGCTGACAGCTTGCAGGATAAGCTCCCGCGTAGCAGTGGGATACTTGGTGACGGCTTGTGTGATCTCAGCTTCCAGTTGCTGCCGGGCGAAGCGCACCTCTGTCTCGTGGAGGCGCTTTGAGAGCGCTTCCACGGTAGGGTCTACCTTCTTCTCAGAAGGCTGGTCTTCTCCCAGCAGGTTCCTTAGCCAAGCCTCATCATCCGTCTCAGGCTCCTTCTGCTGCACGGGTGGCTGTACCTGCGGTTGAGCAGAGTAGGTCTTCACACGATCCTGTAGTTCCGCGACTTGGGCCTTTAGCTTATCAGCCTCAGTCTTGAACTCGTTCCTGGCGTCGATGACCTTCTTAAACCGGTTATACGGGACACGGTGACCCGATGGAACCTCTTCCTCTTCAGCAGCGCTGTCAGCCGCTGAAGCCTTCGGAGCTTCCGCCTCTGCCTTCTCACCCCCCGCTTCTTGCTTAACGTCCGCTGGGGTCTCGGACGTGGGTTGGGCTGTAGTGGGTTCTGGGGCTGCTACCTCTTCAGGCTTTGCTTCGACGGCTTCCGCCGACGGCTCAGGCGCAGGTACAGGGGCGGCATTCTCCTCTGGCTTTTCGTTTCCATCGAGGATATTGCCGATCTTGTTCTCTGCTTCTTCGCTTAAAAAACCCATGATTCCCCTGCTTTACGTCACTAGGACGAATTGTTCAACGCTGAGTCCATCAGCGAGGCCTGGTCGCGGGGTGTCCCCCACATATCACTATGCTTGTCCGCATGGTGCTTGCGGTATACCTTGCCCGTTGTTCGCTCGAACTGCAACATCTCAGCCACAGTCTCTGGTTCGCGAGCCTGTATTTCGTCCTTCACTGGGTCGATCTGATCAATCCCCATGAGGGTCAGAGCATACGCCATGACCATGTCATCGTGCTTCTTCGACGCCGCCTCTGGTCGACCATTGTCGTTGTAGATGAAGGTGTTCACCTCGCACTTCATCCGCTCGTCTTTAATTACCAGCCAGCCCCTTGAGACGTACTCATGTAGGCGAGAGAGCATGACAGGGCGCGTGTTCGCGTTGGTGTTGAACCCAACGCGCTCCAGCCACCGCGATGCCATCTTGTCGTACTGCGTGCGCCGGAAGATGTACGCCCACCCCTGCGCCATAAGGTACTCAAGCACGCTGAGACCGTAGGTATTGGACTCCACCACCACCAATGGGTCCCACTTCTTGGCCACACGCAGCACCTCCTGCCCAAATTCGGCGGGAGGCATCCGGTGATACCCGGTTTCCACCACAACGGGGCTCTTCTTCTGGGTCACGTCCATGACGCAGAGGGCTGAGTAGTCCCCCGAGGGGGAGCCGGAGGCCACATCCACGCCCATCGCGTACACATGGTACTGCTGCTTCTGCCCGTAGGTCTTTGCCCCCGGAAGCGCCACGGAATGGGGGAATATGACGGGGAAGAAGCGCTCACCGGAGGTAATGAAGGCGTGTTCAGCGTCGAGCGGGTACTCCTGGAGGAATATGTTCCAGTTAGCGCCACACTTGGTCTTGTATGTCTTCTCAGCCCACCATTTCTGGGGGTTTGTTAGCTCGTGCTTGTCCGAATAGTCCTTAACCTTCTCCGATACAGCCTTCGGCTTCTTGTCTTCCTTGTATTCGGGGTCGAGCGTCCACCCCAGGAAGAGTTTTGAGAAGCCATTGTCGTCTCTCCACATGCGATGGGCGTCATTCATGCCGTTCGCGGTGGTCTCAAGGACGATTTCTGCGTCTGGTCCAGCGGTTTGGAAGGCTGCGGCGATGGTTCTGTCCACATCGTTCCAGAACGCGAACTCCGAGCAGTGAAGTGCTTGGTATGTGGTGCCTCGGAAGGAGTCAGAGTTGGCTGTCGCCACCCGGATGAGCCCTCCGTGGAAGAATTTTAGCTCCCTGACGTTGGCTCTCTCGGTGTCGAACTTGAGGAATGCTGGGAGCGCGTCATAGAAGCGCTTGTAGATCTCGAATATTACCTCTGCGCTCTCTGTTCTGTGGGCAATTACGCAGACACGGTGGTTGGGGCTGAGCAGTGCGCGCCAGAAGAAGCGCGCAGCGATGACGGTGGTGATGCCAAGCTGGCGTGCTTTGAGCGCATAGACGGACGGATTGCGGTCGAGGTTCTCCATGAGAGCCTCTTGCGATGCCTTCGGCTTGAAGGCCACCTGCTTCCCGCGTTTGTCTACGATCTTGAGGTATCGACAGAAGTACCTGAAATCACTAGCACATTTGGTGATTTCCTCGTGTATCCTGCCGTCTGTGCTCAATGTGCGGTGCTCTTAGATGGGTTCTTGGTGCTCCGCGCGTCTTCGAGGAGTTCTAAGATCTGGTCTGGGGAGATGGCGTTCTTCCTGAGGGCTTCGGTCTTGGCCCTGACGTGGTCCACCTCGGCCTCTGCCTTCTGTACTGCAAGCTCATCGAGCCTGTCTTGCGTTGTCTGCGAGGTCTTCGACCGTGCTGAGAACTCTGGGCGTGTCCTCTCAAGGAGCCAAGCGTTGGCTCTCCAGTCCTTCTCACCGTGGAATGTGATCTGGTCCACGAGGTAGGCGCGTCCATTGGACTCTGCTTCGAGGACCTTCTCAAGGAAGCCCTTCTTGAGCGGCTTCTCGGCAGATCCGTACATCCACACGCGCATGGTGCGTGTGGATACACCGACCGCTTCGCACACCATCTTCCGGGTGTAGCCCTTCTTGAGCCCGTTGACCATCTTGTTGACGAGCGGTGGGCAGTACTTGGACTTGGACTGCTTAGCCATGACAGAACTCCTTGTACTCAGCCTTCCTCTTCTTCTGGTTGGTGCCATCGTGGAGGCAGATGTGGAAGGCTGTGAGGAACGAGGTGACATCGGATGCGAAGATGGCGAGGTCGAACTCGTCTCCGTCCTCGTTGGGGTTGTTGTCCTCCATCCTGTCCTGCATGGCGAGGGCGATGTCCCTGCACATGGCGTGCTTTAGCCTGAGCGCGCTATCGCTATATGGCTCAAGCCTGGAGAGGATGTCTTGGATGTGGGCCCAGATGATGACGAAGGTAGCCTTGGCGTACTTGTCGGGCTCATCTACGTGATTCCAGAGTACGTCTGTGGCTGCTTTGATCTCGCTGAGTGCTTCAGCGAGCATCCCTTCGACCATCCACGCTGGGAAGATCTCAGTGAAGCGCTGCTTCTCTGGGACGATCAGCGATGTGGCATCAACTGGTTCGCCACTCCCGGCACTCCCCTCAGGCGAGTGTTCCAGATGCACAGCTTGAGCGCCGCCTTCACTGCCTGTGACGGTGTCACCTGCATGTAGCCTGCGATCTGGTTCAGAGTCGCCTCCTCGTCCGGCGTCAGCCCGTCGTTGGACGTGATCTTGGCAATCTCCCTGGGTCGCCCCACTGGATTTACCTCCTCCGTCTTCGGGGTCTCCTTCTTGGGGGCCGCCTTCTTCTTCGA
>VTLG01005397.1_pt1 | contig 17150 bp, 14 predicted proteins | sample 4694571 | NCBI WGS metagenome assembly VTLG01 (sample SAMN12604809, study PRJNA352737) | marine metagenome | biome: ENVO:00000447; feature: ENVO:00000209|ENVO:00000569|ENVO:01000036; material: ENVO:00002151; isolation source: viral sequences binned using virsorter ...
CCGATGGTTTTTTGTTGTCGCCTTTTTCTTTATCTCGTTCTGCGCCTTTTTGTTTTACAATTTTTTTAAGTATCTTAGGATCAAAATATCCTTTTTCTGGATGATCCAACGGTCGTGCTTCTGTTGGAACTTCTTCTCCACCTTGCATATCACCAGTATTAACTTGTGGAGCAACATCTGGTGCGTGTGCTTTAATCCATTTCATTACAAGTGGTCTTACACAAATATCGGAATTTTTTTGTCCAACTTTACGGAACATTTCTTGTAATTTTGGATCGTCAATTATTCCTGCTAAACTTTCAATTGCGTTTGTACCATTAACACCTGCTGGAAAATGCTCTCGCATTAAACCATTAAGTCTTTCAACTGCTTGTGCTTTATCTTCATCTGAACCATCTGTTAATGCATTTTCTTGTTCACCAACAATATAAGAAAGAGCTTTTTCATAACTTGCAACTGGATCGAAATTCATTTCTTCACCTTGTGCATATTTGTTATCTCTTTGGCTCCACGTGTCATCTGCATGGTCTTGAGCTATTTCAAGAAAGTGTTTCCAATCATCTTTTAATTGCATATCAATTAAGTCTTGATCTACTTTAGCCGCATTTTGTTCTTGATCAACTGAACCTCTTAGTGACTTAGGATCAACTGTTACTGTATTATTTTCGCTATCAACTGTAGCATGGTAATATAACATTCCACCTGTTACTTCACCATCATCTCCAGTCCATTCAACATCTACTTCATCGTCAAACTCTTCTGGATCAAATCCTTCAAAAGTTTTTATTGATTCATTAGATTCACCAAATATCCATTGTATTACCTTATATCCACCAAAAATTACAGCCATAACAGCCGCGGCTGGTACCGCATATTGTTTGGCAATGTCGGCAATATTATCAAGTGTTGGTAAATTATCAAGGGCACCTGACGCCATATCTTTTAAGTCGTTAGCATTTGTAACTATTGTATTGCCTGCTTGAGCAACATTTTTTTGAATCATGTCTAAAGTATCATCTGCCTTATTTGCAAGGTCTCCGCCTTTTGCTACTAGATCGCCTGCCCCTTTTGCAACGTCAACTGTTCCCTTTGCAATATCCATTGTTGCTCCTGGGTTCATCGCCGCTGTACCTGCCACTGTAGCTTTGACTGGATTTTTAGCAGAAACTTTAGCTATTAGTTTTATTCCTTGCCATGCTTTCTTTGCCAAAGACAAGTTTCTTAGAGTAGTAATTCCCCACATTACTGCTGGTACCCACTCATTTACTTGAATATTGTTTATATTTTCTGGACCAATCTCCTCAACTTTTTTAGAATCATTAATAAGTTTATAAATGTATGGGAATACACTTTTTAATTCTTCATTAAATGATCTAATAGTTAATTCATCAATCCAACTGTTACTAACGTCTTCTGGAACATCTTCTAGTATTTCTTGTTTATAGTTTGCAATTGCGTCTTTATAATAATTTTCACGTTGCAATTTTAAACATTCTTTTTTGACTGTTTCTAAGCGTTCGTTAACAACATCAAGGTAACCTTTAAGTCCTTCTGCCATTACTGCTGAACGATTCATGTATGTTTTAAATTGTCTTAATTTTGCTAATTCTTCACTTAACCCAACAATGTATTTTCCAAAATCATCATAGAGATTACCACCTTCGGAGACGTGACGTGCTAATGCTCTTGCACCATTTAAGTGTCTATATGGGTATCGATATCTTTCACCGTTGTCGCTTTCAATATAAATGCTATGAACGTGTTGTGTTCTTGACCCAGGTATTTCTAAATTAACTGGTTGATTATGTTTTAGTACTAAACGAGCTTTGTCCATGTCTTCATAGCTTGTTCTACTCGTTCCGTACATTTTAGTTTCACTCATTGTGTTGTCTCCGGAGCTAGTTTTAGTTAAGTGGGCATAGTCTCGTTTATCGAGATTTGATTTTGTAATATCACGTGTATCAAAATTTAGCATATTTTTCTTAGCAAACACTCTTATTTCTCTTAAAAAATTGTACCAGTTATCTTTAACATCATCTGCTTCGTTAGTTATAAAATCGTTATTATACGTTATTACTACGCCAGCTTCTTCATTAAGTGTTATACTTACTTTTCCTAATATTTCTTCACCATCTTTGAAATCAAAATCAAAATATCTAGCTAATTTGGGGTCATCTGTTACTACGCCAGTAGCATCACCCAATGTAATTGAGGGGAATCGACCCCTAATTTTAGCAAACAAATTCTCTGATATTTTATCCATTGTGCTCATGTTATTATTTATCTGTATTGAGTACTAACCATGATTGGCATAGGCGGTACAAAATCTTCATCAGGATCCTCATCAGCTTGATTAAATGTATCGTATACTCTTGGATCCCACATTTTCATCACGCTAATCATACGCATACTTAATAAAGCGGACATAACTAAATCGTCAGTTTCACCAGGTTTTGCCTTATAACTAGAACCAGCCGCAACAAAGCCTTTAAGCTCAGTAATTAGTAATTTGCTGTTTACCTTCATACGATCGTTTTCTATCATAGTTTTTAGTTTAGCACAAGCACTTACTTTACTAATATGAGTAGTATTAAATCCTTTGCGGAATTTACGTATATGTCCTTTTTTAATAGGTTCATTAACAAACATTCCTGGTATATTCTCTTCACCAAAGTCATTAATAACAATAAGTGCGGCTTCACCAATAGCGTTGTTTTCTACACTCCAGTAAATATTTTGCCCATCAGTATTACACGTTTCTTTAATATAATTACAAATATCTTTCATAATTCTAATTTGTGTAGGTATAGGTGTTGTATTATGTCGCCATTCTGCAATTTGATTATATGTAGGTAATTCAATTACTTGAATAGCCGCGAAATCGCCACCAGTACCCATAGCAGGATCTAAAGAAACTACATACGTTTTATCTCCAGTTGGTTTACCGTACCAACGGGTTTGACCCATATTAAGTACAGGATTCATTCCTTCTAATGTAGATAATTTAATTGCATTAATTAATGTTTCATCATAAACTAAAAATTCGCAACCATACTCACGTCTAAATCTTTCTTCACCAATACGTCCAACTTCAGCTTTTGCCCAGTTGTCATCTCTATCAGGATGTTCATCCCAATTAGCTGTAAATCCGTGAAAGCCATTAATACCTACTTCTCGTTCAAGCCCATTTTCGTCAAATTTGTTTTGTGATTCTTTCCATATAATTGCAAATGTATCTTCGTCTGAGTTTGGTGTTGAAGTAATAATTGCACGACCACCTGTTGCTAGTGTAGGTGACATAGAAGTCCAAAATTCATCTGCAATACTAGGATTAACAAATGCAAACTCATCACAGTATAGTAATGATATTGACATACCTCTACCAGTATTACCCGTAGTAGTAGCACTTACTAGTCTACTACCGTTTTCAAATTCCATCGAACCTTTATTATAATTTGTTACTCCAGCACGAATAAAGTCTGGACATAGTTCATATCCATACCGAATACGTTGCATAATTTCTTGAGCGCCAGCAAATTTATGTGCGGCAATTAATATTGTTTGATCAGGATGAAACATAGCATACCATAAAAGATATGCAGAAGCACAAGTTGTTTTACCACTTTGACGTGGTAACATATTAACATTAAATCTATGATTATGATATGCTTCCATGAGTTTCGTTTGATACTCATATGGTTCAAATAGCATTTTACCTTCAACAGGATGTTGAATATTATAGAAATGTTTTGCAAAGTATAAAAAACCCTGGGTGCTATCCATACAGCGTTTTATATGCTCTATTTCAACTTCGCCGAACTTCTCACGTACATGAGGCTTTTTAGTTAATACACCGTCTAAACTTTTTATCATGATACAGTATTTATTGGCAAAAATAGGACCTTACGGTCCTATTTGAGTTTACAATATGGGGAGGAAATATTGTTGTTATTATTCTTTTTCTTATTATGTTAGTGTAATACCAGTTACAGCCGCTACAGTAGTACCACGTAAGTCTACGTTGTTTACCCCTGCACCATCTGTTCCGTCACCTAAGTTACGTAATCTTGCTTGAATATCCGCGGCCGAAAGTGATGGATCTGTAATCATATAAATGAGTCCGGTGTTAGCATCAACTAATTGATACATTAACGGGCTAACTTCTTTAATAATTAGTTCGCCTGCTTCATTAACTGCATCGTCTTCTGCTCGCAAATCAATTGCCGCCGCTGAATTATTTTTTGCAGTAACTAACCACCCTTTGGCATTATGTTGATACAATGTTCCAACTGTTACACCTAAGCCGTTTGTTCTTGTAAATCCTGCCATGTTATTATCCTTTTGTTTTCTTACCTACTAAGGCGTTACCAGCTTTATTAAACACTTTGCCGGCATTATTAGCGCCAGTATGTGTATTAGGTTCTGATGCTTTTGCTTTTGCTGAAGTTCCTTTTCCTACGCCTGCTGTGGCATGGGTTGCGGCATACTCTGTAACACTTTCGTCTTTCTTTTCTTCTAATGCTTTCCATAGCTCGTCTTTAATTGTATCTTCTAAACGAGTTAATTCAGCTCTAACTGCCATTGGATTATCACCTGGCGCCGCAATTGGATGTGCTTTTTTAGGCCCATTCAATCCGCCTGACAAATCTTTTGTCATAAGTTTTGTGTCGCCATATTTTTCATCTGGCTCATTAGCATAATCTTCTTCTGGTTTGTCGTCGCTACCTATACCAGCAAGTTTTATAATGTCCATTCCTTTGTTATCGTCGGATGGTCCGGCATCTGGTGCACCACATGGTGAATCACCTTCTGGTGGTCCCATGTCTGGTCCATCATGATCGTGATCTTTGTCACCACCTGGATGTGAATGACTTATACCATCGTGGTCGTGTTTGTCACCACCTGGCATATCAACTATACTTCTAAATTTTTCAATATCCATTCTTGGATTTGGATCACTAATGTCTGATACTGGTCCAGCTTTTTCTAGTCCAGCATTTTGCATCATTTTTAAAAGTACTCCAACATCATTAGCAGTATCGCCTGACATTGAAATATTCATTGATGCTGTTTCATTTAAGTCATCAATCTTTTTATATATGTCTTGTAACTTCATTATTTGCTCCCTACAGGACTTGTTTTACCTGGCTCACCCATGTCGTGTTTTTGTTCCGTATCGGATACACCATCTGGTACTTGTTTGTTTTCACGTTCTGCACGAACGCCTTCAAGTTCTTTTAGTAATCCCATTATTCTTTCGCCACCAACTTGTTTTTGTGCATCGTTATCTGCACTTTCCATATCAGTACCTAATGCAGGTTCGTAAACCTTATCATAGTTTGATTTGTCTTGGTATTCTTCTTGGGGTTCACCTTCGCCTCTTACAATAACATGAGATTCGTGAATTCCACAACTCATTGCAATATATTGTTGGAGTACTTGTGGTGTAGTGGGATAAGCTAGTTCAACGTCATAGTAGTGAACATGAACATTTTGTAATTGTGGAAAATCTAAAGGTCGCTCTGTAATAGGAGTACGCTTTCCAGCACTCATACCTTCAACTTTAAACTTCTGTAGTACGCTTTCTAAATGATCAGCATAGCCATCTGGCAAATCGCCAGCTACGCCTACTTTAAAAGAGTACGTCTTTTTTGCTTCGTTTAGATGTTCAACAAATGTTTTACTCATGACTTTGTTTTCCCGTTATAGTATTATTTATCTAATGACTTGAGTTTTTCTAATAGGCTATTACGATCTGTTAACACATATCCTTCACCATTTACTAGATTACCGTCATCTATGGAGCTATCGCGGTCCATTTTTTCCTTTTTAAGCTGTAATTCAACCATTTTCAGCTTCTTATCTAGCTTGGCATTTTTAGCGTCAAGGTTAGTTCTAAGCATCTGTCCAGCTACTTCAAATACTCGTCCTGAGTAGCGTGATTCAACGTTCATGCCTAAATCCATTAGATCTTCATATGCCTGCATAGACTTTTCAGAAACTTCATTAAGTTCTGTATCTCCTAATTCACCTAGTCCTTTTACTTGGGGTAAAGCCGCTGTAATTTTGTCAAATTCAGCTATTTCACGAAACGTTTCTTTTTGTTCGTGTTTTGCTTCTTCCTTTGCTTTCTTTTTTTCTTCATCTATAATTTCTTTAGACTCAGGTAAGTTTAAAAGTTCTTCTAATTTCTTTGTCATATGTATATTTATTTCTTATTTTGGTTGAACAATTCAAAAAGAGTGTGAACTTTCTCTCGTAGAACTTCTATTGAGGAGTGCATTTTGGCTAATACAATTACTAATGTAATGAATCCCAAAAATATAGGCCACAAACTTACTATAGTATGGATGTCTTGTTGTACTGTTGTTGGAGTATTCACTTTCTTTTCCCCTTATGAAAAATATCGTTTTCATTTATAACTCGAAAGTATATTTTACGTCTTTTACACCAATGTCTAGCGGCTTCCCATTTAGCCATGTTCCTAATATATTGAGCTTGTCTAAATTTATCACGCCCAATGTGTTCTTTTTTCATTTGATTTTCAGGCTTAACTTCTATAAGTTCGACATGACCTTTTCCTCTAGCATCAGTATATTGAATCATAAAGTCAGGAACATAAACAGTAAGTTTTCCTGTTAATGGATCTTTGTATGGAATTTTAACAGACTCACTTGCCCATTTAGAGACAGAAGTACTCTCGTCACAAAACCGCATGAACGCCAATTCCCAACTTGATCTATATAAAGGAGTTTTTCTACCTAAGTATTTGTCAGCATTTTTAAGACTATATCGACCCTGAGCGAATTTAGCCATGACTAAACCAATACGTTACGTTTTTCTAATTTACTATCTGAAGAATCTATTTTATAACCTAGTGTACTAATTTTTGATCTATTATAATTTAAAATTTCTGTAACAACTGCACTGAGTTTTAATGCATCCCATCCTTTAAGTGTATCTAAAAGTTCAAATACATTAACATCATCAAGTCTTGCTTGTTGCATAAGAATAGTACCGATAGTTTGGGCACTAGTTTTATCAAACCCTCTATTTTCAAAAAAGCCAATAACAGCATCAACTTGGTTAGTTGGAAAACTAATCGATGAAGTAAAGTATTTGTCTAAAATACTTTTTACTGAATCTGCTGAATCTGTTGATTCAATACGAGGTAAATTTATTAAATGATCTTCTGTTGTTTGCTGTGGCATATTTTATTCCTATGTAAAAACTGAAGTTGGTGTTCCTGGTGGTGCACCAGTAATGTTAATGTTTGGATTATTTTGTACTGTCGTTTTTACGTTTGCAACAGCAATTGTTTCCCATTCAGCTTGTTCGTTACGGGGTAATGCGTCCCAACTTCTCGCAACTGCATTAACAAGTCCACCTTCACCAGATGCTACTGCTAATCCTTGATTTAATTGATCTTTTAAGAAAGGTCCTTGTTTTGCTAAAGCGGCTTTTACAAGAGGATTAGTACCAAGTGCAAGTGCAATATCTCCACCTGATGTACCTGAAAAACCTTTAACTACTTTAGTTAATCCAATGACACCAGATACTGTTGGTATAAGACTACCTACTGTTCCACCAGTGCCTCCGCTTTTAGGAAAGAATGTATTAGCAACTCCGCCTACGTTACCTTGACTTATTCCACCTATACTACCAATGGCACCTTTTAAAATATTAAATCCTTCTTGGCGTAATCCACCTTTTGTTAAAGATTTTGCATTTTTAAATACGTTAGCACCTTTAAGTACAGTTCCTAATAATCCTGCTGGGGTGTTAATTTTACCACTAGTAATATCTCCAAGTACATCTAATGCACCTTCTACTACTCCGCCTTGGCCTAATAAACTAGAAGTACCGCCGCCAATATTTGTTAATGGACTTGGAACTGTGTCGTAGTGACCTGATGCTACACCAAATGACTTCGGTGCTGAACCTATCTTAGTATCAATTCCGCCACGCCCATACCATACAGTTTCATATAAAATTTGCATTGTACTTTGTACAGGATCACTTGAACTATTTTCCATAGTGTCGTGTTGCCAACTTTGTATCATAGGATTAACTAAAGTAAAAGAAGTATATCTTCGTCTTGACATTTGATAAATTTGTATACTATCAAAAAAGTTATAAAAACTATCATTATCTAAACCAAATCTATGTACGTTATTAATTTCACCTGTGTATGTATTTCCTCTATTATATGCCGCGTGTTTTTGATTAGGAAATCCTGGAACATCAAATGCCGCATACGTACCATCTCTAAAATAATATCTATAGTATGCTTCCCATAAAGCAGTTGTTTGGCCATAATTATCATCATGAAATGTTATATTAATAGGCTCATAATCTAGTCTTGTTTGTAAGTTACGTTTTTTATTATATTGATGTTTTAAAGACATACCAATATTATATTTAGGTAAGTCAACTGCTTTGACTAGCATATTAATTTCTTGTGTTTTAAGTTGTGGAATTACTTTAACTGCATCACGATTTAAAGTAAATGTACAATGGTATAAAAACTTATGTTTTGGTGCTAATCTAAAATTGTCGTTTGTATATAAAGCTCTACCGTGTTGCCAGTCACCAAGGTTACCCTTAGGATTAGTAGCTCCCTGAAATACCTGATTAAAAAATTGTGATATACCTGCCATACTATTATTTATCTAGAAACAAATGTGGGGATTTTAAACGAAAAAAAGGGCCTATAAATAGACCCCTTTTCTCTTAGGAAATATTATAATCGCTATATTATTGCGATGCGCCGCCGGTTGCTAGTGAACCACCAGCTCTACCAACTGCTGTACCAATACCAGTACCTTGTGGTGTTTGTATCGCGTTATCATATCTAATTGATAATGCAATAGTTACTGGATCATTAGTACTATATGCTAATGTATTATAGTTAGCACTTTCTACATAACAACCGTAAAGTTCAAACGTTTCAAGTACACCAACTGCATTGGCACCATTACCACCGTCTAAAATTTCAATTTTAGTTACGAATTTGTAATCTTGCCCTGAAGCCGCACTTGATTGTTCAAAGAAATCAAATTGTCGTTGAATTTGCTCGCCTACTATTTTTTGTACGTTATTTGAAACATCTTCACGTAAGTTAAGTGTAATTGGTTCCCAAGTATGTTTCCCTGCTAGGAATACACGTGAGTTATATACATCAACTGTGATTTGTTCAAAAGACACGTTAGGTCTTGTAACATCAACAACTTGTTTAGTTAACTCAGTTGTTGGTGTTGATACACCAAAATTTTCCAGGCTCACTCTAAAGCGATACTGGAGTTTTGGCATCAACAGTCCTTGGTTACTAGCTGAAGAACTAGTATCTAAAGGTACTGTAAGTTTTGATAATGTCGAAATGCTCATTATAATATCTCCTCGTTAGTAGTATTTATCATTTTAGAGCCCCGCAATTTCACCAGTATTTTTAAGCCTTAGCGGAATGTAAATAAACTCTACTGCTTTCACTGGTTCTATGGCTATATCTAAATAAAGCTCATTACGATCAATTCTACTTGGTGTGTTGTTTGATTCGTCACACACAACTAGGAAATCATAAAGTGCTCTTTGACCAACTAACTCAAGTAACAAGCTATCTGCTTGTGCTTTGATTTCGTCTCGTGTAATCTTATCATTTGGTTCAAAGATATAAGGTTTAGCAAGTTTCTTAAGTTGTCCACGTAAGTAAATTACTAGTCTTGCAACGTTAATTCTATCTAAAGAACTAGCCCCTTTTGCTCTAGTTTTTTGTCCGTAGTTAACTAAACCTGCACCTGTTAAGAACGTTACTGGGTTAACGTTATTACTGTACAACGTGTCCCTTTGTCCTTCGTTAAGTGCAGTACTTACAAATTCGCCTTCGCTATCAATGTAACCTGCCGCACTAGCGTTTGTAATTCCACCACGTCTTGTACCTGCTGGTGCAAACCATGGAAACGAAACTTGATCACTTAATGCAAATGTTCTAAGTATACCGTGACTTGCTGGAACAACTACGTTGTTACCTGCGTTATCACTTGTGAATAAACTTGGATAAAATACACCTAAGTACTCATCACTTGTAACAAGTCCGTCATCGTTATCTTCAGTTGCTAGATTTACGTTTTTACCCCAGTTATTAAGTGAAGTTGCATCTGGTGTTAATCTAAATGGACTATCTCCTACAATAAATGCACTTAGGCTTCTATCATAGTTTAATGTAACCATTTCACCAATTAGTTCTGGATATCCAGGACAAGCCATTAAGTTAAAGATTCTTGATTCATCATCTCTAATCTTATCATTACTGTTTACTAATGCTTGTAATGCCTGTACAACAACTTTACGTTGAGCTTTACGTCCAAAGCTACCTGAACCGTCTGTATGGTTAGCTGATTCAGTAACCCAACGGTGTGCATAGTAAGCCGATTGTGACTCGTCGTTAAATCTAATGTTGTCAGTAGCTGTGTTTACATAGTTACGAACAAATTTCTTAACATTAAATCCGCTTCTACGTAAGTTCCAAAGCAACATACCTTTTGGATAAAGTGCTGGATCTGGAGCGTCAATGTCAATAAAGTTACTAACTAGTAAGTCTGCAATTGCACCTTCTTTATCTGAATTAGCACCTGCTGAATTATAACGTGCATCTGCAAATACAACTCCATCTTCAGTTGTTTGATCGCCGTTATCAACAAGTACAAATTTTAAAGTTGTACCATTGTATTTGTAAATCTTAGGATAGTTTTCAACATCTGCTGTTGAAATCCAAAGATCACCATTTTTAAGTGCAGTACCATCTGATTGTAAAGTTGGCTCTGTTGCTGATACAATTGGTCCAGCTGGGTCAGTTTTATCGCCTTCAGCAACCTTATAATAAGGACTTGTTGAATCTTGATATCCTACCCAAGTAGTACCATTATGTACCATTATGTCAACTTCATCTACAATCGAACTGTACCAAATACGTCCATCTGTTGTTAAGGCAGTTGGTGCATCTGATCCTGCTGTAAATGTTAATACTTGCCAGTTACTTGCTTGGAAATCGTGTGTAGTGTCACCAGCCGGTGCCGCATACAAATTAGGTGTTCCTGTTGTAGCATCTACATACTCTGTATATCCTGCTAATGCTAGTAAACCACCTGTATCTTTTAATCTAAAATCACCACCGTCATTATGCTCTATAACGATTCTGTTTTGTGCATCAACTGATGCAACAACGTTAGTAAAGCCAGCTGAGTTAATTGCGCCAGCAACTACGTCTGCGTCACTTGCCGCGCCTGTAGTAATAACTGTAATTGAAGTGTCAGCACTTAATGCCTCCGAAGCTACAATTGATTCTTGAATGTTAAATGCTCGTGTTCCAGCTGTTAATTGTGTAGTAATAACTGAACTTACGATTCTAGTAGTACCTGTAGAAACACGTCTGTGAATCTTAAAGTCTGCTACAGTTGGTGTTACTTCTGCATTGTTATAGTTAACATATAGCGTACCAACAGCTAAATTAACACCACCGCCTGCTTTATCTAAATTAAAAAGTGCTTGATGATGTGTGCTATAAATTGGTGCTGAAATATCTTCCCAAAGTGCAGTTGTACCATTAAATTTCTTAACTCTGTAACGAGCGCCTAAGTTAGGTTGTGTAGTTTTAACCCAAATAGACCCAGTTGGTCTTGGAATTGTATCGTTAACTTTAAATTCTGGTACTGATGTATGTGCTGAAATGTTTAATGCCGGAGTACCATACGTATCAGCGGTCATTCCCATTTCTGCAAGTAATGTTCCTGCACCGTTTCCTAATGCAATTTTACCATCTGCAACTGTACCATTACTTTCTGCTAGGCTGTTACCATAAATTTCAAATTTACCGTCAACAACTGCACAAGTTATGCCGTCTAAACCTGCTAAATCAAGTTGTGTTTTAACTGACGCTAAATCTGTTCCAGAAGTTACTGTTGTTCCTTGGACTGTCATTGTGTTACCACTAGTAAGAGTCGGATTGCTTTGTGTGCCCCTAATAGTTGCGTGTGATGATGCCCAAGCATCTGACCCTACTTGTACCCATGCCCCTGAAGCATTTTTGTAATATATTTTTTCTAATGTAGTTGTTGCAACAACGGCGTAGTCACCTACTTTACCAACGGATGTTTTTGGTTCGCCACCGCCTGCAACTTTAGTTGTATCTGTTATAACAGTTGGAATTTTATTTGTGAAGCTCTGTCCACCAGTAACAGTTGCCGCATTAGAATTCCATTCAAAAATACCCCATAGTGTATTTCCTGTATCAAACCAGTATGTTCCATCTGCAGGGTTAGCCGCTGGAGCAGTAGCTGATGCAAGTAATTCCGTAGTATTTAAATCTGCACGAGTTACAAAAGCTCTATTGCTTACACCTAAGTAAGAGTAAGCCGCTTGTAAACCGTATTCGTTTATTTCACTACCGTTTATCGGATTGTTATTAGTGTCTGTATAGAAACTTGGATCTCCAAATGTTTCTGTTAATTCTCTTTGAGATGTTAGCAAGAATGGTGTTCCTGCTTGTGCTTTTGTTGTACCAGTTGCTGTTCCTGTTCCTGCACCGTTTGTCTTATCTTGTGCAGATACAAAGAATATCATTGGTACTGTACCTGGTTCCGCCGGAGTATAAAAACTCTCGTCAATTACGGATACCTGTACGCCTGGTGATACTAAATTAGCCATTGTATGTTCTCCCGTTGGACATCATGTTAATAGTATTTATATAGATCGTCCAAAATCACCCCGGAATGATACGCTAATTTGCGATACAAAAGGGATTTGAAAAGGGGAGGTATAAATATTATTATGAGACCTTTATGCAAATGCGGTAAAAAGCCGGTAGCAATTAATTATTATAAGGAAGGCGTCCCTTATTATAGGAGCCTTTGTGAAAGCTGTTCCAAGCGAGGAGGCAAAACCCCTGGATTACCTAAGTGGGTTCTTGCTGGATACAAGCAAAAAAATATTTGTGATAAGTGTGGATTTCGTAGTAAGCATACAGAACAATTTCATGTTTACTACGTAGACGGAAATCTTAATAATGTTCGTACATCAAACTTAAAAACTGTTTGTGCAAATTGTAGTAAGATTTTATATAAAGAAGGTATTAAATGGACTTCAGGAGACTTAATACCTGATCTTTAAGTTCAGGTATAGTACCATTATTGTTGATAATATGTTTGAATTTAGTTTGTGCCCAAGCCCATTCACTAGGGTGTACTTCAGTAGGTTCAACACCTAATTCTCGATATTCTCTAAACCAAGCTGGATCTTCTCCACGTTTAACACGCCAAACTTCCCCATTAATGTCATACAGCATTTTAGCTTCATTCGGAAAACGTGTATCTGGAATAACATAGTTAATATCTGGATTATCTAGTATTGTCTTTTTAGTTAAACTAACCCATATACCATCATAAAATCCGTTACGCATACATTCTGTGCCAAATAGTTGTAACACATATCGTGGAGTAATCTCCTTACCTATTTCATTAGTCCAGTAAGCATCTACTGTTTCACGCCATGTTCTGCTCTCAGTAGTTTTACCATCAAGTAGTTCGCGATCCCAATCAAACATAGCCGCAACACTATCTTTTAACTTATCTGCGAATGAGATTTTTCGGAAATTATGCTCTTTAATTAAGTAATCTGCTATCGTATCTTTCCCTGAGCTAATAAGCCCACAGATTCCAATTACCATTTGATTATTCCTCATATAATGTTTATATTATACGGGAAATTTATCTTAATGTCAAGAGTTGATTTTAACCAATTGAGAAGCCGTATCCTTGACCACCTGCAACTTGTGTTTTGAGTTCTTCGTCAAGTGTTTGGATTTCGGCAATAGCCTCGGCTTTTAGTGCGTCGCCATTAAGTGATGTACCACCTTGTGGACCAGCTACTGTGGCAAATTTGCTTCTAGCTTCACCAAGCATATATTTACAAGTAGCAAGTGTATAATCTTTTAACCATTGTTGAGCTAGATAATCTATTAAAAGTTGGCTATCTGGACGATGGTTATAACAATATAATAGTAAATCTTCTTCAGCTCGAGGGCGTTGTAATATTGTTAATTCTTTAGTAGTTGTATTCCATTTAAATTCAATAAAACTACCAAACATTCTTCCAACAAGTTCTTGGTATTGTGAGAACAATTCATATGTAGATAACCCACCCATATTTGTACTTGCTAATAGGTAGGTATTTGTATATGCTAAATTAAATGGTTCGAATAATGTACCACCATCTCCACCACCAGTACGTGATCCTATTGAACGTCTATGTATACGTCTAACTTCAACAACTTCTTGTGGTAGAATATAAGTATTCTGGTCGATTACTGTAGGTAAGAACAAATACGATTCTTCAACAGAATTATCAGATCGTTGTCTAAATTTAGCAAGTGCTTTTTTAAGGGCTTCTTCATAATGAGCTGGATCTAGCTCAACATCAACCATGCCCCCACCTAAGGATAGGTTTACATAATCAAATACTTCTTGCTTTTGTGTAGCTAATTCGCTCATATTGTATGCTCTCCATATGTATTTATCGTAAGGCGGCATCGAATAAATACTGTTACGATGCCTAAACTAACACTATATAAACCTGAACGCGGTAATGATTATGTCTTCCTAGACAGACATATCGGCGAAATGTTCCAAGTGGGTGGAACTGACGTATTTGTTCACAAATATTTAGGCCCACATAATCCTGATGAAGCAGATGCTACGGCTGATAAACCACGATACAATGCTGTAAAAGAAACAAATATTCAAGATATGCTATTCCTTGAAAATAGGGATAGAAAGTATGATCCTGACATTTATCATACTAGAGGTATTTACAATGTACAAGATATTGACTTTGATATGAGTCAATTTGGATTATTCCTACAAAATGATACATTGTTTATGACTATGCACATTAATGATAGTGTTAAAACATTAGGTAGAAAAATTATGTCAGGTGATGTAATAGAATTACCTCACTTAAAAGATCCCCATGCACTTAACGACTTTAGTCTTGCACTAAAACGTTTTTATGTTGTTGAAGATGTTAATAGAGCGGCAGAAGGATTTAGCCAAACTTGGTATCCACATTTGTATCGTGTAAAAATGAAACAAATTGTAGATAGCCAAGAATTTAAAGAAATACTTGATTTACCAGCAGAAGAAGGATCAACTGAAACATTACGTGATGTATTGTCTACGTATGAACAAGAAATGCAAATTAATGAGGCAGTTGTTGCCCAAGCAGAAGCTGACGCACCTAAGTCAGGATACGACACACAACATTTATATACATTACAAGTTGATGCAGATGGTAAACCTGAACTTGTTACAACAGACATTGATACATTAGATGCTTCACAGGCAGGGTTGTTAGCAGATAGAGTTAACCAAACACCTGAACGAAGTGGGTATGATGGTTACTTATTAGGTGATGGAATAGCACCAAACGGCGAAGCGTTTGGTCATGGAATAGGATTTCCAACAACTCAAATTAAAGGTGATTATTTCTTAAGAACAGATTTCTTACCTAATAGATTATTTAGATATGATGGAGGCAGATGGATTAAGATGGAAGACTCAGTACGTATGACATTAACTAATACAGATACAAGAACTACACATAAAACTGGCTTTGTTAATAATCCTAAAGAAAATGTAATAGGTGGCGAAACAGTTAAAGAACGTCAGCCCTTATCCAAAGCACTTAAACCAAGGGCAGATAACTAATGCAACATTTTTATGACGGACAAATAAGACGTTACATTACTCAACTTATAAGATTGTTTAGTAACTTTTCTTATAAAGATGGCAAAGGTAAGTTAACACAAATACCTGTGATGTATGGTGACATCACACGTCAAGTTGGTCATATTATACGTGATAATAGTGAAAATAAAATACCTAGTGCTCCTAGAATATCTGTTTATATTACAGCATTGGCTATGGACAGACAAAGAACTGCTGATGCAACGTATGTAGGAAAAATACATTTACGTGAAAGAACTTATGATGCTGATGGAAAAGAATACCTAAATACACAAGGCCAAAATTATACAGTAGAACGTTTAATGCCTACGCCATTTAATTTAGGTATTAATGTAGATATTTGGTCAACAAATACAGAACAAAAATTACAAATAATAGAACAAATATTAACATTGTTTAATCCAAGTTTAGAAATTCAAACAACTGATAATTATGTTGACTGGACAAGTTTAAGTGTAGTACATTTAGAAAACATTACTTTCTCTACTCGAAGTATTCCTATGGGTACAGAAAGTGAAATTGATGTTGGACAACTTACTTTTGAAACTCCGATTTGGCTTTCGCCTCCAGCTAAAGTTAAAAAGCTAGGTGTTATAACAAGTGTTGTAATGAGTATTTTTGATGAAACTAAAGGAACTATTGACCTAGGTCAATCACAACCTGAACTTAAAGCATATGATGATACTGAAAAAGTCGAAGGTGCTGATAAGTCAACTACTAAACATAAAAAATCAGCTACAGCAACTAGAGCCGATGCTGTGTCATTAGCAATTAGTACATACAAAGATTATGACTTAATAGTAACTAATAATGTTGTTGTATTAGGTGATAGAGGTATTGCTGGCGAAATAAACTGGCGTGTAGTTTTAGATTCATTACCTGGAGAGTATCTAGCTGGGTTAAGTAAGATTTATTTAAACAGATTAGATTTAGGTAGTGTTGTTGGAACTATTGCACTTAATGAACTAGATGAAACACAACTTATTGTAAATTGGGACACAGATACTATTCCAACTAATTCTGTATTTGAAGGACCAGCAACTACTAAAGGAACTATCGATTATATAATTGATCCAACAAGAACTAATCCTACAAATATTAAAGTAAGTGGTACTAGAATTTTATTACTAGGTGATATTGGAGATCAGACTAATGTAGATGGTGCAGATGCTTGGAAAGATATTAATGGTAATGATTTAATTGCGTCAGTAAACGACATAATTGAATGGGATGATAATTCCTGGACTATAGTATTCAATGCTAGTGATAATGATGGTTCTGATTCAACGGTAGATATAAAGTATACAACCAACCTTAATACCGGTATCCAATATAAATGGGACGGTACAGAATGGA
>VTLG01009873.1_pt1 | contig 17146 bp, 23 predicted proteins | sample 4694571 | NCBI WGS metagenome assembly VTLG01 (sample SAMN12604809, study PRJNA352737) | marine metagenome | biome: ENVO:00000447; feature: ENVO:00000209|ENVO:00000569|ENVO:01000036; material: ENVO:00002151; isolation source: viral sequences binned using virsorter ...
CAAATCCATCGACCTTGCCATCTCGTTCCTTGTGAACGTGTCGAGCCATCTCGATCAGGCAGTTGATGTTCCTGTGGTCATCGCTTGGTCTAAGCAGTACGAAATGTTCATGGAGTTCACCGAGTGTCTGCTTCATAAGTAAGGGCTCAGGATTACTGGAGCCTGTCCATATTTTTACCAGGTTAATGAGGTACTCTTCAACGGGTTCATTCTCTGGGGACCAGACAACAAAGAACCATCCATGTTCTTTAGCCAGTGCAACCATGATGTTATCCAGTACTGCTGACTTGCCGTGGGTGGGGACACCAGTCATCACAGTCCAGTATCCTTTAGCTGGTCGGTAGTGCTGAGACAGGTAAGGGAACCGTTTCAATCGGGGACCCTCATCAGGACCCTTGATGAACAGATCCATGGTCAAGCCTATGATGTCTTTGACTTGGACAATTTCTGAGCCACTGAAAGAGTGTGCATCACCAGTTCCACCTGACGCACTTTCCCGTAGAACCTCGGAGAAAATTTTGCTGACAAATGTTTTTGCCTGAGTTGATGATCCTTGTTCTCCCATAATATTATAAACCTTTCCTGATATTTTTCGGGTAAGCTTGTAAAATTCCTAATGAATTGAAACCCGTCATCAATTCCTTTGATGAGTTTTTTTATCTCCATTCGCACGAGTGGAATAGGTAATACCTCCAAGAATTGTATCTCAGGAATTTCTCCCAGATTATCTTCAGGACTAAATGATATTCCTTTTCTTTCCTGATAGTATTTCCTTACGCATTCAGAGAAGAGTGTTACCCATGACTGGCATTCCTTTTTGAACTCGCTAACCAGAGAGTCGTAGCACATCCTGTCAATTTTCCGTGGTCTGGTTACCGCTAATTCTTGCTTAAGTTCAGGGTTGTCATCACTTAACCAGTCGAACAACCTGTCTGGTTTCATATTGCTAATGATGTGGTGGCTTCGATCCATGATCTTTTTGAAAGCCTCCTCCGTTCTTTCCTCATTGAACTCAAGTGCATAGACCAGCATCTCCCGTTGCTTCCCGAGTGCAACCTTAGCGTCAACCAGCAGGTTATACTTCAAGGTTTCTGTTATCTGTGGTGCTGGCGTTTTCTTCATAATTGTCCTCCCATCTCCTGTTGTTTAGAAAAGTGCTCAGCATGGGAACGAATTGTCCATTGTTTTTTACCCACTGTTTATCTCTTTCGTTGCGTCGAGCTACATGAGAGATAATCTCAGCAGCGAGCGCATCACTGGGATCTAACTTGTTCCATGCTTTCTGTGATACAGACTTGTTCATCCCCTTGGGGTAGATGCTTACGAGCTTCCAAAACAAAACATCACTCCGAACAGTATTACTTCTTAACTTCTTTAACTTCTTAGGGCTTGTAATCCCTTGTCCAGTAAGGGATTCAGAGCTCACCTGGTTACTCTCCGGTTCTTTTGATGTTACCAAGGTGGTCACATTGCCGTTAAGCTGACGTTGGTATTGGTCGTAGTAAACTATTGATATCAAAGTATATAGGGTGCACTTCTCCATCGTTATCATCTGGTTACTTACCATGGCGTAAAGGTGGTTCCTAACCTTGCCACGTTTCCAGCCCCACCTGTCAGAAAGAATCCTTTCAGTGGTCACGAGTTCACCTACCTTCAATGATACTTGTGTCTTTCCATAGGTGGGTTCTGGTACAGTGGAGTCTTTAAAGGAAGCTAACAGAAGCAGGTCGATCCATGCTTGACCCGGACTGAACGGCTTGCGATTCCATATTGAATTGTTTAACAGCTTCCTATGAAGCTTAATGAATCCCTGCATTTTCTAACTCATCCCTCCTTATTAGTATTTCTTTAAGCATAGCATCTGGAATGTACCTCACATGGACAAAGTTTTCCCTGAAATACCTGGCTTGTTTACAGGCATTGGAACAAAACTTCTGATCAGTCCTGTTTCTTGGCGTGTCTTTGTGACAGTGACTGCAAATAAAATATTCTTTCATAGAACCTCCTTTCAAAATCTTGCACTAAAAAATAAAAAGAATACAACTAGGCAGATAATAAAGAGCATGGCATCATTCATTAGTATCCTCCTTAGTTAACTCGGCACTAACACCGAAGGTAACCTTGTCTCCCCTGCGGATTAAGACCTGTCCTTTGTGGTTCCTAAACAGGTTGCTCATTGCATTAGATGCTGAGGTTCGGGCAGACATACCTTTACCTGTAGCCTCAACCTCAACATGGATGTCAGGGTTAAGCTTAGTGGGTCTTCTCAGGAACGTAGCCGTAAGATTTGTTATGAATACAGTGGGTGATGTCATAGATAATCCTTTCTTCAGGTCCAATGATCTTCAATGGGTACAATAGGCATACTGACTCTCCGTTCCCACTCGTCAGCACATTCCTCGGAGCAGAAAGACATGAGGTCGGGGTCAAGATTGAACCTGATAATCATAGCCCCTTCCCTCAGTGTGAGATTACAGATGCGACACTCGTCTTCGTCCTTCTTTTTTAAGATGATATTAACTTTATGCATACCAAGAGCTTAGCTAACCCTTCTATAGTAAAAGTTCCCAGTGTTAAGGCGGTTAGTAAAAACTACCAGTCTTTTCCCAAAAAACTTAGTGACTCTAGCCTTATCCTTGTCATTGAATTTGTTCTCGTGAAGAAGCGAGACCAAAGTGTGTGCTATTTCTCCTAATGTAGGAGGATGTTCAATTCCCGTAACAGTCCAGTCCTCAACAAAAGGTCTGTCCTCAGTGCTTACAAGGTCCAGATCCACAGCAGTGCGAGAGCAATCTCTCATATAAAAGAATGTTCCCTTGGTACATTGACCACCTTTCTTGTGTGGGTAATTGAACGCCAAGGTCACCCTGTATTTTAAATAATCTGCACGTTCCATTGGTATCCTAACGATGTTTATTATCGACAATTCTTTTTCTGCTTGGTCATTGAAGTTCATCATGCCTCCTTGTTTTTTGTGCCTATTAATATATGAGCGATGACATCAACCGTCATGCCATTACCTAGCATCTTGTAACGCTGAGTAGAACTAACGTGGTTGGTGTAGTCATCAGGAACAGTCTGCAATCTCTCGCATTCTAGAGGAGACAATCTTCTCCAATATTTGCTGTCCATAGTGAGGACATTATCCTTCTGAACAGTAGTAAGAGCGTTTGATTTTCCATTTAATCTTAGCTCTAGTTGTTGCTTGGTGCTACCGTCCATCTGGTAGCGTCCCCGAAAGGCTCCGACTGCTACCTTTGGTTGGCGATGTCCTCCTTGACAAGTTGTCAGCGTAGGTGCTTTTCCTCTTGGGTCATAGACACGTTTGATGATGTCGTAGCCCTTGAGGTCAGCATGACCAGCTAAGATGCACTTGTCGAAGACAATCTGTCGTCTCGACTTTTTAAAATAGAGACTTACGGATTTCTTACCGGCTCCCTTATAGTAGGAAGCATCTAAGCAGTGAGATTTTTGGCGGTCAGACCCCCATTTTGAGCCTTCTAGTATGTCCTCTAGATGTATGCCTTTGTCTTGTGGCATTTCAAAAGGTATGTTGGTCCAGTAAAACCGCTTTCTATTTTGAGAAGAGACCAGAGAAGAGTTAATCATGACTGGCTCTACTCCTAAATAATTAGAAATGATATTCCTGCTTGGCTCGGTCATCTTTACATTTTCCAGTAAGAACCAGCGAGGATTGATTTGTTTTAGTAGACGGACGAAGTCGAAGAATAACTGGCTCCGTTCATCTTCAAAATTCTTGTGGTGTTTAGATGCGAAACTAAAACCCTGACAAGGCGAACCACCTATGACGAGGTCAATATTTTTATCTTTGAAATAGTCATCAGGAATTTTTGTTATGTCGCCAAGCTGTATTGTCTCAGGAAAATTAGCTTGTGTTACTTTAATAGCCCACGGGTCTACTTCTGAACTATAATAGTTTTTAACTGTAATTCCTGCTCTTTTTAATGCTAGCTGACTGCAGGACAGACCATCGAAGAAGCTTGCTACATTCATGGTTGCTACCTCCATTGTGTTTGATTAACACAGAAAGCATAACAGACTGCAAGTCTAATGTCAAACTTATTTTACGCTTTACTTCTGGTTGGTGATTATCTATTTTAAAAACATGATAAGCTCGCAGGATGGGTGGGCGGGTTTAGTTCTTATAAGATTTATATTAAGAGATAGTATGGCTAGTAATATTCAAAAGTTTAATGACGCTGTCGTTGCACAAGATAGGAAGACTAAGTATCGCAGACCTCTTACTACCTTAGTTAATCCTAGACGATTGTCTCAGTGGTTAGCTGTGTATGCTAAGACAGGTAATATGAGTACGGCTTCAAGCTCTAGTCATGTTCCAAGATCTTACATTAAGCAGTTGGCGCGCAAGTCTCCAGTGTTCATGCGTCGTCTCTCTTCATGTAAAGAGCAAGCCCATGATGGATTGGTGTCTGAAGCATACCGTCGTGCTGTCAGTGGTGTGGATGAGCCAGTCTTTGGGCGACAAGCAGATGGTAGTACTGGTCAGATAGGCACGATCCGCAAGTATAGTGACCGATTGCTAGAGAAACTGTTAATGGCTTCGATGCCTGACAAATTCGCTAGTATAAGCGGACGGGTAAACGACTCACACACGCACGTGAAGGGTAACCTAACGATTAATGTAACGGAAACGCTAGAGAAAGCACGAGAACGACTGCAAGCGATAGACGTTGAGCCCATTCCTTCCACAACTGAGGCAGACAAGGATCAATGATCGTCCTTTTAATTTCTATAAAGATCAATGATCGTCCAACGACGTACTGTTACAGCCATAAAAAAAACCTCCTGGGTAGCCTGGTATCTAACAAACAAAAGCCTCCGATATTCTGGAGGCTTAAGCTCTGACTGGTCGTTGGTCTTAAATTCTTTTAACGTAGATGAAGTTAACCTTGCCACTGGTCCACACTGGGTGAGACTTCGAGCACATCTTACACTTATTACATTGTGTACCATGCGTATCATTCGGGCATCTTATACCTTTATAGCCTAGTATATCTAAAGCTTTTATAGCTCTAGGTAATTGCTTCTCTGGTAGTTCAATGTAAGGATTCCATCCTTGTTCCAGCGCTTCGATTGCTTGACCGATAGAGTCACAACTAGCCATTGCGAGAGACTTAAAGGACTTATGCAAGCGCCTTAGGGTTTTGTAACTCTTATTCCAAAAGTGAGTGTAATAAATAGCAGTCAATCCAGCGCCTACTACTTTCTTATAGGTGCTTAATGGCTTGCTTGCTTTGATAGGATCGCCAATGTTACCCGCTCGAAACATCTTGTAATTCTTTTGTTTGCCTAGTTTTAAAGCGGTATCAAGTGAGCAGTCCTTGCCGTTGGCTTGCGCTCTCTTGTTAGAAAAATACCCCATTAAGACGGTCCCGTTATAATGAGCATAACAAGTTCCATTCTCAAGCAATGCACAACCATTACAAGAAAGCCTTGTTTCTTTAATAGTTTTTCCTACGTTTTGGTTGATGAAACCTTTACCTAGTTTTGTATTACCATCACTTAAATAATAACTACATCTTATTTTCATGTTTGTTACCTCCATTAACTAAAGCTTATCATAACAGACGGGAACTGTCAACATAAAAGATTCTTATTAATACCAGGAGATGCATAAGATTTGCTTATGTCTTGATCAATGATCGTCAAGCCTCGATCTATAAAGATCAATGATCATCAATGATCGTCTATAAAAGATCCTTCCAAGAATATAATTAAATTAAAAAAGCCAACCAACCCGATGGTTCATTCCACACTCTGGGTTGGCTGGCTCATTGGAGGTACATCTAGCCAAAGATAGGAGATACTAGTTCCTTTAGCTTTAACTGTTTGGGAGTATGCTCAACTGCTACCCATTTTCCATTAACTTCAACAGATTGGATATCGTAAGCATACACGCTTCCTAACTCGTCAAACATACCTATCTCGCTACCGTTTGTTTTAATCATTCTCGTGTTTCCCTTCATATTGTCTTCCATTACTCCAGTTACTGGAGTTCCAAGCTGGACTGTTTTAATTCTCATTCCTTTTTTTATATCGTTAGTTTTCATTCTGTTACCTCCAATTTCTAAATAATCTCAAGCCTTATGACTTGATCTAGAAACATATTAACAAATTACATCATAGACGTCAAGTTAAAAATAAATAAAAATAAACTTGACATTCATCCAGTAATAGACGACAATGTATATAGTTGATATCGCTTAGATACCGACACTGACTAAAAATGGAGGTAATGGTAATATGATAGACAAAGAAACAACGGAAGCCATTAACGAAATGATCAAAGCTAATGACGGTTTGATCAAAGTTAATGAGGAGCTAATGAAGGAAGTAAAATGGCTCCAGTCTGAAATTAGAACCTTATATAAGCGTAACGATCGATTAGATGTAAAAGTAGTTGAGGTTGAAAAAATGGAGAAGAAGATCGTTAAGTTTTTAGGAAACATTACTGGCATGATCGATTGGCTTGTTGGGAAGATGTACGACATTAGAGACGGTAGACTATTAGTCATTCCTGAGGAGCTCGACGACTACAAGCATGGTGGAGATAGGAGGCAAGATGACTAGACGAACCTTGCCTTGTAAGTGTGCTTACTGTAATGTTTTAAGATTGGCTGTAAAAATCTACGTAGTTATTACCTCAGTATGCTTTACTCTTCAAACGCTTTATCATTCCTTTTTGTAGTTCCTCCAATGCTGGCTAGTCACCAGCATCTAAACCCCCCAAAACATCGGGGGGTTTTTCTTTTCCAATTTTGGAACAATCAATTAGGATTAGTTGGGGGCATCACTGGGGTGATGACCCCCCCCTTTGACGTCTGGGCTTTTCTATATATAACCCCCCTCGCAAATTTATTTTTATTTTTTGAAAATTTTTGGGGTTAGAAAGGAACATCTCCTTCAGATGTAAAAGCCGTGGATTTATCCTTTGGTGGGCTAACTGCTTCGTGGTTGGATTTACTATTACCCAGCATTGTCATGTGATCAACAAGCACTTCATGGGTAGTTTTTTTATTTCCTTCTTTATCGTCCCAGCTCCTGGTAGTCGCTTTACCTTCAACGTAAACAAGGCTTCCCTTAGTCAAGTACTGGTTGCAGATATCAGCAAGGCGTCTCCAGGCTACGATATTATGCCATTCAGTTCGCTGCTGAAGTTCCCCGTTAGCATCTTTGAAGGAAGTATCATCTGTTGCGATGGAAAATCTGGATCGAGTTATACCACTTTCTGTAGGCGCACTATTAGGATCTGCACCAAGTCGTCCTATAAGAATGGTTTTGTTAAGGGTTCCTGACATTGTATCTCCTTTTTTTTTGTAAACTATATTTGCTAAAATCATAATAATATTGTATGATTATAAAGTCAAATAAATAAAGGACACTCCATGTCAATTGCCTTAGATCTCAGTGATAAATTTGTTGCACGGTTAAGGAAATCCAGTGTAACCCAGCGTGAAATAGGGGAAAAACTAGGCAAGGGTTATTCCCAGTCTGAGATGAGTAAGTTAATGCACCGCTACGAGGGGCAGTGGAGGGACAAGAATTGGAGAATGAAGATTGTTGAGATCGGTAAGTTTTTAGGTTTAACGCCTGAAGAATGTTTCCAGGGGGGTAAGCGTGGGACGCAAAGCGTCAACAGATAATGACCAGTCTATATTATATGCTAAGATGAATCCAGACGAATGGGAAGTGTTAATCAAGTGGAGGAAGTCCAGGGGTCTGGATAGCCAGGGACTGATCGATGCGAGGGAGCTGGGGGTAAAGCTACTGGCTAAATCTCTTACTGATCCTGAATTCAGCTTGGCCGAGAGCATTCTTAATGTCAAACCGGGAAAAAAGGTGTATTAACTGTGGCCGTTTCACTAAAGAAACTTATCCAACAATGGTCAGTGAGGGTTTTTGTTTAGAATGTTCAGTGAACCAGTGCGGAGGATCTGGTGAATATGGCTGCGGGATTGTGCTGGGGGATTACGAGTGTCCCAGCAGGCATTGCCGTATGAAGCATGGAGAGAGATCTACTGATAACGGTAGATTCTGTAAAGTTTGTGCTAACAGATGGAAACCGTTAAGCCGGGAAGAGATTTCTTATTATTTCAAATTGATGAATAAATTTAACACAACTAACCGAGAGGATTTACAATGAACAACGAATTTAAAAACTTAAATGAAGAACATAAAAAAAACGAAGACGACTACATGGAATTATTCAAAAAGGCTGGTCAGCTTTTCGATCGGATGAGGGATTTTGAGAGGAGAGGGAAGATTCCAAAGATCTCCCCCACCGATATAGAAAGACTCTTGCCGTCTAGACAGCGACCTCCAGTACAATCGACCGATGGCTGGATAGGCGAGATCCCTATGGAAGTAATTGAGGAGAAAAATGATAACGTAGTTGGTGACGCTTCTCCCAAAGAAAAACCACCTTGTTTCAAAAGCAGGATGAATATTATTAAAGACATTCAAGAAGTAGTGGCGACGGGTCAGTTAATAGATGAAGACGGGGAAGCAATCTGGGCAAATGATGGTAACGATCGTCTAGGATTAACTGTTGAGCACCCCGAGTTTAGAGTTGCGATAGACATAAATGATCTTACTCTCTATATGGGACTTAAAACAAAGGAGGAATGGCAACAACTAGGATTCCGCCGTTTTAATCAAGATGGAGGATTTGTAGGAATTCCTACAATATGGGTTCACTTTATAAAAGATAACGTGGGAGATTACCGGAAAACGGTTTCAAGATCCATAGCAATGATAATAAAGCCTGCCAGTGAGAGGCTAACTATTAGAGAACGAGAATATATAAAGATCAAGCGAGCTGCTGGACTGGAAGTTAAAGTCTTAAAGCTTATAAAACCAGACTCCAGCCGCTATCCATATGTTGAGAGAAATGGCAAGCGGTATGCTCATCCAGAAATAGTAAAGGAATTCAGACGTTCCTATATTGATGAATTTCAAGAACTATGCTTTGATGCCTGGGGACCGGAAGGTTACCCGGTGCTCTTTGACGAAGCAACTCGTGATGTCGATGAAAAAAACCCATATAATGATTCATCACAGCTTAACTAAGGACAGTAGCACAGTTAGCTGGGATGACATTGAACGCTACCATACAAAGAAAAAGGAAGAAGGCGGAGTTTATGAGTTCGACGACATTGGCTATCATTATGGCGTAGAAAAATGCGAAGGCAAGTATCAGGCTCTGGTAGGAAGGCCGGAACAGGACAATGCTGCTGCCTGTTACCAGGATACAATGAACAGAAGGGCTATTCACATTTGCTGTGTAGGGAATTATGATGTGGATGAACCATCTTCTGAGATGCTCGATTTACTGGTAAAAAGACTGATTAATCCTATACGGGATCGATATTCTATGGGTGTTAAGGGAATCGGTCTGGGAATCAGTAAAGAGAAATTCAATTACTGGATAGTTTTTCACAGGCAGTATGCTCCTTACAAGAGTTGTCCTGGAACTAAATTCACCAAGGGAATGATACTAGAGAGGCTGTAGTAGAATAGCAATTCTCCCCGCTTGAACCCACTATCTTAATGCCGAGAGCTAAAAGTAATACGCCAGTAAGTTTGGCAGAAAAAACAGAACTTCTTGCAGCCACAGTACATGACCCAGCTTTATTTGTGTCACTGGCATTCCCCTGGGAGAAGCCAGGAACCCCTCTCAGGGATGAATCCGGTCCTGATCGATGGCAAATCCAGATTTTAAAGACGATTGCCGGGGATTTGCAGCAAAAAAAAGACTCTTGCCGTGTTGCTGTTGCTTCAGGCCACGGGATAGGTAAGACCGCACTCATCTCATGGATCATTTTGTGGTTTATGAGCACTCGACCTAACCCTCAGATCGTCGTAACTGCCGGTACTGAGTCCCAATTGAAGACAAAAACATGGCGTGAGCTGTCAAAATGGCACAAATTAGTCATTAACAGGGAGTGGTTTAACTGGACGGCTACTAAATTCTACCATGTTGACAACGAAGAGACCTGGTTTGCTGCTGCTATACCCTGGAGCGCCAATAATCCTGATGCTTTCCAGGGAACCCATGAAGAACGGGGAACTTTAATCATTTATGACGAGGGATCTGCCGTAGAAGACCCTATATGGGAGGCTACCGAGGGTGCGATGACCACCAAGGGGGCTATTTGGGTGGCATTTGGCAATCCTGTACGCAATACTGGCCGATTTAAGGAATGTTTTAACCGTTACAAGCATCGATGGCACTGTTTCCAGATTGATTCAAGGGAGTCCAAGAAAGCCAGCAAAACACAGATAAATGAGTGGGTTGAAGACCATGGTGAAGACTCCGACTGGGTCAGGATACGGGTCAGGGGAGTGTTCCCCCGTTCAGGACTTACAGAATTCATCTCTATTGAAGATGTTGAGCGGGCTATGCAGTTTAAGGTAGATGAAAGAAATCTTAGGCGGATGGATTTGGTGATGGGAGTTGACGTTGCCCGCTTCGGTGATGACCAAACCGTCTTCACATTCCGTATGGGGCGGAAAGTACTGGAACAGGTGAAATATCGAAACAAAGATACCATGCAGGTAGCCGACCTGGTAAACATACTGGTGGACAAAATGAAACCACGGGGTATTTTTGTTGACGAGGGAGGACTGGGCGCCGGTGTTGTAGATGCTCTACGCAGGGGGAGGCACTCATCCATTGTGATTGCTGTCAACTCTTCCCATAAACCTGTAGATACGATCGCTTATGCAAACAAAAGGATTGAGATGTGGGGAAGGATGAAAGCATGGTTAGGCGGGGACGTGGAATTACCTTATGGAAATGAGCTTTTGACGGATCTTATCGGTCCGATGTATACTTATAACAAGCGAGAGCAGCTTTTGCTGGAGAAAAAAGAAGATATGAAGCGTCGTGGCATGGCTTCACCGGATCTTGGCGATTCTTTGGCTTTGACATTTGCCGACAATTCGGTGTACGGTACTTTGTACGACGAAGAAGATAACTTTGTCGCAGACCGGTTTAACCAGAAACGAACGGGAAGAAGTTCCGTTGGAGGATATTGATGAATCTTTTAGGCATGGATGTTTTTTCAATTTGGAACAGTGTATTAGAAATTGGCAATGCCGTGTTAACTATTCTTGGAGGGGCCAGCATTATCGCTAGATTCACCCCCACCACTAGGGACGACAGCATCATTGTTTCGATTACAAGGGTTTTAGTTCACTGGATGGGCCTTACTCATCCGGTCGTACATGAAAAGTAAACAACCTGTCTCCCCGGATTGGTTACTTAATGCTTGGCGTCAAAGCTAAGTTAAAAATAGAAGATCTTATTCGCAGCCAGAATATTGCGGAAGAACTTGATAAGTCCCTTCTGTCTAAAATTGCTATTGAGGTTATTCGTGGATACGATCTCGATGAAGACAGCCGGACGGAATGGACTTCCCAGAACGAAGAATCCGTTAAGGTTGCCAAGCAGGTCATGGAAAGAAAAACATACCCCTGGCCTAATTCGGCAAATGTTAAGTATCCGTTAATTGCCCAGTCGAGTCTTCAGTTTGCATCAAGGGCATATCCAGAATTAGTTAAGGGTTCCAAAGTTGTACAGGGAAAAGTTACCGGTTCAGATCCTGAAGGATTAAAGAAAGCCAGGGCGGACCGTATCTCTGACCACATGAGTTATCAGCTCATTGAGCAAATGAGTGAGTGGGAAGAGGAATTTGATAAGCTGCTTCATGCACTGCCGGTACTTGGCTGTGTTTTTAGAAAGACATTTTATGACCCGGTTCTTCAGAGGAACCGCTCTGATTTGTGTTTGCCCAATGACTTGGTTGTCAACAATGACACCACCAGGGACTTAGACTCCTGTCGAAGAATCACCCACAAGATTTCCCTCTACCGAAATGAAATCACTGAACGGGAACGGGTGGGCTTATTCATCGAAGGTTCCGTAGAGAATATTGAAGAAGATACGGGTGAGGACAAACCTCACGACTTTCTTGAACAGCACTGCTGGATGGATCTGGACGGCGATGATTACGATGAACCTTATATCGTAACCGTCAACCGTTTCAACCAGCGTGTTTTCAGGATTGTAGCCCGTTATGATCCCCAAAGCGTCCAAATGATAAAAGAAGGACCAAACAAGGGGATGGTTGAACGGATCGATCCCATTCAATACTTCACTAAGTACTCGTTTATCCCTGATTTTGAAGGGAAGTTTTATGACTACGGGTTTGGTCGCCTGCTGTTTGCGATTAACGAAGCTGTCAACACGACGATTAACGAGTTGCTGGACGCAGGGGCATTAGCAAATCTTCAAAGCGGTTTTGTCTCCAAGCAATTTGGGCGGCAAAAAAACGATACCATCAGGCTGGAAGCCGGGGAGTTTAAGGTTCTAGACCTTGCTGCCCATGAGATGAAGGATGGCATCATGCCGATGCCTGCGAGAGAGCCTTCATCGGCGCTATTCCAGTTGCTGGGTGTCCTGCTGGAAGCTGGGAAAGAACTGGCTTCTTCTTCGGAGCTGCTTGCCGGACAGCAGAATCGCTCTAATGTTCCTGCAACAACAACACTGGCGCTAATCGAACAGGGGCTTAAAGTTTTTAACTCGGTTTTTAAACGACTCTACCGTTCAATGACCAAGGAGTTCAGGAAACTATACCGGCTTAACTATATCTATCTTGAGAATGAAGAATACTTCCGGGTGCTTGACCAGGTAAAGATTGTTGCCCGTGAAGATTACGCTACAGACGACCTGGATGTTAGACCCGTTGCTGATCCCAATATGAGTACCGACGTACAGCAGCTATTCAGGGCAGAGGCTTTACTTAATACCATGGAGATGCCCGGAGTCAATCCCTGGGAAGTCACACATTATTACCTCAAGGCTTTAAAAGTCCCGGATGAAGAACTTGAAAAGATTCATCCCCCGCAGCCTCCTGAGCCGGAAGAACCTCCACCAGATCCCAAGATGATTGAAGTCCAGGCAAAACTGGAAATGGAACAGCAGAAACTTCCCGTTGAGCTAGAGCAAATGCAGGCAGAGACTGAAAAAACACAGGTTGAAATTGAAAAGCTGCAAAGCGAGATTGAGTTAAACCGTGCCAAGATTGAAGAGATAACCGGCAGGCCTGCTCTTGAAAAGTTTAAATCAGAGATGGATCTTACCAAGCATATAGTCAGCAGCCAGTCCCAGAGAGATCAGGAACAGCTCAGGACGCAATCCCAGTTTGAGATGAACCGGGAGAAGATAGCATCCCAGGAACAAATGGCAGCAATGGCAGCCGACACAAATAAGGAGCAGGCTTTTCTAGACTTAGAAAAGGAAATGTTGAATAATATAGCGGATGAACAAAGAGGAGATACAGGAATGGATGTCGCTCCAGTCGACCAGGAAGGTCTTGAGCCACTTGGCGAAGAAGAGGCTGGACCTCCGGATGCAGTCGGACCTGCGTGAAACCTCTATGGAGAGAACCTTCTCAGCAGTAGCCAAGAGGGAAGGCCGCATCGAAGAACTAACCTACGTTTTAGACGGACTGTGGCAGTCAGGGCTTGACTAGCCCGCAGTCGGGACTCTCAGTGAGTCGATTTTAAATTAGAGCTCAATTCACTGGAGGAGTCCATGTCTTTAGAACCCGCAGGACACAGGGTCTTAGTACGACCCGATTTAAACACAGACGAAAAAACCGCCAGCGGTTTAATTTACAAACCACAAAGAGAAGTCGACAGAGAGAATCGTGCGAGCACAAAGGGAACGGTGGTCGCTGTAGGCTCAACTGCATGGAAAGCTTACCGTGACGGTTCTGAAAATAATCCCTGGTGTAAGGTCGGGGATACAATTAGATACGCCCAGTATGCCGGAGTCGAAATCGAAGAAGAAGGAACAAATCTTCGGATGATTAACGACGAGGATGTCTGGGGAGTTTACAGGAGGAATGGTAATGCCGGAAGAAAAGGATCTTAGCGGTCAGGAGTCGAAGGAAGAAAATGTTGAAGAAAAAGCAAAGGATATGGGCTGGAAGCCCAAGGAAGAATTCGATGGGGAAGAAGGTGGATGGGTTTCCGCTCGTGAGTTCGTGGACAGGCAGCCTATCTATGAGCGTATCCATAAGCTGAACAAAAGCAACAAGGATTTACGCCAGACCGTTCACGATATGAAGTCGCATCTCATCAAGAAAGATCAGTACGAGTATAACAAGTACATGAACGATCTTGATATGCAGAAAAAATATGCTATTGAATCTTCCGACAGTCAGAAGGTTTCTCAGATTGATGAGAGGATGAGAGCCGCTCCTTCACCGCAGCAGGATCCGATGCATCCAGCGGTTGAGAGTTTTGTGGCTGAGAATGCAGAATGGTGGTCTGATGAGGAATTACAGGATTATGCAGTCAGTCGTCATTCGAGAATGATTCAAAAATCCAGGGAATCAGGAAAACAACTGGATATGGAAGAGTCTCTTAACCAGGTTTTAAGTGAAGTAAAGGCAAGGTTTCCCGACCACGAGGCTTTTCATAACGGGAACCGGGACAGGGCGCCTTCAGTTGAGGGCGGCCGGCCAAGATCCAGCAGAGGTAAGAAAAGATATACCGAATCTGACCTAAGCTCTGCCCAGAGGGACATCGCTAACCGTTTTGTTCGTCAGGGAGCTTTTAAATCTATTCAGCAGTACGTTAATGAATTAGCCTCGATTGGAGAGTTAGAATGAGTAAAGCAAAAGGAAAACCGGAAACTGGGAATCGTGCGGAGTGCAGACCTAAAGGAAGGGTTCCCATTTATTACAGAAACAGACTTAAGTGGAATGAGCAGGATCCAGCTTACAAATATAGATTTGTGAACGACATCGAAGACCGTGTTCCCCGTTTTAAAGATGCGGGTTATGAGGCGGTCGAAAGCAAAGCCCCTGTTGCAGAACAGCGTGGCCCCGGAGATCCCGCTCCATTAGCTTCTTATGTTGAGAAGAGTGTTGGCGGTGGGGACAAAGCAGTCCTAATGAGGATCAAAAAAGAATGGTACGAAGAGGACCAGGCTAAAAAACAAAAAAATATTGATGAAACCGAACGCTCGATGGACCCCCGTGTTAGAGAAGAAAAACTTAGACAAGATGGTCATTCAGAAACGGGAATGGGGGGTGCTGATGCCTACGTAGGTAGCATCAACATATCTCGATAGCATCGGGTTTTTATTAAAAATTTAAGGAGCTTATTATGGCAAATGCAGACAATCCAAATGGACTAAAATGGGTGCGTACTTTGTCTGGTGGCCCTCACACTGCACAGCTAAGAACCTTCGAGCATCCTTCCAGCGATGGAACGGCTGTTTATGTTGGAGACTTAGTTAAGATGAGCGGTACGGCTAATAGTGACGGTGTTCCAACAGCGATTCAAGCTGCTGCAACTGATACCGTTATTGGCGTAGTTGTTGGACTGGAACCTAAATATGGGTCCCTGGAAATTAACTACGTTGAAGCCTCAACAGCTCGTAATATGTATGTATGTGTCGATCCTCATGCAGTTTATGAGATCCAAGAGGACTCTACCGGAGGGAATATTGCTGTGACTGCTGTCGGAAACAATGCTGATGTTGTTGTAGGTAGTGGGAGTACTACTACGGGATCATCAGGCATGGAGTTGGATTCCTCTGACGTTAAAACAGCGACAGCTCAACTTCGTATCCTTCAGTTAGTTCAACGTGAAGACAACGCAGTGGGTGACAATGCAAACTGGGAAGTGATGATTAATGAGCATCGACTGACCACAACCACTGGCATCTAATTTTAATCATTTGAGAGGAGTATAACTATGGCAGGCGTAATTACTACCGGAAGTTTTGCGAAAGCTCTCTGGCCGGGAATCAACGCTTGGTATGGCGCACAGTATGATGAGCATAAAGTAGAATATTCTGACATATTCACAACTGAATCTTCTGACAAAGCCTACGAAGAAGAAGTAGCTGTCAGCGGTTTCGGCTTAGCCCCTAAGAAGGCTGAAGCGTCTGGAATCTCCTACGATTCTGCTAAGCAGCTGTTTGTCAAACGGTATACAAACGTCACCTACGGCCTTGGATTCATTATCACCAGGGAAATGTATGAAGACGATTTATACGGACAAATAGGAAAACAGCGTAGCCGTTCTCTCGCTTTTTCCATGCGACAAACCAAGGAAACAGTTGGAGCTAATATTTTTAACCGGGCTTTCAATTCGAGTTATACCGGAGGTGATGGAGTTGAACTTTGTGACGCATCCCATCCTACCGACGGCAGCACGTTCTCGAACATTGTCAACCCAGCCGCTGATTTATCAACCGCTGCTTTAGAACAGGCAGCCATTGATATTCAAAATCTCAAGGACAACAGGGGTCTTCGGATCTCGATTATGCCAAGATGTCTGGTAATCCCCCCAGCGCTGGCTTTCGAGTCACAAAGAATACTCAAGTCTTCCCTTGAGCATGATACCGGCAATAACGCCATCAATGCGCTCAATACCATGAACGTATTCCCTGATGGCATTAAAGTGAATCATTACTTCTCCGATACAGATGCCTGGTTCATTATCACGAATGTGCCTGATGGAATGAAGCATTTTGAGCGGAGATCTGACGACTTCTCTGTTGGCGAAAATGATTTCGACACGGAGAATGCTCGTTATAAAGCAACGGCTCGTTATGTGTTTGGCTGGACAGACCCCAGAGCGGTCTTTGGTTCTGCCGGAGCATAGCATTTTGGTCGGGTGACCTTTTAGAAGGGGAGACTGGGTTGCCCGGCTACCTTAAAGGATCTTATTATGGCGATTGTTTTTGGAAAATCAGTTATTTTCACCAGTTCAGCCAGGACTTCAAGCGAGAACAGTGATGATCAGGTATCGCCCGATGGAGCCAGGGGAGTACGTTTATACCTGGACATTTCAGCTCGGAGCGGAACGTCACCGACACTGGATGTCAAGGTTCAGGCAAAAGACAGTTTATCGGGTTTATATGTAGATATCTCTGGTGGAGCTTTTGCCCAGAAGAATGCTACGGGAACCGATGACCTGATAATTTATCCTTCCGTTGCAGCTGTAAGCAATAGAAGAGTTGGAGATCATATCCCCAGGGATTGGAGAATGGTTGGAACTATCGGGGGTTCAAGCA
>VTLG01014177.1_pt1 | contig 17144 bp, 7 predicted proteins | sample 4694571 | NCBI WGS metagenome assembly VTLG01 (sample SAMN12604809, study PRJNA352737) | marine metagenome | biome: ENVO:00000447; feature: ENVO:00000209|ENVO:00000569|ENVO:01000036; material: ENVO:00002151; isolation source: viral sequences binned using virsorter ...
AACTGGTATAACTATGACCTTTTCCACCAAGACTTTCGTTGGGCCAACCGTCTCCATGATAGTTATAAGGAGCGTTGGAATGACCTTGTGCATTCATTCCATTACCGACTGTCCAATGGTGGCTGAAATTAGTCCCACTAAGACTTATACAATGAGCAGAAGAGTTTTGCTGACATATAAGTTTTTCTTGGTCATTTACCCATATCCCACCAGATGTTGACATATAACCTTCTTGTGAGACGATACACTTTGCAGTTATCCCTCCATCAGCATCTATTTTGTATATGTTACGACCATAATTCCTAAGTTTATCTGTATCACTAAGATTGTTCGTAGGATCAGTACGGCTACCGAGTGAGAACCATATACCAGTCGAATCATCACCTGTTACACCTTTATAACAGTTTTTAGATTGAGTATTGAATGAAGAACAAGAGCCACTATCACCTTGCCATTCGGCTTGAGAATGTCCATCATGATACATTCTCATAATCCAGCCGACTTTTTTAGCACCTCCTAAACCAAGAAGCTGTTGTTGTATAGCCATATTAACTCAACCCCGCACCTGAGATGTAGCAAATATTCGCAGAAGCAAACCATACAGTAGCCATTCCTCTTCCAGCTAAAGTTCTATTACCTGTAGCAGCATCTGCTGTATTGTAAAGAGTTACGCCTGAAGCTTGAGTTATTGTTTGATCTGATCCACTGTTGTTAATTATAGTTACCGCATCACCAGCAGTCATAGTGTTCTGAGGAATAGTAACTCCACCAGATGAAGTATAAATAGCTTTACCTCTATCACCGCCAACCATTGTATAAGCAGAAGATTTAGCTGCTGCAGGTATAGATCTTACATCACCTTTAATATCATGAAAATAGTAAGCATAAACATTAGCTACTCTATAGGAACCAGTTCCTACGTTGTAACTATTGTCTGCCGAAGGATAAAAATGACCACTTGGACCTACTTGCCATCTATTAGTACCATCTTCTCTAAAGATAATTCCGTTTGTACCGCCACATATATATAAATAATCGCTATGGTGTTGGATTTTGCCGTAGGCATTTCCAGTCCACGTACCATTATCTAAACGTATATCACTATTACCAGCAATACTTACCGCACCTGCACCACCTTGAAAGCTAATATCACCATAAGCAATATCAGCAGCATCACCTCTTAAGAAGCTTCCACTGCTAACACCATCTAACGTATCGGCATCTAGCCCAGAGCCAGAACCATCATTAGCACTTGTCCAGACAGTACCACCATCCCAACTAAGAGTATTTCCCAGTGATAATCCTTTGCTTCTCTCACTGTTGTAAAGAGTGAATACACCGTCAGTAGTCCATTGTATATAAGCTTTATCACTAGTTCCTTCTCTAAAATATATGTAAGGACTATTTGAACCTTGAAGGACTATTTTTCCATCATTTGATCCATTTATATTGAATGGATATTGTCCAGCACTTGTAAGAGTTATATTTCCTGTAGCTGTATCAGAAGCATCAGCTCTTAAGAAGCTTGCAGCATGTAAGTTATCAACTGTATCAGCATTAGTAGCTTGAGTAGCTGTAGCAGCATTACCAGTACATGAACCAGATGAACCAGAGGTATTACCAGTTACATTACCTTCTACATTAGCTACAATAGTTCCAGTTGAGATTGATATATTTCCAGTTGAACTAGCTGTACCTGTTGTTGTACCAACAGTAAACTTATCAGCACTTTCATCCCAAGCAATAATTGCGTTATCACCTGTAGATCCACGTTCAATTAATATACCAGCATCATTAGCGTTAGAGCTTGCTCCACTGTTTAACTCAAGAAGGTTATCTGTAATAGTTGTGTTTGTTGACGCAACTGTGGTAGTCGTGCCGTTAACAGTCAGATTACCTGCAACTGTTATGTTACCTGTGGTAGAAACAGCTGGTACAGTAAGTTGACCAGACGATGGGTTGTAGTGGAAATCACCATCTGATTCTAAACCGACGTTACCATCAGAACTAGCATCTTCTATAAATGGTATTAAGTTATTTTCATTTGTACTTTCGTTATCAGTTACAAATACATGAGTTGAGTTTGTAGAATCAACTGCGGATGTAGCATTCTGAGCATTCGTAGCATTAGTAACTACAACTCCAGCAATTACTGTATTTAAAGCTGTACCATTAACAGTTATAGCATCAGCCTCAAGAGTACCATCAACGTCTACATCACCAGAGAAATCACCAGTAGCAGCGTCAAGCTCTCCTGTAAGGGTTATATTACGAAAACCTGCTATATCCTTATTTGAATCTACTTGGCAAGTTTCTGAAGCACCTACAGTACCAGCACTAGCTGGAGGAGATGATTTAGTATCTGCGTATGCTTTAACAGACTGCTGACTAGGTGGTCTAGTAGCACTGTTGGTAGACATATTATCTTCATCAATTAAAGATAGATTGTCTGATTCTTTAGCTAGTGGTGTACCACCAGCTGTGCTGCCATCATGTACAACAAGTGTGTCTTTAGTTGTATCTACAGTGACTTCGCCTTCTGCACCAGTGAAGCTACTGTGTTGTGAGGTTGTACCTCTTCTTAATTTTAATAATTTAGCCATGGTTATGAAAGTGTTCCGAAGTCGATTTGTAAATTATTTCCACTGACAGTTCCTACTTCAGTGAGATTTTTATCATTGCAATCCAAATGACCGCCTAGTTCGGGTGTAGTATCTTCATCAATATTTGATAATCCAGCTGCTGCTGTAACAGTCCAGTTTGTGCCGTTATAGTATTTCAATACATTTCCAGTAGAGTCATACCATAAGTCACCTTCATGTAAAGAACTACTAGGTTGAGAGCTTGCAATCCTATATACCTCAGCAAAATTGTTAATACTTGCTAGATTACTTACAGTTGTATTGATATTTGATATAGCTCCAGACACTGAAGTGACATTGCTAGAAATATTAGCTACTTGAGTTACATTATTATTAATGCCAGCTACTGTATTAACATTCGCAATGTTACTAGCTACTGTATTAATATTATTACCTGTACCACTAGATACGGAATCTGCTATAGAACCTAAATCTTCAGTAAATGTAATCTGACCAGATACAATAGCGATATCACTAAGTACAGACTGACTTGGAGACACAGCTTGGAATGCACTTCCATTATGTACTTTTAAAGTTTTATTAGAAGATGAATCAAACCAAAGATCACCAACTGCTAATGAATTACCACCACCATCTGTACTAGGTGCTGAAGTAGCTATTTGATATAGATCAGCAAAGTTATTAACATCAGTTATGTTAGTAGCAACTGTAGTGATATTTGAATTAGCACCAGCTACAGTAGTTATATTTGAGTTAGAACCAGCTACAGTATTTATATTGCTAGTATTATTAGCTACAGTATTGATGTTAGTACTGTTACCAGCAACTGCATTAACATTAGTTATATTACCAGCTACTGAGTTAATGTTTGAGGCATTACTTACAGCACTATTAATATTTGAAGCGTTACTAACAGCTGCATTTATATTAGATTCGTTGTTAGCAGCAGAGTTTATATTAGATATATTAGTAGCAACCGTAGTTACTTCTGTTGCTTTGGGTACTTGTCTATGGAATGTATAAGTATTTAAAGTAGATGTAGTTTCTACTATCATTCCAAAGGTAGAAGCATACGTTGTACTATTAGCTAGACCAGTAATGGTGACTGTTGAGTTACCGACAGTGCCGTTAGCAATTGTCGCCACTCCAGATCCATTGGAGGTAAGGTTGCTGCTGAGAGCTTTAATAGATACAAGAGTTCCAGCCCCGTTATTAACGTCAGGGTTAGCGTTAGGAAAAGATGTTTCATTTGCTATTGGTACAAAACCACCTACGTCATCAACAAGATCAATAATCCTGTCATTGATAGCAGCAGTTGTAGCTATTGTTGTATCGTTATCTGGAAAGGTATCACCATCTTTAATAGTGTCACCTGTGCTTATATTGAAATATCTAGCGTCAGACTGTGTTTGTGTAAAGTACCTATTATCTAAAGTTCCAGTAACTATTTCAGAATCTGCTACAGAGTTAGGTGCTAGATGTGAGGCATCTAATGGTGAAGTAGCTATAAGTGCTTTTATTTCTGCTGCAGTCTGGTCATCCCTAGCCCCTGTATCAATACCATTTAATTTAGTATGATCAGCGTCAGTAAAGACATTACTATCATTAGCAGCTTCTACAGCAGCTCTAATCTCAGCATCTGTCTGATCTGCAGTGGCTCCTGTTTCAATATTGTTTAGTTTTGTATGATCAGCATCTGTAAATACGTTTGAATCTGTAGCAGCTTCTACTAAAGATCTTATTTCAGTAGCTGTTTGATCAGCTGTTGCTGCTGTTTCAATAGTATCTAACTTCGTACCATCAACAGAAACATCCCTTCCATCAACAGTACCTGTAGTAGCTATGTTTTGTGATCCAAAGTCAGGAGAAATCTTTGTACCAGCTATAGCAGCTGATGCGTTGACATCGCTATTGACCAATGAACCGCTAGTCACACCAACAGTTATTTGACCACTACCAGGACTGTTATCCGTAACAGTGATCTTATTGCCAGCTGCAACATCAGTTGTTAAAGCTGTATCTATTTTGCTATCTATGCGTGCATCTTGTGCAGCAGTTGTACTAACTCGGCTATCGTTACTAACCCAAGTTTCAGCACTTGTAATTGTCTCGTCACCAGTCGTCCATGCAGCATCAATCTTGTTGTTGGATTCCTGTGTAACGTACAGGTTTTGATTGAAGTTATCATTCAAGTCAGACGACTTGATAGCTGAACCCGCAAAGAATGTGGCTTCTAGCTTTGAGTCGTCTGTCTCTCTATATATTCTAATTTCGGCTGAGTTGGCTGGTGCAGTATTAAATTGTACGGTTGTTGCATTAGCTAATGTAAATGCAGTTGTTGCCGTGCCATTGATACTCGTTTTGATATCAGTGGTCTTTAAATATGGAAATGTAAATGAGTAATTGGTGGTGGAGCCATTACCTGTATAAGTTGATTCGGTTACAGCCATTGATTAGTTGCATTATTTATTTCGGTGGTTTTACTTAACTCCGTATTGAAGGAATTCTCTTTTTGCGTAGTTATCTCTAGATGATTGAGCAGCTTCTTCAATCTTGTTCTGACTCATTAGACGCTTAGTTTTCTGTTTACCAAGACCTAAGATGTCTAGATGTTCAAACCTTGGATCATCAGCTATTCTCTTCTCTGCAGCCTTTTTCTCAGTATCAAGTAACTTCTTAATCTTCTTGTAGATAGGTAATTCATTTCTAAACATACCTATTTCAGCTTCAGATTTACCACTGTTGATGAACTGTCTGAGTTTATTTAAGTCCTCATTATAAATTGGATTATCTTTCCATTTATCTATCTTCTTCCACATCTGTGCTTCACCCATAAACTTACCAATCAGCTCACGTGCCTCTGGTGAGTACTCGTTGCCATAACGGTCAGTTTTGATTTCAGCTAGATCATTAAATCCACTATTGAGTAGCCATAGTCTCCAAGGCTCATTACCACCATGTACCTTAATAGGACTGATAGCGTTGAGACTTCTAAGAATAGGGTTATCTATTTCATCAATCTCTTCACCTGTCCAGTGGTCAATCTTGGAATAACTCATGTCTTTAAAGACGGTATTATTCCTGACATATCCCCAGAAATCATTATAGATTTCCTTTTGTGCATTAGTGATAGCCTTAGCTATAACACCATGAGCACCTGATTGGAATGTAGCTGCTCTGACGTTCTGTGCAATGTAGCGTTTAAATGCGCCTTCATCACCTCTAGTCATAGCAAGGATTGGTTCAATACCTGAAAGTGGAGTTTGGTTAAGATAGGTAGATGTTAATGTCCACATAGCTTTATCCAATAAGTTTTGAGTCATGTTTGCACCCAAAGCTGTTTGGTAATAAGCAGCATCACCCATCAAGTTAAGGAATTGTTCAACGATAGGAACGCCTTTATAGCTAACCCATGCGTTTCCTATCTTTACAGTGTTTGGTTTCCAACCTCTCTTCTTAAGTTTAATTAGTTCATTATGATCTGCAGGTCCATTACCTCTGACACCACCTGACATTGCATACATCCAAGCGATAGCTGTAGTACCAGCACCCATCATCAAACGACCTTCATACTCATCTCTTAAGTTCTTATACATAGCCATAGCATTGGGAGTTTCATCCCAATTCTTAATGCCATGTGACTTCATAACTTCTTTAATTCTTGCTAGATCGTCACCAGCCATTAAGAGGTCTCCATACTTACCAATTCCAGGTATTGCTGAAAGTGGTGTATAAGACAATGCCAGTTTTATCTGGTTCATGCTTGTTCTGGGGAACATCATGAGAGTCTTTAAGGGAGGGAATTTGTTTAATGCTGGATTAATAAATTTACTAAAGCCGTCGTCTAAGTTCAAAGCAATTTCACCTGACGCTGTTTTAGCAGCACCATCAGTTAACATGCCTTGCCTGTCAAACATCTTGCTATAGTTGAGTTCTTCAGCTTCTTTTAGTTTTGCAGCAAAGAATTCTGGATCTACCTGCTTACCATATCTAGTGAATACCTCATCATAAGCAGTTAATCTAGATTGGAATGTAGCCATAAAGGTATCAGTATAGGCATCCACACCAGACATACCTGTAATACCAGTTCTAAACCACGGCTGACGAGCTATCTTCCGTTGGAACTTAGCCCATCCATACATAAAGTTATGAGCATAATCACCTTCTTTATGCCAGCCGTCATGTATATCATCTAATATTTCCCAGGTATTACTATCTTCCATTACGAAGTCTTTACGCGCTGCTCTTTGCATGAAGTCAGGATCTTTATGAACCTTCTTCATCCGTTGTACAGCATCATCTAAAGCTCTACCTGCAGTTTCAAACATGCCTCCATACATATAAGCAACACGTTCTAATGGCTCCATATCCTTTCTAAGGACTGAAGTTACACTTGCACGGCTGAATGCTGCAATAGGCTTACCAATCAACATCACACCGTTACCTACAGCTGCTCTTAATGCTGATACACCTGATAACACATTGTTATAGGTAACAGCCCAAGCACCTCTAGCAAATTGGTTCATCTGCCAACCGCTAATACCTAGCTCTTTAGCCTCTCTATTCCATAGAAGACCCATTGGGCTTAGGTGATACTTAGCAAACTTATTTAGTTTAATAAGACTATCTACCTTTCCATTAGTAGCATCGTAAGCTTTAGCTAATGTACGTCTTAACTTTGGATTGATTTCAGTAGCAGCATCTAACTGTTTCTGGAATGCAGCCCAATTATCAGCTATCTCTTTTGACTTAGCTCCGAATTCTTCCAGAGTAAAATCAATCACTTTACCTGGATCTTCAGAATTCCAAAGTTGTCTTAACCATTTAAGGTTGTTCTTCTTTTCGTTTTGCTGCCAACCAGCTACATATTTAGCAATACCGTATTCATGCTCTAGTATCCCCATCTTATCTACGATGTTCTTAAAGACTTGCTCTTCGTCTACTAGATTTTCAAATTGAACAGGTACACCTGCTTTAGCTGATATCTCAGATCCAAGGGTGTGCATCACTCTGGCTGAGGATTCTGCTACATCTCTACCTAGATATACATTCATCAAATCATTCAGTGCAGTTGCAGCAGCTCTAGCAGCTCCAGCATCATCTAGGTATGTACCTGCATCTTGATGGACTTTACCGAACTGATCTATTAAATTCTTAGTATCACGGTACTTTGATTGCGTTAGAAGTTCTCTTAGCTCATCACCTGTACCAGCCCTCATGATCTTGTTATAGATCTCGTAGACTCTGTGGCTTATCTGACCACTGTCAGTTCTAAATAAACCTTGTACAGCTTGATAAGCATCAGATTCTCTAACTTTCTGTCCTATCTCAGCTACAACATGACGTGATTTACCTAGCATCATGGCTTTTTCCATGGCAGGTGTGTACGGTCTAGTTGCTACTCCTAGTCTGCTAGTGTAACCAGCTATTTGACCATCTACGTCTACTGCATTAAGTACAGAGAAGCCTGGAGGGGTGTTAGGTATGCCAGCTAAATTCTTTTCACTAGCTAGTTTCTGAGCAATATCTGGATCGAAGTTTTGGATCATTGGATCTCTAGCTATCTTCTCCAGTGCTCTTTTATCCCTAAAGATTTGCCTTTGCTGCTGTCTGGCTTTAAACCATGACTCAGCAGGGTTTTGAGTTACTTCTGACGAACCTGTTTTAGTAGCTTGATCTATTAGTTGAGCTTTCTTAGCTTCAAGTTCAACTATCTTATTAGCATCTGTAGATCCGTTGATAGCTGTATCTAAATCAACAATCGCATTCCTAGTATCTGTTTCTAGGTTCTCAATTACTTGTTTAGATTTCCAAAGTTTAGCTTTTGGTGTTTTAGGTAATATCTTACCTAGAGCAGGTTTACCAAGATTTATACCATAGCCAATCAGATCACCAAACCCTTGTAGAATTCCCTCATCCAGACCAGCTAATAGTCTATTGACGTATGGGTGTGTAGCGTCAGCATCAGCTAGATCAGCTACTGTTGGGAACCATCCACCTGGACCAAACATCCAAGGCATAGCCTCAGACAATCGTTTGAAGTTATCAGGGTGTGTGATAAGCCTATTCTCAGCATCTTCACCATAATCAGAAGCAGCTCCTATAGCTCCATTGATAAGCATCTGACCGCCTACCCATTGAGTCGCACCAGCAAGTCCAGTTAGATTTCTAGCAGCATGGAACTTAGCATAAGCACCACCTGTGATAATACTAGGAACTATGACACTTGCAGCTGATCTGAACTTTGCAGCACCTTCATTCTTGAAACCAGTCACCTGATCCCATGTATCGTCTACACCTCCTAAACCTGGGATTAGACCTATTAGATCAAATGGTACGTCTAACGCACCCCAAGCTGACGCATAAGCCCATTTAGCAGGGTTCATGTCCATCTCCATCTCATGATGGAATTCGTTTATCTGATCTCCCAACTCATCGACACCTTTTTCAAAGGTAGTCATTGAGCCTGGATCTCTGTATTGCTTGAATCTATTTAGGTAGTCTGTTATATCTTGTGATACTTCAGTAGGTTCGGAGTAGCTTTCAGTTCCTTGTATATCTGTCCTGAGAGTGTCACCTCTAGGATTCTCTTTTTTTGTATTACCCTCGACTATTTGATCAGAAGTCATAGGGTTGTTTAGATCTAGAAGAAGGTCATCCTTATGTTCTTGATCTCCATTTGTATTCATAGTTGTTACCTGATATCAAATTTATACCAACCCTTGCCTGGCCAGTAACCGTAACCGTTTTCAGTACCTTTAAGTTTGAAATATTCTGTACTGTCTCCGTTTACTCTGATGAAATTACCATCGAATAATATTTCATCTTTTTTTACTGCTCCCTTGGATCTTTGTATTAAATCATTAACTTCTTTTAGATTACCAACATCATACTGATACTCACTTTCATCGAATTGATAAGCAGGGTCTATCGGTACTTGTGTGGTGTGCTCAGCAACAAACTCAGATTGGAACTGTGGTTCTCCCTTTGATTCAGGTCTCTCAGTAATTGTTATAGCTTTCCTTATATCATCCTTAGTAGATAATGTTTTAATAAACTTCTTAGCGAATGGATCATCTGTTCTCCTATGCCAAGTCTTAGCAAAGTCTTTCATAGGTAAAGACAATCTATTCATCTTTCCAGTCTCTTCATCGTATTGCTCACCAAGGAATCCCAAGCGTTTAGCTAGTTCAACTTGACTTCTAAATACGTCAGCTTGACTACCAAAGTAATCAGGATTTAAATCCGCAATCCTCTTACATATAGGTGGGTAGTTATATGGTTTACCAAGGTAGATAGCATCTGATATTTCCTCTAACTGTTTAGATTTAAGAAATAGCCTGTTATGTATCATATGGTTTTCTCTATCTACTACAGCTACAGCGTTATCAGCTTCTTCAGCATTTAGAGTTGTGAAGTCCTGAGCATGTCTCTTAGCATTCTTCTGTGAGCGTGGTGAGAATGACTCAAAGTATGAACCAGCATCTTTACTACCTTTTTCTCCATATCCAGTTACTTCAAAATCACCTTCCTTGTTTTGAATTTCAAGTAATATTTTATCGTAGGATGCTTGGAAGTTTTCTGTCTTTGCAAACTCTTCTCTGAACCTAGACTCTGCATGATATAAAGCTGTCTCATAACTAGGATCTAAACCTTTATCTAAGTCATCACCAACTAAAGCATTCCTTAGTGCTTTCTTATAGCCAGGTAGAACTCTCTTATCTATATCAGCTATCTCCCAAAGTCTTTCTTGCCTAGCCACCTCCATACGCATACTTACTGTTTTAAATTCAGCTGGAGTATCATGAGCATCTAAATCTGCAGTAGTTAATCTGTAGTTATCTCTTAGGTTGTTGAAATGACCAACAATAGCATCTCCATCTTGTCTACCTCTAGGAGTATTCTCTAGGAACTTACCGAAGTGATCTTGTATATCAGCAGAATATTTAGGATGTGTCTTTACTAAAGCATCTATGGCAGCCTTTGCTGAATCATAACTACCATCATAACCTTTTTTATTTTTTATATCTTCAGCAGTAGGTGTTAGATACTTTTCCAAGTCTTTAACGTCACCATCAAATCTAACCTTATCAGCTGCTTCTTTGTTTGCAGCTATAGCCTCTCTGTTATCAGCTCTTTTCTTTAGCAGTGTTGGTATCTGTTGTGTATAGAAATTATCACTACCTTGAGCCTTTCTTAAGGCAGCCTCTACATGAGCATCATTAGGAAACTTCCTAACATCTTCAAGATCTTTTATGACAGCATCCCTAGCTTGTGCAGGGGTCATAGGATCACCAGTGCTTCTATCCCAACTTCTTAAATGAGATTTGTATAAGTTATTGATTGACTGACCTGCAAGATCATAATCAATAATCGTTGCATTTAAGTTATTTTGAACTTGTAGTAAATTACCTTTTTTCCTTTCATCAGCTGCATTAAAAGCTTCTATATTTTCAGTTCTATTAAATAATATTCTCTTCTGTTCAGCTACAGTTTCCAGACCTTCAGCCATGAAGTCTGTACTGATTGCCTTTCCCTTTTTAGGATCATACAAGTTATGAGCTTTAAGATATTCAATCTCAAAATCCCTCATAAATGCTTTCTGTGCAGCAGCTGAGGTTATACCCCTTTCAATCATCTGCTGCTTTGCAGTAGGGACAAGATCTTTTAAAGCTAAATTTGCATAAGCTTTTAAACGTCCATAGTCAGCTGCTTTATTCTTAAACCTAACCCACTGAACTTCTTTAGGCTGGTAGCCCTTAGATTGCATATCATCGGCAATAAGCTCAAAGCCTTCACCTTCAGTATAGTTGGCATCTTCTATTAACTCTAGCCTTATCTTCTGATCTTCTGAAAGACCATGCGTCATATGGTAGGAGTATGAATCCTCCATAGTCGCTTGCCAGTCTTTTTCCCATACCTTCTTACCAGCATCTAGGAGTGATGGTGCAAACTCAACTAAACTATCAAGTACACTTTGTTTATTTAATATCTCTCTTTTCTCGGCTTCAAAGTTGCGAACCTCTTGGTTCACGTTTGTCTGCATAGCACTCAACTTTGTCTTGTGAATGCTGTCATCCATATTTATCTGTTTTGCATTAGCTTCAACAGTCCTATGAATTTCGAGTTGCTTAGCCTCAGCTTTTGTGTCTCGTGCTTTAAATTGTTCTAATGCTTTTTCTTCCTCACGTTCATCTTTATCCAGCTTTTTTTCAAGCTGAGCAATCATGAACTGAGCATTAGGAATGTTGCTATAGCCCTTCCCGCTTGCGGGTTGGTATTTTACTTTTCCCATTGTTATTAATATCCCATGTTAGGAGCGTTAAAGGATGTATATGTATTTCCACCTAAATTGGTAGGTAAAGAAGCACCACTTAATTTGCTGTAATTATTTCCTCCAAAACTACTTGTACCATCGTAGTTATTAGCCATTACCCCTGCAGCCTTAGCTCCAGCTCCAGCAATGATTCCAAACGTACTTGGTACTTGTGTAGTAGAAACACCTTTGATTGGTTTTGGACCAAAGTCAAACTCTTCTAAAGCTCTAGGTAGTTCATATTCAGCAACTGGTGTTTTGAGTGGTTTAAGTGGTGCTATACCTCTGGAAGGTTCTAGCATCCGACCTGCCTCTTGTTGTATCAGGAAGTCATTTAGTCGAGCACGACCATCTTTTCTAGCATTGATGATATTCTCAGTCATGATTGCTAGTTGCCTACCTTCATCAGCTATCTGAGATTGAACGACCCTGACAGCACTTAAACCAGTCTGAGATGTAGCGGCTGCCTCACCTTTAGCAATGATACTTGCAACAATATTCTCTTCATTTTCAAAAGCATATTGTTGATGTGTTTCAAATTCTTGTTGCTTATTCTGTGCAATAGCTGAATCAATCGCTTTATCAGTAAAGAAGTCAGACCTTTTCTTAAGCATGACGTCATTCTGATACTTCATCTCTCTTATCTTTAAAGAGTGTTGGTAGTTTCTTAGATTATTTTTATCTTGAAACTCAGCACGTGCTTTCTCATTTCTCTGTTGAAGTTCGATACTCCTTATAATCTCATCTCTTTGAGCTATAAGTTTTTCTTTATTCATCTCCCACATAGGAAGATCGTACTCATCGAACTTCTTCTGTAAGAATGCTTCTTCTGCGTTCTTAGCTTTCTTAGCTTTTGATTTAGCTGATAAGCCACCTAGTACGTTTAAACCAAAACTAGCTGCAGCCCATCCCCATTGCATCTCCACACCAGACTCTTGCTTGATGCGGTCTAGCATGTGGTTCCCAGGTAAACCTATCTGTGGTTCACCTGGCATACTCATATTAAATTGATCTCCCATTAAGTCCTCCTATAAAATCTCGGTGAGTAGTTTCCTTCCCACATCATCGAGTTTAAAGAGACGGGAAATGGTGAGTCATTAAAGACTCGTAAGCTAAAGTTTTTACTACGTTGGTGTATTGGTATTGTTACGACTCTTGATTCATCTAGTGGTACGTCATCAGCTAGGTATTCGTTAGCCATCTGTGATGGTGCTAGTTCATACCATTCGTCTAAATATATAAGAACTGCATCACCTAGTGCAGGTGCTGAGTTAAATCTAATTGTAGTATCATTTAGAAATGTAAAACTTGTATTGGCTACATTATTTACTTTTACTTTTACTTGATTTCTATCAATTGGATTAAGGTCTCCAGCCACCCAGTTAAAGTCTGTTGTTGAGCCATCTCCTGTGTATTCTCGTTTACCTGCAAACCTACCAACAGCGTTTAGTTTAAAACTTAGTAGACCAGATAAACCTGAATCGAACTTAACTCTTGATATTGTTAAACTAGCTGTAAAGTCTTTAGTCCTGCCTTGGTCATCAAGTTGGAAATAGATCTGTGGAAGAGTGATATCAAAGTCATACGAATATCCAACATAGACATTGGCTGCGTTACTTGATAAATCTAAACCTTCAACTATAAAGAATGTACCATCCGAATCTGTACCAACCTCAGCTGTTACTGTATAACCAGAGTTATTGAATGTACCAGCTGCTGTTGTACCAGCAACTAGAACTATATTCTTTCTATTAGTTAAGTTAGCAAAAGGTATATAACACTTAGATCTTAGGTTGGCTGAGTCATATACAACTGTTTTTAAATTTGACCCTGTTAAACCATTACTAGCTGCTGTGTAGAAGTCAATACAAGGGTTAATCTTTTGACCCTGTGCATTGGTAATGATAGCTGCCTCTGGGCTTTGAGTTAGGTTTGCATCGGATAAGATGTATTGATTACCTTGTTTAGTAACACAGTACATATCATCCTGATCAACAGCCATGTGCTGTATGGTTCCAGGGAGTTTCCACTTAAACCAAGATTCCATAGCTAACTGATCACCCTCTTTATAAGTCTTATAAAAAAAGATCTCATCACTAGCTTGGCTAGACATACATATAAATTCATTCTGTATGCTTGCTACAAGTGCATCTACATCAATAGTTATCCACTCGTTAACAGTTCTACCAATATCTACAATGTCTGGGTTCTCTTCTAAACCTCTAGTTGTCATACCGAACACCCTAACAAAGTTAGGAGTTTTACTAATGAAGTTCATATGAGTACCAACATCTATAGGAGACACATCATCGCTCATCTCCATGTTTGATATGGGTCTAACCTTTGTAGATAGTGGTGTTAGTGGTCCGTCATCTGCATAAGCTAAAAACTGTTGTGTCTTACTAAATAGTGCTAAACCTTGTCTGGCTGGTAAAACTGCAAATAAGTTAGTAGGTCTTAGAGATGCACAGTTGACATCAACAGGATCTCCTGCAGTTAATGTTCTAGCTGAAACTCCATAGAAATTGAAAGGTGCTTTAGCTGCACTAAGAATCATATTATCTTCTGATAAGAATCCAAGCCTATCGTCATGATAAAAAGCTTTCTGTATAGTCTTACCTACAAAGCTAGGATGCTTATTTGTAATGTCATCACCAGCTATACGATCTTCCCAAGGGATAACTTCAAAGACAAATTGATTAACAGCATTGTTTCTTAACCTGTAAGGCATAGTACTGGCTGTTAAACCTGGAGACACATCTGGAGCTATAGATTCTTTCCAATAACCACTACCTGCAGATTGGTTATCCGCTACAAACTTTGCATAGTAGTTGTCAGCATCAGTACCAACTGAATTAACGATAGTAACTATATGATTATGGAATGAGTTAGGTGGTAGCCATGAAGCGTTAGAAGCCCAGTCTTGGAAGGTTACTAATCTTTCATTATCATCACCACCTTTAGCTGTAAGCGTGAATGCAGTTCTAGTAGAACTTACAACCCTATCAAGTTGTAAAGATGTACCATGCTTGGTTACTGTTAAACCACTGATATTTAATGCGTTAATCTTAGTTTCTAAATCATCTAATATTTGATCGAAATCAGCATCTGTAGGTGCAGTGTATGAAGCTGTTGTGCTACCTGCTACGGTGACTGAAAATGTCTCACCTTGCATCTGTTCTATCTTGCCACTTAAAAGAAGTGTTCCTCTGCTCTGAGCTACGAACGTAGGAGTAGCTTGTGTAGTTACCTCAATTAAGTTATTACATATGACTGTTGTAGCTTGTACCGAGAGAACATCATAGTTACCTTTTGTACCTGTCAGATAGGAATGTTGAGAACCATTAGTAACTGTACATGCAACTCCTGTGTCAGCATTCCATATGTATATGGAACCATTTGTAGTACCTGATTTTGGAGTAATACATCCCACATACTTATTAACTCCTCTATGTATGTAGAACCACTTAGCACTATCTAATTGAGTACCAGTGAAGTCAGCTCCAGCTGTTGTCTTTAGTTTTGAAATAAACTTAAATCCAGGTCTCTTAGTCATTCCTAATGTCACATCAGCAAGACCGTTTATACACTCTCTGACTTGACCTGGAAGTTTCTTACTATCTGGTTGTTTGGAGACACCGCTTAGATAGTTTTCTATACGTTGTGTTACGGCTACCATTATCTACTAAGTGCTTTGTATGGTTGATAACTGACATAAGGGTGTGCTCCGTCAGGATGACCAAAGAATGAATAATCACCTTGGTTAGTTTCATACTCAAGAGCCATAGCTCTCATGTATGCCTCTTTCTGTTGGAGGATTTGGTATTGAGTCTGGTCTCCTACTATTCGACTAGATGTAACAGTAGCAGCTCTAGTAGTTATATAGTCTTGTATTGGACGTGGTAAATCTACCCAGTCAAATAACCAAAGAATATCTACCTCTATAGCTCCATCTGTCCATTTATCTGTATGGTGTTCTTTATCATATAGTTTTCCATTTCTCCTTATCACATGCTTATCTCCTGCAGTAGCTTGAGTAAGGTCTATCTGTAAAACATTGGTAGGTATTATAATTTCATCATCTGTATTAGGTGTCATCTCATAATGCTCTTCCTTGTTGAAGGTCCATCCTTCACTTTGAACTTCTCTACTAACTTCTAAAAGTGTTTGATAAGCAATCGCAACGTCTGGGTTGGTTTCATCCAAAGTGGTGACAGGAGCCTGACCACAAGCCATTAGGATTTGATTTATTGCAGGTAATTCTGTAGCAGCATTAGTGGTAGGGAAAGCCATAATTAAGTTATATAAATAAAAAAAAGGGAGCCGTAATGACTCCCTTTAGGTGTGGGTTTAACCCCATGCAGAAGGCGCAGAAGCACCAACATAAAGTTCAACAGCAGCCGCTGGATTAACATAATCGGCTCCACAGGCGAGGCGTCCCAAAATGACATCTCCCTGGTAAATGACCGATACATCTCCCTTGGTTACTTGTACTTGAGGACCAATAGCTTCAACAATACCTGCAGCTTCACGTTGGAAGATAAGTCCACAAGACTTACTACCTACTTCAGCAGCTGTACCGTAGTCGTTATTGATACCTGTATCTGTGTCTGCAACATCGTTATCTAATGTTGGACCAACGAAACTACCTACATTAGTAGGAGCAGTAACGCCAGTTGTACCGCCGTAAGCAGTACCATATTTGCCAAGGAACGGTATGTTCATTGACTTGTAGATCTTGATACCAGCGATCTCTACAATTCCTGTACCAGATTGTCTGGATGAACCTTGTGAATCTCTGTTAACTAGACCTGATTCTCCAGTTTGCTGGATCAATTCGTAGTATTGACGTGGGTTAAGTACGGCTACTCTCCCGTCAGAACTGACTCCTTTTTCGTCGAGTGCAGCTGCAGCGTCATAGAACGCATTGACTAGGTTTGCAGGTACATAAGCATCTGAATCGTTAGTAGTTGAACCTACACGAATCTGAGTACCACCTGGCTCAACAAAGTTGGTCTTAGTGATAGGGGATGCCTTACGTGCTCCACGTGTAACAGCTCTGAAAGCGAGTCTGTCATATTTCTCAGCTAGAGCATAACCAATCTTACGAGAGATCTCTGACCTCAAATCGTAATGAGCCAGAACTTCGTCTAACTCGTAAAGGAAAGCTGAACTGATAAGAAGGTCATCAACTGTGATGGTCTTCTCTGCTACTGGTGGTGCGC
>VTLG01000221.1_pt1 | contig 17143 bp, 26 predicted proteins | sample 4694571 | NCBI WGS metagenome assembly VTLG01 (sample SAMN12604809, study PRJNA352737) | marine metagenome | biome: ENVO:00000447; feature: ENVO:00000209|ENVO:00000569|ENVO:01000036; material: ENVO:00002151; isolation source: viral sequences binned using virsorter ...
TACATTATATACACAATTAAATGAGAACATTGCAAGGTTCTCAGAGTATGGCTGAACAACTGTAACAAGGTAGTAAGGCACACTTGAGGAAAGATATGGACAAATGTCTGAAGGGTCCGAGGGTGGTTCTGAAGTACTAGTTAAACTCATAAGGTTTGATTTGTCGGGAAAAGGTTGGGGGTAGTCAAAGAATCCCCCTACTCACAAGAAGGAGAAAGAAATGACTGTACTAAAAAAAGATTACGAAGCTGTATTTAAAGAAGGCTTCAAGCTTGGTACTAGACTAGCTAGGGCCAAGATAAATTTAATGCGTGCTAATGATTCACGTATGATTAACGATGAACCCATGATGAAGCATTACCAAGAATATGCTGAAACATGGACGAAACTCGCTAAAAATTGTGGGCGTAAGTTTACACCGCCCGTGGCCCACTCAACAAGTCAACCATCAATTGATCTTGGTGACGTAGAGCTATTGAATCACAAGTACGATGATAAACCAGAGGATGAAGATGGATATCAAGAAGTTCAAGTCGGTGGCAGTGGCCGTTGAGACGTATAAAATATTAAAGAAACTAGCTGCACTAGATGACAGGTCTGCAGGCATGGAGATAACACATTTAGTAAAGCAAGAAGCAAAGAAGAGAAAGATAAATGAGAAAGAAACTTAGTTTGATACAGCGTTTAACAGATGAGTTTTTTCGTTTACGACCAAAAGTGAGACGTGATCCACGGACCAAGGAGCACTTATTGGTTCAACACAGATACCGTAGGGTAGAAAATATATTAAGAAAAAGGTATGGTGATCTATATGTTATGACTATTCTTAACGTTGGCACCATCATTATAGATGAGAAAGGAGAAGAACATGATATGTTTCAATTGCAAAGGGAATGGATATCTAAGGCTAAGCTGGGAAGGAGAACGAAGCATTGAACAATGCAAAGTATGTAACTCGCAGGGCGAAGTTAAGGATGATGAACACTTTCACCAGTATTGGGACGACGGCGCAGGCTCGCCTACCATCTACTACGGTCCGCCGCTTGACGTCGAAGGAGACGAGGGATTTAAAAACTACAAAATTTATCCAATCGAGTCCAGTATCTACAATTAGAAAGGGTAAAATCCCTTTTTAGTTGCGGAAGTAACAAATTTGTACTATCTTTCGGGGTGAGAAATATTTTTTTCATTTTTCACTCCCGAGAAGGAGGCTCATTACCACCTATGGCGTGATATGGGCCTCCACTAAATGAAAGGATGGTATGAAACACGAAGAAATATTAAGACAAAGAGACCTGTTAGACACGTTGCTCGCCTCACGGCTCGGGCAATACGATCGCATTAAGAATATGCAAATCATGGACTCCATTTATTTTAAAAAGAAATTGCCCAAGAATGTGGTGCTTTTTCCGTTACAAAGGATAAAACGCTATGTACACAACACTGCCAACAAGCCCAATAAGAACAGTAAAAAAGTGTAACAAATGCCCGAACTTCCATGTGGAGTTCTTCAATACTAAATTCAACAGAACTTATACGCCTGAAGAATGGGAGCAAATTGTTACAGAAGGTAGAGAAGCATTAGATAAAGCTTTACGATTAGTGCGTGAAGACCCTAAGTTTTTTAGTTAAATCGCTATCTCTATAGATGTTTTCTACCAAGTAGTTATACATTTTATTTTATTAGACTACCAAGTAACAAGGTAACAAGGTAACATACAGCAGAATACTTACCTTTTTTGTTACTTACAAGGTATTTTATAGGTAACAAGAAGTAACAAATATACAAAGAAAACTCGATTTTGCTAGGTTTTACAATAAAAATATATTATCTTGTAAAAAACATCTATTGAAATGAGTGAATTAGAAGAAGTAAAATTACCAGATGCATTATCAGATGCATTGTTTGATAGAAACATTACACAGAAACAACGTAAGTTTATTCTGTTGTACGTCCATTCCGAAGGTTTGAAAACTGGCACACAATGTGCAATAGAAGCTGGGTATGCAGCTGGGTCTGCAAAAGTCAGAGCTTCAGAGTTACAAAACCCAGATAGATATCCATTGGTTGCAAAGGCAATTGATGCAGAGAGACGTGCATCAGTAGAAAGATATAAGTGCAGTCAGGAACGATCTTTATCTACATTGGCAAGAATCAGGGACGCAGCGTCAGCTGCTGGTAATTATAACGCTGCAGTAGCTGCAGAGACCAGGCGTGGTCAGATAGCTGGTTTGTATGTAGACAAGAAAGAGATTCTTACAGGTACAATTGATTCTATGTCTAGAGATGAGGTAGAGAAAAAGTTACAGGAACTGAAAGAACAATATAGTATTGAAACTACTTTCGAAGAAGTAAAAGAATTAGAAAATAAGTCTTGACTATCTAATTAGTTGGGAGTATATACGTTTTAGTAGCTCTCCCAACATAAGAAACAGAACGGAGGGAATAGACAATAGGGTGCCCCTCGCTACTAGAAAAAGGAGAAAGTTATGCATATTGATAAATACGTAGTGAATAACATTGGTACAAATTGGACTAATGGTAAGAGAAAAAAGAATTCAGTTTTAGGAACAATTGATGGTCTTGATATAGATTTAAAAAAGCTGGTTCCTTTGTTAGACCAATGGCATGAAACACTTAATGGTGAATGGTCTACAAGAGAAATTGAGTTAGTAATTAATGTGATAGATAAGGATGATAGAGTATGACAAATTATAGAGAGGGACCAATGAGCCCTTTACAAATGTTAAAAACAGTTGCTGGTATTTGTAAGACTAATGCAAAGATTGATAGGTGGACTGATGTTACAGTTGATCCAGTAGATGAGTTTAATTTTATTGCTAATATGATTGATGCTTATGTTGCAGAACAAGACAAAGGCAGTGAAGGGGCAAATCAAGATGGGTAAAAATTATGATTACACGCATATCTTTGATGGTGTGTATGCACCCCTTACGGAGTACACACCACTTCCTATGACAGAGCAAATGTTTTGGAGGCGTATTGGTTGGTTACAACAAGCTATGATTCGAGCAGAAAATTTTGAGTTTCGTTTATTGTGGTTTAACAAGTTGCAAGAACTTATGAGGTTACAGCCATGAATGATGATCAAGGGTGGCTATCAATAATTCTTGGACTAATTATACTCGGTGGCTTAAAATATATTTTGGTTGTTGGGATTATCATTACAGCTTTACTTTACGCATTATGATTCCATAGCTCAGATGGTAGAGCAATTCACTTTTAATGAATGGGTCGCAGGTTCGATCCCTGCTGGAATCACCACATGAAACCAGAGTCAAAATTATGGCAAATGGTTAAGAAAAATATACCAGATGTGCATTGGACTAGGTTGGAATCTTGGGCTATGCCAGGTGTACCAGATGTTTACGGCATCCAGGACGGCATAAGTGTTTTTGTAGAGTTGAAAGTAACTCGGAGTAATAAAATTAATTTATCACCCTTTCAACAAAACTGGCTTTACAACCATTATTTGCATGGCGGGCGAAGTTTCATTATGCTTCAGCACCTCGAACAAAGGTTACTGCGTGTTTTTCCGAGCTCCATTCTCCATTCTCCATTGCGCATCACCAGCGAACCGCAGTTAAAAGTCAGTTACACAGGACCTGCAGCTGGTGCAGCCTGGGCACGGGTACAACAGTTCCTTCTCCATTCTCCATTAGCCGAGAAGCCCGAAGATCCGCCACTATAGTTGTCGGATGACAGTCTTCCCTGGCAGCTGCTGCATCTCCATCTGCATTGTAGACCAATGGCTTTTGGTAGGGAATGTAGTAACAGGAGTCAAGAGCACACCCTGCTGTCGAAGATTTCGTTCGCAAAAGAATTTGCATTTTGCCTCTTGACTATCGAATAAGATGGGACTATATAAGTATTAGGGCTGGTCTCGAGACAAAAGTTCAGTAACGCCAGCCCGACAGGACAGGAGCGAGTGACCCGATAGGCGAGAGGCGCATACAGTCCTAAGAAAGGTAGAACAATGACTGAAGCATTAAAAAAAGATTGGGAGAAGACATGCCAGGAGCGCATAGATGAACAATGGCAGCAGAGGCAGAAAGATTTAAAAAATAATGAGTTTGAGCCCCTGGGCTTTGATTACGTAGAGCCGCATACATTCACCGACCAACTAGAAGGATACTGGCGTTGGCAGTTTTCCTGGGGCGGTCCTTCGGACGAGCTGCGTGCATACGTTAACGAGAATAAAGAAATCCATCGTCTTGAATACTGGTTCTTGGACTGGATGGACGGTGCTAAGCTGGAGCTGCAGCCAGGACCAGAGTGGGACCAGATGCAGGAAATGGTGCATTGCGCATTATGAACTGGTTGATTGTCTCAGGTTTATTATTATTAGTTGCAGCGTCCCCGCTGGGGATGCTCGTGGTGAAGGCACTGTCGTTGCTTGTATGAGATCCGCATTGCATCGCCGTCAAGTAAGGTTGTTGGGTTTATTAGTTAGTATAGTACAGGAGTCCCAGCAGAGTTGTTCCGAAGTTCGTGTGAAAAAAATAAAAAAAGGTTTGACAATTAAAATGAAATGGGATATAAAGGGATAATTAACAGAAAGACGAAAGGATAAAACAATGTCGAAAGCAGTTAATATATTAGAAGTGCTAGAGAAAGCACACCAAAGTTCTGCTAGTGTTAGCAAGAAAAATAAACAAGCGATTATAGATGCCTATGGTCGTGCCTTAACTATGAAGAAAGTATTAGACGACTTCATAAAAGTAAATCGCAATCTTATTATTGATATGGGTATTGGCGAGAACGCTAACCTATTACATGGAAAGGACTACTCTCTACATGTATCGCAAAAGCTATCCGTTAAGGTTGACACGAGTTTGGTTAAAGAAAAACTTGGCGAGTTGGAATACCATAAATGCAAAGTGCCAACGCAATATAAACAAATACAAGCGTTGCCTATTGAAGAGGCAACAGTTCGCAAGAATAAAAAAGCAACGATTGAAGAAGTTGCTGACTTCAGAATAGCTTTGTAGTACCGATAAATTGCCTACAAAGTTTGCATCGCATCGCCCATTGTGGCGATGTGGTGTTTTTTATTAGTTAATAGTTGCTATCCCACACCCCGTACCAGCAGAGTTGTTCCATTCGCATTGGTCGTGTCAAAGGTTTCGCCTCGCTTATAGTTAGTTAGTTGCAACACCTCCGCTGACGAGTTGCTTCCGAAGTAAAAGTTATACATAAAAAAAGTTTCGATAGTTGTTGATTATAAAATAAAATGGGAGTAAAAAGATCTAAACAATAAACAAGGAGTTATAAATGCCGAATAATAACGACGACGATTTAAGAAACAGATTAGCTGTTTTAGAACAACAATTAGGATTAAGAGATAACAATGATCTTGCCACTAGGAATAATACTAATATTCAAGACGATTTGTTTGGTAGTTCTAATAGTATTAATTGGAAAGCTCTTTACAAACTTCTGGAAAGTGAAGTAGAAGAGTTAGCCTTCAATCCTAATGCGCCTCAATTTGTTAAGGATTGGGCTAGAAATCTAATAGCTAAATTAAGAACTAAGGTTTCTCCTAGGGATTTACTCTAGTAGAATATTCCAATTGGATCGGCAAAAGGGCGGATAACCGCCCTTTTTTTATGCCTGACTGGTACGCTGCCTGGTAGCAGCTACACCAGCCGTTCCTCCAGGCAGCAGGTGATACCATCACCATTGTCAAACAACATTTAGGTACTTACAGAATTACTTTATACTATATCTTGTGTCCAACACCCCCACCACCACGGCGAGCGCCCGTCGTGTCGTGCGTCTGTCTTTAGTCGAAGTTTTACACGAACAGAAAGTATGATATAACTTTTTTTCAAATATGGAAAAAATCCCAACTGATTTATTAAAATACGAATTAAGAAATTTACAACTAAAGGTGGCAGAGGAGTCCCGTTCCTCCTTTATAACTTTTGTAAAAAAAGTTTGGCCTGAGTTTATTGCTGGTGAACACCACAAGATCATAGCAAAAAAGTTTGAAGATATTTCACGTGGAAAGATAAAAAGACTAATTGTAAATATGCCACCACGTCATACAAAATCTGAGTTTGCCTCCCATCTTTTCCCAGCATGGATGATGGGTAGGAATCCTAAGCTAAAAATAATTCAAACAACTCACACAGCTGAGCTATCATACAACTTTGGCCGTAAGGTCCGTGGTCTGTTTGAACAGGACGAATTTAAAGATGTGTTTCCTGACGTAACACTTTCACAGGACTCAAAGGCAGCGGGCCGTTTTAATACAAACAAGGGCGGCGAATATTTTGCGGCGGGTGTCGGTGGAGCGATCACGGGCCGTGGTGCAGACTTACTGATTATTGATGACCCACACTCGGAGCAAGACGCACTGTCCACAACAGCAATGGACAATGCCTACGAATGGTATACCTCGGGCCCTCGACAACGTTTACAACCAGGCGGGGCGATAGTCGTGGTCATGACACGGTGGTCCACGAAAGACCTAACAGGTAAGTTGATGAACGCACAATCAGACTCTAAAGCAGATCAGTGGGAAGTGATTGAGTTTCCTGCAGTCTTGAATGACAAACCCATGTGGCCTCAGTTTTGGAACTTGGACGAATTAGAAGGAGTCAAGGCTTCTTTATCAGAACAGAAGTGGCAAGCACAATGGCAACAAAAACCTGTGTCAGAGGAAGGATCAATCATTAAACGAGAGTGGTGGAAAATGTGGCCAAAGGATGACATACCACCTCTCATGCATGTTATACAAAGTTATGATACAGCCTTCAGTAAAAAAGAGACAGCAGACTTTTCAGCGATTACAACGTGGGGTGTTTTTAAACCCGTGGAACACGGACCACCGCACATCATCCTTCTCAAAGCAAGAAAGGGTCGTTGGGACTTTCCTGAGTTAAAAGAGATAGCGCTCGAAGAATATAAGTACTGGGAACCCGAAACAATCTTGATCGAAGCGAAAGCTTCTGGTATGCCTTTAACACAAGAGCTACGGCAAGTTGGAATTCCAGTAGTTACTTATACGCCTAGTAAGGGCAATGATAAGCACGTACGTGTAAACTCCGTAGCTCCCCTCTTTGAAGCGGGACAAGTATGGACGCCCGATGAACGTTGGGCAGAAGAAGTGATTGAAGAATGCGCTGCTTTCCCTTATGGTGATCATGACGATTTAGTTGATTCAACGACACAAGCGTTGTTGCGATTCAGACAGGGTAACTTTATCCAGCTGGAGTCTGATTACATTGATGAACCTATGTACATTGAAGAGAGGAGTTACTACTAGTGCAAAAGAAATTTGGTGATGAAACACTTGAAAGAATTGGTCAAGGGTTACAGTCTATTTACGAAAGTCAGCCAATGCAAGATTTCAGAACAGGTCTTGGTACCTTTGGTGGTTTTGCAAAAGACTTTGTAGATACAGCCGTTGGTCGACCTTTTGATTACCTTGCACAAGAAGCCACGAAACTCGGAGCAGCAAAGTTTTATCCAACTCCGTCAAGCAAAGGTGTAAGCGCTCTTGGTGCTATTACACCTGAAAATCCAGTAAGTTTTACAGACAGCATGAAAGCTGGTGGAGGCCAGACAGTCTATGACCCCGTAACAGGTGGCCAGACATTTGTACCTGAAAGAGGGTTTGTGCCTGAAATGAAAAGAGCAGGTGCACAGATTGGTAGTGTTTTTGACATGATGTTTGGCGATGCAAGACGAGCAGGTGAAAGAATGAATGAAGGCGTAGATTTTAAAGATCTAACACCAGAACAAAGATTAGGTGTTCGTTTCTTTTTATTAGACATATTACCTATACCTGGTGTCGGTCCAGCAGCAAAATCTGCACAAGTAACAAAAGCAGCAACGCAAGCACAAAAAAAATTAATGGAAGAACAATTTTTTAAAGGATCAGTGGGCGCAAAAAGAGTAGGCGAAGATACTGTAGAATCAATAAGAAATAGAATCGGTGATTTTAAAGATGATGAATTTGCAGAGTTAGCTACGTTCTACAATGATTTACCAGACGAAGTACAAGGCACAATACAAAATTTATTTACAAAACAAGAAAAAGAAAAATTTGCAAGATATCTTAATAAAAACCTTTCTGCTTTTGAAAAAAGCACTGGTATTAAACCAACACAGTTTATAGAAACTTTAAAATCTCCTAATGCTTTACTTGATGATAAAACACTACAAAATTTTGCTACATACTATGATACATATTTATATCAAACAAAAGCGAATACACCAGGTAAGTTAGGTTCAAGATCCAGAGAAAGACAAACAAAATTTTTCTCTGGCGTCGGCGACGAACAAGCAAATAAATTAATAACAACTGCTGAACAAAAAGGTTTATTAAAAGTCAGAGACATAGCTCCTTCTAGAGAATCAGTTTTAAAGCCAGAAGGACAAAAATATATAAGGGACAACTTTTTTACCATGCCTAGTGAGACAATTAGAGAAAACATGAATAAAGATTTAGCTAAATATTTTTATACAGACGTTGCAGGAAATAGATACAATGTTGATACGTACCAAAAATTTCGTAACTTCGCTCAATACCTTGGCCTTGAAAAAGGAGATGCGGCTGAAAGATTAATTAAAAATAGAATAAAACCAATTCAAGATGAGTTTGATAAAGTATTAGCAAGTAAAGAAATTGACATAACCGATCCTTTCGCTGTTAAACAAGCTTTTCGTAATGCTGTTGAAAAAGTAGAGGGAAAATCTAGAGATAGTATGGGTGATTCATTCTATGATTTTTTAGAACTAAGAAGAAAAGCACACAATGATACAAATCCAGAATTAAAAATTTTATCTATGGATGAATTAAGTGCATTTAAAGTTACAACTGATCATGCAAATGATGTTTTAAAATATTATCAAAAAAACTTTGCAAAAGACAAAGCTTTGAGGGACATAAATCAAAGTACAGAATTTAGATTTTTTAACAACATAGAAAGAACAAGACCAAATTTATCTATTGAAGAATTTTTTAAACTTTACAAACCTAAAGATATAAAAGAAGGTGGTAAACTTTACACACAATTTCAAAAATTTAAAAAAATTGATGAAACAAGGATTGAGGCACAAGAAACACTTAAGCCAATTTTAGATAAGATATTTAAAAAAATCCGTGTGGGAACTGCTGCTGAAGGGAAAATTGGTAACGTTAATACAAGCTTACAGATAGCACACAAGTACATCACTCAAGGTATTGGTAATTTTGTTGGTAAAGATAAGATTGGAACTGGTGCTGACCCTGCTCAATTAATAATTGATATATCGGAATACAATGCTTACATGCAAGCTGGTTTAGAATCACAAGCAAGAATTTACTACAATAGATATGCAAGAGATGGATTAGAAAGTGATTATCAAAAACTTGTTGAAATAGACAATGCTATGAAAACGATTGGTGTACAAGGAGAAATAGCTCCTGGTCAAACAATTGGTAGAGCGATGCCCATAGATGAAAAAATATCTAGCTTGATGATAGAAGCAATGGACGCTGGCGCAGTTACACAAAAAGATGTAAACCAAGCAATCAAAGCAGCCAATAGGATTGCAAAAAACAAAAAAGATTATGAAAAAATGTTTAAAGAAGCAGCAACTTTTAATCAAGGAGGACTAGTAGGAGACATGATACCAGTAAAAGCAAGTGTTGGAAAATTTATTAAAGGGCTATTCGGTGAAACACCAGCTTATAGAAAAGAAGGTATGGATGTTGAAAGTTTGTTTGGACCGACAAAAAAACAAAAAGAAACTTTAGAAAAATTATATCCTGGCACAGCTTTTCCAGAAACATATCCTGGTGAGGTTTTTTATTCTAATTTTGATTTAGCTTTAAGTAGACGTGGTGCACCAGAGTCTTTTCAAAATGAAGATTCTTTTAGAAACTACATGAATCAATCGGGTGTAGGAACAGACGAGCTAGATGATGCAAAAGTTATTCCTTACATAAAATCAAAATCACAAGCAGGTGAAACAATTTTTTCACAAGACTTAAGACGTATTGCTAATCAATCACCAATAAGATCTGTGTTTATGGATGCGTATGGTTTTCGTTCTGATAAAATAAATCAAGCATCTAGAGATTTCTTCGATCCTAACACTGGATCTAGAGTTCAAATAGAAGGTGAAGCTGTATACAAAGACCCAGCTTACCCGACCACTGCAATCATGGATGGTGCTTTGTCAAACTCTTACAGAGAAAGAGTATTTAGAGTTAAGAAAGATCAACTTCGAGGTGATCCAGGTTCTGTGCCTGGTGGTGCTGATAATCATAAATTTGGTGGCTCAGCAGATACAGACGGTAATTATACATTATTCTGGACACGACAAACAGATAGACCTGCTTTTATCATACCAGGAGAGATCGTAGATAAAAAAACTGGTGAAATCATACAACCAGCTATGATAGCAGATCAAACAAAACTTAAAGGTATAGAGGACAGAATACAAAAACTTTTTGCTGATCCAATAGCTAAACTTGATCCACAAGATTTAGAAGGGGTTAGTGCAACTGTAAAAAGACTTGTTGATTCATCAGCAGGAAGACTAACTTCTGGTAAAGCATTCAATGTTGTAATGGGTCAGATCGATGCGAAGCAGAAACAAATTAAAAGATTACAAAATGAATATAATGCAGAAAAACAAACATTAGATAGTTTTGTATCACCACAGAAAAAAGAAATAATAACAACAACGATAGATGAATTACAATCAGATATTTTACAAAGCTTAAGAACGAAATCTAGAAATATAGCAGGTAAATTAAAAATTATGGCTGATCGTAATATGTCAATTGACAGTATGAGGGATAAAGAATTACTTGAGTATTTTAAAGAAACAGGTGGAGTTGTAAGACCTCTTGGAAAAACAAAAGAAGAATTAATAGATCAATTTAATCAATTAAAAGAAATCAACCAACAATTAAAAGAATCATCAAAGAAATTTGCGTTTGGTATTACAGAAGGCGATCTTAATTATTACAATTCTGTAAAACAAATGCAGAAAAAAATTATGGATGAAATGACAAACAACATTTCAAAAGATCTCATGCAGAAATTATATCCTGATGTTCCTCTCAAGGACAGGGTTCAGTATGCTGATGCTGCAGTTAAACAAGCTGTTGCAGAGGCGGCATATAGACTGTTTGTGGAGAAAGATCCTAATGCACCAAAATATATTTCATACATGTCTGGATCACAAATCAAATCAAATTATACTCAACCAGGTGGAGCGGCAACACCAGCAGCAGAGCGTGCAGCGGATCTTGATAACAGACAAAGAAGGTTTGAACAAGATTTTGCAGGTGGTAATGAAGGTGCAACGCTTGAACAATCAGATCTAAGAGGCATAGGAACAGAGGAGTTTTACGGAGGACCTGATGTTAAAAATGAACAGGGAGCACACTTCACTGGAGTTATGGAAAACATTTTTAAAAAGGTTGCAAATGAGTACGGATCAAAGATAGAAATAGCTAATGTAGCTACAGAAACTCCTAGAGTAAGGGATGTGTATAATATTGTTGATCAAGATACAGGTATTGTTATGGGAAGTGGTGACACTTTTAGACAGGCAGAAAATATCGCTAATGACCTTGTTGATAAAGAAGGAGGCAGATATAGGATTGCCACAGAAACAGAAAGAGTCTATGATAGTAGACCAATTTTCACTATGGAAATTACACCAGAAATGCTACAATTGTTTAAAGCTTATAAGTAAGGAGAGTCATGGTAGTTGAAAAACCAATAAAAACAGAAGAAGCTATAGAGCGAGCAACTCCAGTTGATATAGAAATAGGACCAGAACAAGATCCAAATGTTCAGCTTATGGATGATGGATCAGCAGTTGTTGGAGGAGTGCCAGAACAACCACAAATGGCTTTTGGATCTAACTTAGCTGATTTCATGTCAGAAGATGATTTAATGAATATTGCAAGCGAGTTAATTGGAAAATATGACGAAGATAAAACATCAAGAAAAGATTGGGAAGAAACATATACGAAAGGATTAGATTTATTAGGTTTTAAATACGAGGAAAGATCACAGCCGTTTCAGGGTGCAAGTGGTGTAACACACCCTGTATTAGCTGAGGCTGTAACACAATTTCAAGCACAGGCTTACAGAGAACTACTGCCTGCTGGTGGACCAGTAAGATCACAGATCGTAGGTAAAGAAGATACACTTAAACAACAACAAGCTGAAAGAGTTCAAGAGTTTATGAACTATCAGATTATGCATGTAATGGAAGAATATGATCCAGAGCTTGATCAGATGTTATTTCACTTACCCTTAGCAGGATCAGCATTTAAAAAAGTTTATTTCGATACAAATATTGGAAGAGCAGTTTCTAAGTTTGTACCTGCAGATGATCTTGTTGTCCCTTATAACGCTACTGATTTACAATCATCAGAAAGAGTTACACATGTAATTAGAAGATCTGAAAATGAAATTAAAAAAATGGTAGTATCTGGTTTTTACAGAGATGTTGAATTACAAATGTCTACAGAAGAGGATTCAGTATTAAATAAAGAAAGAGAAATATCTGGTTTACAAAAAAATGATTACCAAAATGATAACTTTACACTTCTCGAAGTACACTGTGATTTAGACTTACCAGGATTCGAAGAGGACAATGGTGTTAAACTTCCTTACATAGTAACGGTTGATGAGGGGTCTGCAAAGGTTTTATCTATTTATAGAAACTACCGTGAGAATGATCCGTTAGCTAGAAAAGATCAATACTTTGTGCATTTTAAATTTTTACCAGGTTTAGGTTTTTATGGTTTTGGTTTAGTGCACATGCTTGGTGGATTGTCTAGAACTGCTACTGCAGCTTTAAGACAATTAATTGATGCAGGTACTTTATCAAACTTACCTGCTGGATTTAAAGCAAGAGGTCTACGTATTCGTGATGATGACAGCCCTTTACAGCCAGGTGAGTTTAGAGACGTAGATGCTCCTAGTGGTGATTTACGTGCAGGACTTTTACCATTACCTTACAAAGAGCCAAGTCAGACATTATATGCTCTACTTGGTTTTGTCGTGCAAACAGCAACAAGGTTTGCAACTGTAGCAGATCAAAAGATAGGCGAAAACTTAGGATCAAATGCGCCTGTAGGCACAACAATGGCTTTAATGGAGCGTGGTACAAAAGTAATGTCTGCTATTCACAAAAGACTACACTACGGACAAAAAATAGAATTTCAATTACTAGCACAGATATTTGCAGAATACTTACCTACGATGTATCCTTATGAAGTAGAAGGAGGACCATCACAAATAAAGCAACAAGACTTTGATGGCAGAGTAGATATATTACCAGTATCTGATCCAAACATTTTTTCTGTGGCACAAAGAGTTGTACTTGCACAAACACAGTTACAATTAGCTCAAAGCAATCCTAAAGCTCACAATGTATATGAGGCTTACAGAAGAATGTACACTGCTTTAGGCGTAACGGATATACAAGCGATTTTACCTTTACCACCAAGACCTGCACCGATGGATCCTGGTATGGAAAATGCTGGATCTCTTAAAGGCATGCAACTAAAAGCATTTCCACAACAAAATCATGATGCACACATAAACGCTCATAGAGGTTTTATGTCTTCTGTTTTAGTTAAAAACAATCCTGTGGTTATGTCAATTTTACAATCACACATAGCTGAACATACATCACTACAAGCTAGAGAGGTTGTACAAGAAAAATTTATGCAACCTATGCAAGAATTACAACAGCAAATACAGATGGCACAGTCACCTGAACAGCAACAAGAGCTACAGCAACAAATTCAAGCTATGCAAATGCAAATGGAAAACGATATCGCAGGTTTAATTAATGAAATGACTACGCAAATGATTGCAGAAGAGCAAGAAGCTATGCAAGATACGCAGGAAGATCCGTTAATTAGACTAAAAGAACAAGAATTACAGCTTAGAGCGATGGAAATGCAGCGAAAAGATGATGAAACAGACAAAAAATTAAATGTGGAACGTGAAAGAATAGCTGCAACAGACAAAATTGCTCAAGATCGCATCGATTCACAAGAAGATATTGCACAACTTCGTGCAAATGTTAACCTTTCTAAGCAAAAACAGTGAAAAAAAGCGAAAGAAAAGTCGCAAAAGTGATGCGTGAGTTTAAAAAGCGCAAATTAAAGATAGGCAAAAGCAAAAAAAAGGTTAAATCTAGAAAACAAGCGATAGCAATCGCTCTAAACGAGGCAGGAATATCTAAAAATGGCAAACGCAGAAGAAAAACTAGCTGATTACTTTGATAAGCTAATGATGATATCAAAAAATACTGGCAATTCACCAGAAGATAGTTTACTTTTGGCAGGTGCAATGATGGCGGTAGCAAAAGTCATTTATTATGATCATCTTAAGCCTTCAGAAGCAAAAAATTTGTTAAATCATAATGGTTATGATATGCTTGAACTAATAAAACCGACGATACACTGATATGACTACTGATAGACCACCTAAACCAACCAAACCGAGAACCAGGGTTACCGATGATATTAGACAAGACAGACAAAAGTTTCGTATTGAAAAAAAACTTGAAAAAATAACGGATCCGAAAACAGGTAAACTTGTAAAACCGTTAAAACCAAAACCATCGCCTACACTTGTTGCAGGAAAAGTGCAAAATGTAAAAGACGCTTCTGAAGAATTTAAAATGGAGCAGGAGGCAATGTTAAAAAAGGGACTTAAACAATTATTACCGCAAATGGGTGGAGTTCCAAAAAGAGTTCAACCTGCAAAAAGAGGTGGACTAATGAAAGGCAAAAAGAAAAAAGCGAAAAAATCCAAAGTAGCTGGTAGACTAGCGAAACGTGGATATGGAGCAGCGAAGAAGTAATTATGACATCAGGATATACACCAAGAAAAACAGGAATGGGAATAAAACCAAAAGATATAGATTTTCCAAACCCAACAGATTTTAATAAATTAAGAGATGCAAGTGTTATTGGTAAAGCTAAACCTCTTACTAGTAATGCAAAAAAATTTGTTGATATAAGAACAAGAGTTAATAAGCTTGGTGGCTATGGGTTAGCAGGTGGAGGACTAGCCGAAGCGACTGCAAAGCTCAAAGCACAAGGTTTAAAAAAAGGTGGATCACCTAAAAAAAAGAAAAAGTTTCCTGATCTAAGCGGAGATGGTAAAGTGACAATGAAAGATATTCTTATGGCACGTGGTGTGATTAAAAAGAAAAAAACTAAAAAGAAGGGTAAAAAGAAATGAACTTTAAAAAAACAAAAGTAGAAGTGGTTAAAACAAAAAACCCTTTTCCTACATTAAAAGTTTCATCTGATGCTGCTATTGTATACTCACCTTACGTTGTAAAACAAAACAAAGGTGCAGGTCCAAAAGGGCAGACTAGCAATGCTCAGATCAAAAAAGTTGATTTTAAGGGCGTAAAGTAATAAAACCCTATCAACAAAGGAGGTTTGTATGAAACTAGTACAAGATCTATGGGCTCACTTAAAAGAGTGGTCCGATTGGAGCATGAAAGATTGGATTAAAGCTGCAATAGTAGCAATTATCGTAATCATCGTTATAGGAGCAATCTAGAATTTATGTGGCAATTACTTGCTAAACCTTTACTTGGCGTCGTCGCTGATGGCGTCAAGGGTTTTGTAGAAACCAAAAAAGCAAAACAAGAATTAAAATTAACAACAATAAAAGCAACCCAAAAACTTAAAGAAGATCAAATAGCTGGTAAAGTTGCGTGGGAACAAAGCGCTGTTGATCAAATGAAGGGAAGCTGGAAAGATGAGGTAGCATTAATTGTTCTACTACTTCCAGCAGTTTTAGTATTCACGCCCTTACAAGAACATGTTCATCGAGGGTTTATCGCTTTGCAAGATTTACCGTCGTATTATCACAATTTGTTGTATATAGCGATTTCTGCGAGTTTTGGCATTAAGGCTGGATCAAGTGCTATTGGACTGTTTAAAAAGAAATGAAAAAGGCGCAAAAGAAAAAAGTAAAAAAAGTGATTAAAAGTTTAAAGAAGGCATCAAAGGCTCATGCTGGACAAGCAAAAACTTTACAGGGTGTGATTAAAAAAAGATATAAGATAGCATGAGTTACGAAGAATTATCCAAATCAGTTAAATTAAGTGAAGGTTTTAGAAACAAAATATATCAAGATACCGAAGGGTTCGATACCATCGGGTGGGGTCATAAAGTTGTCCCAGCAGATAATTTTGTTGCTAATAAAGAATACACCGAAGAAGAATTACAAGCGGTATTTGATAAAGATTTAAGCAGAGCAATAGCTCAAGCAAAACAATTAATGACTCAACATGGTATTGAAGATTTACCAGAAACAGCTCAACATGTCTTATCGGAGATGTGCTTTCAACTTGGACAATCAGGGGTGTCTAAGTTTAAGAATATGTGGAAAGCCCTGCAGGAAGCTAATTTTATTGGTGCAAGTTATGAAATGCTTGACTCAAGATGGAACAAACAAACGCCTAATCGTTGTAAAAAATTAGCTGACCTTATGAAATCATGCGGCTAGAAAACTTCTTTACAGCATATAAAAAAGATTTAATTGCTAGACAAAAGCAAGTGGAAGAGTCTATATTAAGCGGACTTTGCAAAACATGGGAGGATTATAAATATCTCACAGGTAAACTTGCAGCGTTAAAACAAGAGGAACAGGAACTCACGGACCTGCTTAAGAAAACGGAGCTAGAGGATGACTAAACCTAAACTAATTGTACCTAAACACGTATGGGATGGTGCACAAGCGGAGAAAAAGAAAAATGAAGTTGAAAAGATACCACAACCATCAGGTTGGAGAATGGTGTTATTTCCACTAAAACTTCAAGGTAAAACAAAAGGTGGCGTATTGCTAACTGACGATACAGTTACAGAATCACAAGTAACAACAAATATTTGTAAGGTTCTTAAGATGGGACCTGAATGTTACAAAGATAAAGAAAAGTTTCCTAGTGGCTCTTGGTGTAAAGAGGGTGATTGGGTTCTCATTACTAGATATGCAGGATCTCGTATTCGTATTGATGGTGGTGAGCTAAGGATAATTAATGACGATGAAATACTGGCTGTTGTTGATGATCCTCGAGATATTTTGCCAGCTAACATAATGTAACGTGGAGGAG
>VTLG01008115.1_pt1 | contig 17142 bp, 19 predicted proteins | sample 4694571 | NCBI WGS metagenome assembly VTLG01 (sample SAMN12604809, study PRJNA352737) | marine metagenome | biome: ENVO:00000447; feature: ENVO:00000209|ENVO:00000569|ENVO:01000036; material: ENVO:00002151; isolation source: viral sequences binned using virsorter ...
TCATACGATCCATTTCTTCTTGTGAAGTTTTTGGTTTATCTTTTTCTAGTCCACTATTATCTTTAAAATTACTCATCTGACATTGGGCTGTTAATTGTGTTAATTGGTTCTAATTCATCCTGAGATTCTTCTGAAACTGTTTTTTCTCTTGAAAAAAATGGATCAGGTTTCTCACTAGCTGCAATCTTCAATTCCCACCTTGTAATAATATTACTAATTTCTTGAAAGGGATAATTACGAGCAACCATATCATTACGATATGCTTTAATCTCTTTTAATAAATTTTTAATATCACTCATTATCTCCCTTCGTTATATTCTCCTCTAAATTTTGAAGGATAATATCTTTGTTCATCTGGCTTTGTATCAATGTTTCTTTTCCACCACTTTGCAAATAATGGATCTCTCTTCCATATTTTTTTAATTCTTTGAGTATTCCATTGTTCATCCCTAATTTTATCTGCCAATCTTCTCCATTTAAAAATATTTCCGCCTGTTGCATGTATTGTTTTTAAAATATCTGGCATAATTTATATTTATTCTTTCCATGCAAAAAACTTGGGGCGAATTAACGCCCCAAGCGGACTTACACTATGAAATGAATTTTAGACATTAAACTTGGATATCACTATCCTCGTCCTTGTCCTCCTCATCATCATTGGAATCTTTTTCCTCTTCCTGTATTTGAGCTTTTAACTCATCCTCTTTTTTCTGTTTAAGGATATCTTCTACGGAAGCGCCACTATCTACTTTAGTATATAAATCAACAAATGAATTTTTAACATCATCATCAAATCTATTTGTACAAACAGTAATAGCTTTCATTTTATTTTTGAAGATACTATATGCCTCAGCAATGTGGACAAGTCTTCTTGTTGAAATTATCTCATCAACACCACCATCAAAATAGGTTCTTCTAATTACATCTGCCCAAGTTACAAGATTGTGAGCAAATTTTTGATCTGCCTTACCAGTAGATTTTAATTTTGTAGAAACAATTTTTTCTTCTACTCTAGCAGTTGGATATTCCTGTTCAAAAGTTACTGGAAATCTTTCCAAAAATGCCTCATTAAGAACATTAGTTCCTATAAACTTACCATCTTCACTACCTTGACCTTTAGTATTAGCAGTAGCAATAACATTAAACCCATATTTAGGTCTAACCCATTTGTTAGTTTTCTTAACATAGATACCACTACCTTCAAGGATTGGTTGTAAGCACATAATCTTATTAGAAGCAAGGTCTATTTCATCAAGGAGCAATACAGCACCTCTTTCCATTGCTTCAATAACAGGACCATTTTGCCATACAGTTTGGCCATCCCTTAATCTATAACCGCCAAGTAAGTCATCCTCATCTGTTTCAATTGTTACGTTTACCCTAATCATTTCTCTTTTTGCAACAGCACAAGCTTGTGTTACTGCAAGAGTCTTTCCATTACCAGAAAGACCAGTAATGAATACTGGATAAAACTTTTTAGATGATATAATATTTTTTACATCACTAAAATTACCGAAATTTACAAAATCTTTATCCTTACCAGGGACAACATTATCAGTTAGCGAACTAACTATATAAGCAGCCTTTGTATCAGTTTTTAGATTTTCTATTGAATCGGTTGTTTCAGGTTTTTCTGATTCATCACCCATAGGTAATTTATAAACACCTCTACCTACTTTGTACTTATCATCTTTTAACCAAGAAGGATTTTTAATCTCCTTCTTTTTAACTAAAGCATTTATTTGTGCCCTAGTGACCGTGTCTTTTTTATATGTTTTATATAAAATTTCAACTACGGATTTTTGTATTTCATTAAGTTCCATAATATAAGTTTTCTCCTTTCATAATATAAGTCTTAATTCCTACTGCTATCCTATCATTATTCATTGTAAGAGTCAAGTGTAAAAAACGCAGTAAATTCAACACTTATGCTACCTCTTGTATGAATTTTTGTAATAATACTCTGGAAACTAATCTTTCCTTCATACTATTAGCAAATATTGTTTTAATTTTTCTAGTATTGGTTGTTTCATTAATACCTGTTAAATCCATTTCTTTAACTTGTGTATCAGATTTAATATAAAAATATGAATCATATGCTGTTTTTTTATCTTGTATACATTTATCTTTATTAAATGTTTTTTTAGCCAAATCTACCTTGTCATAAGGCACACGGAAATGATAATGTAAATCTCTATATTTACTAACTAAAAAGAATCCAACTGCCTGAATACCATGTCTTTTTTTTAAGTAACTTATTAATCTTCCTGTTAATGATTTTTTAGGATCTGAACTATAATAACCATCACACTCTACATAATTCTTTCCAAGTTTCAACCAAAGGTCTCCTCTAGTATGCATTCCATTAGAACCACCATCAGTTAAACATACTAAAGCAACCTTATCGCATTTATAATCTAATCTAAATTTACCTATAATCTTATCCATAGATATTAAAGATTCATCTAACGGTGTTGAATTTAATGTATAAGCATCTGGTGGGTTAGTTAAATATCCTAATTTTTCATATTTAATATCCCTTTTTCTACCATAACTATGATTATATTGAACAGCATATCTATGTAAATATTTACCTACTTTAAACATATCCGTTCTTGACATTTTATGTGTAAATAATTGTACGAGTCTTGTTGATTGATCACCTTGTAAAATCTTATCTCCTATTGTAAAAGGTCTTAATTTAGAATTAGGAGATTGAGTATAATCTACTTTATGATTGTTTACAAACTTATATACTGAAAATGGTATATTAATTTTTCTAACAAATAAAACCAAATTCAATAACTGTTCAACCGTAGGTAATAAGTGGTTAGACATACTACCTGACCAATCTAATAAAAATATCATTCCATGATTTTTTTCATTTGGAACAACTGTCATCTTTTTAAATATATCTTCCGCAAATTTGTATGTATATAATTTCAATGGGTCAATTACTCCTGTTTTTGCGGTTAATGCTTTTGCATGTAATCTAGCATTTTTTTTCATTTCAAATTCTTTAACAAGATAGTTAACCGTTCTTTGAGAATTATTAATAAATTTTTTAAAAATTTCTTCATGTTCATTCCAAGTACTTCTATATTCAGCACTTGATCTTCTATCTTGATAATCCTTTTCATAATTATCTTTTAAAAATTTCTTATAAGGAATAATTAATTTTCCTAAATTAACTTTGAAAGGTAATTTATAATCTCTTTCACCCACCTTATCATCTGCCATCTGCCTTCTTGCTTCTTCGTATGAATCAGCAGTAGCAGCTTTAAGTGGTACATCACCACCTGATTGATTTGTAAATCCTTTAAACTTTTTAGATGCTTGCAGTTTTTTTTCTTTCTGTTCTTTTTCAAATTCTTTATTACTGCCTTTTAAACCATCTTTTTTTTCTTCTTCTTTTAATTTCTTATCTAAAAATTCATCTAATTTTTGACTAGCAGAATCATCTGATTTACCATCAGCAGAATTTTCACTATTACTTTCACCTTCTTTTTCCTCATCTTCTTTTTTAGGGGGTGCATATATATCCGATGTAGGGTGATTATCTAAATTCGGTATTTTAGACATTTGATTTTTACAATGTCCTAAAATTTCTGTTGCAAGTTTTTTAACTTCTTCAAATGTTTTTAAACCATCAACTAATTTTACAAAGATATTTTCTTTTTTATCAAACGCAAGAGGAAGAGTTTTTGATGACTTAAACCATAGGTTGATTTTGTCAATCAATAAATAATCACTTAATTTTCTTCCTTTAGTTTTAAAGAAATTATCTTTATATAATTTTTTAAATCCTTTTTTATAATCTTCTTGTAAACCAGGATATCTTTTTTGAATTTTTTTATCAATTCTGCAATCTTCTAATACATTAACAAACGATCTATATTCATCTGTTTTATCCTTCATCTTTTCCCAACTATCTGAAGGTGTCCATAATGCATGAGCGACCTCATGGCCAACTAACATATCATATACGTTTTTGGATTTGTGTTCTTTTTTAAATATTGGGATTGTTAAAATTCTGTTTTTGACATCAAAGGAAGCTGTTGACGCTGAATTTTCTTGTACTTCTATATTTTCGGTTGCAAGTAATTTAGCAAGTGTAGATTTTTTTTCTACTTCATTATCTTCTGATTTTTTCATAGTGTAATTTATCATAATATACTGCTATCCTATCAGTTCTGCCTCAGATTTACAAGCATTATTCCATCGCATAAACACTAGGTTTTTTGAATAAATGTTCTTTTTTTGTTCTTGTTTTTATAGAATTTATACTTTTTTAAATATAAAAGTTGGCTCATATTTACGGCCACTTGGGAAATTTTTAGTTTCGATTCGTTTTTCATGTACATCTTTTTTCTGTGTAGATAATGATAACCACCAAGTATCTGCTTGATCAAATCCTACATCTAGTGCTAGTTGTACTGTATCTTCCTCAAACGTTTTATACTGTTTTGTATTTGCAACATTGATTGCCATGTACTTACCTGATTTAAGGCCTATATAAGCGTTCTGGAAAGTCTTCTTTAGAAACTTATCTTTCCATAATTCTTCTTCTGGATACGCTATAAATGATTGTTCTTCTTCATCTCCATATTGTTCCCAACCAAAATAAGGTGGACTTGTAAATACGAAATCTAATGTGTCTGGTTTAGGTACATATGTTTCACTTCCTTGTCTTAATAATTTATACATTTTATCACTATGCCCATATTGTTCTTTTATTTTAAGTAGTCCTTCATATGTAAGAATACACGGATCCGTACCTATATAATTAACCCCAGCTGAAATTGCACCTAATAAACGACCCCCATATCCCATACTAGGATCCCATACTAGTCCTGATTCTGTACCTTCTAATGGACTATCTTTCTCTACAAATATATCATATAAAGCTGCAGCCGCTGTAGGTCTAAAATTTGATACCATTTGAGTACCACTATATCTTCTTAACATAGACCTCATATCTGATTCAGTAATATTATGATAATTCTTTTGTTGAAAAAACGTACCTGTTAAAATCTTTTCAATACCCTTTTTTAGATGTTTTTCATCTTCCCATATTTCTATTGGGGTTTTCATCTTCCCACATTTAATGCCCCAAGCATGTTCCATATAAGACCACGCAAGTGATAATCCATGTGGGGATTGACCTATAATCTTTCTTTGTCTATCTACAATTAATTCTCTTTTAAATGATACTAGTTGTTGAAATACATTATCACGCCATTTCCTATCTGTAGGATATTTTGGAAACCCTTTTTCTTTCCAATAATCGTGTACTTCGTTAATTAAATTTTCGTTTGACATATACTTTCCCTGGTACTGTACCTTTAGCCCAATTATGAGTGCCTACTAATTTCATACCTATCTTATCATAGAAACTACAAGCTTTTATATTATCTGACCTAACTGATAAAAATACATCCCTAGGACACCATTTAAAAAATCTCTCTATCATTTTGCCACCACCACTATTTTTACTTGCAATTTGATGCAATACTGTATCGTCTTTTCTCACATGAACATCACCAATTGTTTGTTTTCTTTTAGCATGATGAAAGGTTATAATAACATCATTTTCAAATATCAATCTATTAGTAGCAATCATACGCCTCATATAATCAGTACGGACATGTGGAAACCACTTTTTATGTTTATAAAATATCTGTTTTATTTGTTCATAATCTTTCTTATTAGCTAACCTCATTATCTGGTCCTTGCATGCCAAATATCCTGTGCGTTATCCCATTCTTTAATCCATTTAAATATTTGTTCAGCACTCACATAAAGTCCAGAAGCTGATAACCTAGGTCGCTCTCTTATAACTTTCGGATTACTTTGATAATCATTGATTTTATCAAATAAATAATCCGCTAATCCCTTTTCATAATTAACAGGTAATATTTCTTCTACTTGTACTGATTTTTTTTCTTCTTCAATTTTCATATATATATCATGCTATCACATTAAATTATATTTGTCAATCCCTATTTTTTAATAAAATGTCTTTTAAAAAGCCCCTTTTTTTCCATCATTTCTTCATGCTTTTTTATACCTTTAATTAACTTTTTATCATAAAAATGAATTGCAATTCCTAATATTATAGCAACAACAACAATTATAGAAAATAAAACTGTTTTAGTCATTAATCTTTTCCTTCTATACTTGTTCCTTTAAAAGGATCATTTACAGTATTTCTATTATTTTCATCATATAGATCATCTTGTTGTAATATTAAAGCTCTTATTTTAGCATTTGAATAACAATCTACAACCAAATGTAATCTATCAAAAATCGCTTTATTATGTACAGCGTGTGGTCTAGTTACATCGGTATAATAATATTTCCCTTGTTCTAAATTAAATACGTATGAGCGTTTATCTTTCCATAAATAAAAATGGATTCTATCACTTGTTCTTAATGGAATATGTATTCTAACAATCTCACCATCTTCAAATCCTATTGACTTATCAACCTTGTCAGTATGTTTTGAAATACTTGTTCCTGCTTTTAATCTCATAACTCTTACTCTTTCAAATTTAGCAGGTATATGTGATAACATTTCTATTAAAGGAAGTAATTTAGGTTCGTGGACTAAATGTGTATCTCTTAATTCTGCAGGTTCAATATCACTTTTTAATACACCTGGTTTTAAAACATTTAAAGGGTCTTCACTATAACCTCTTAATGATACAGCATCCCATTGTCCTTTTTTATTATACTTTGTTTTAACAATAGCATACTTTAAACTATCTAAAAAATCACAAGCCTCTTTTAAATCGTCCCTTTTATATTGAGGTAAATCTAATTCTTTAATAATTGGTCTTTTTAGTTTGTTGATCATCTTCTCTACTCCTAACTTCAGCTGCTAATTTCTTTATATACTTATCTCTTTTCTTCATTGCTATATCTAATTTCAATTTACTTACTAAAGATGTAAACACAATTCCACTCATATGATCCAATTCATGCTGAAAACATCTAGCCATAATACCATCCATTTGATATTGTTTTTTATCTAAATTTTCATCTAAAAATTCTACTTCTATTCGCCTAGGCCTTTCAATATCTAAAAACAAAAAAGGAAACGTTAAACAGCCTTCTTTAAATCTAACTTTTTCCTCACTCACTTTAATAATTTTTGGATTAAAACATGCATATATTTTACCTGCCTCTATCTGTAATTGGCCTCCCATTACAAACATACGGTATGGTTTACCTACTTGATTTGCTGACAATCCCAACCCACCATATTTGTGCATTGTTGCAAACATATTTCTTACAAATCGTTGTGTTGATATTCCTTCTTGTTTTAAAAAAATATCTTTATCAAATGGTGCTATAGTTGATAATACTCTTGGATCAGTTGGTGGTATTAATGTATAAATCGTATCGTTTTTTGTATCTGTTATTTTGCTCATTATACTAGCTTTGTAAAATTTTTATACTTTTCAAATTTAATTATATTTGTAAATTTATCAAACATTATATCTCCCTTGTGGGATATAATAAACACATTTTCTTTACTCAATGATTTTAAAATTTTGAAAAAATCATCTGTACCTTGTCCATCTAATGATGAATCAAATATTTCATCTAATATTAAAACATTTGTATTAACACTATTTTTTAATTTTGCAATTGCTCTCCAAGTAAATAACAATGCTAAATCTATTCTCATCTTTTCACCCTCACTAAAATTGTTATAATTAAAAGTATCTCTATGGCGACTTTTTATTGTTTCTTCAAATTCTTCATTAAGATGAAAGTTAACAAAGAAATCCATCGCCTGTAAATTCTCATTTATTAATTGATTCATTACTGGTAAATATTTCTTAATTATATTTGCCTTAACTCCTGTATCGTTTAATATCTCTCTAGCAATATCTATATACCGTTTCTCATCTATTACCTTTTTCTTTTCTATATCTATTTCTTCCAATTGAATTTTAATTGTATCTAATTCCTGTGCAATAAGATTAGTATTTTCTTTATCACTTTCCAACTTATCAATTTCTTCATTTAATCTATTTGAATGGCGATTAATTTCTGTAATAGATGTATCTATTTTTGCAACTTCAATTCCAAGTTCATTAATTTTATCTGCTAATTTAGCAAACTCGTTTATTTTAGTTTCTGTTTTAATAATCTCACTTAATAAATCTTTTAATCCTAATTCTAATTTCGTAATTTTGACCTTTTCTTCTGCTGATTTTTTTGTTCTTAATTCTACCCCTATATCCTGTGTACAAGTAGGACACTTACTACTACTTTCAAAAAACTCTAAATTCTTTTTATGATTTAATAAATTTGTTTCTATCTTCGCTTCTAACTTACTTAATTGATTAGCTGTTTTATCTGTTTTTTTACTATCTTCAAATTCAATTTTATCCCAATATATCTTATTGCTTAAATCTTTTAATTTAGCATTATATTGTTCTTGGTCTTTTTTATCTTGTTCTATTTTATCTTGTCTTTGTATTATATCAGATTGGTCTCTATTTTTTATTTGTATAAAATGACTATTTTGTAATTCATATTTTTCTTTCATTAAATCATAACGGTGACTTACATCGGTTACGGCCTTACTTAACTCACCTTGTTTTTGTCTTAATAATATATCCATATGTGTAAATACTCTTATATCTAATATTTCTTCCACCACCTCTCTCCTATGTCTAGCACGTAAATGCATAAAAGGTTCATAAGAAGAAGACCCTAATATAACTACTTGAATAAAAGAACGGTAGTTTAATTTCATTATATTTTGTTCTAATGTTTTTTGATAATCCACACTTGAAGCTTCTTGATTTAAAAGCAATCCATCACAATAGATATTAAAAATATTTGGTTTAATTCCTCGTACAACTTTATATTCTTTGTTACCAATATTAAATTCACATTGTATTTCACAATCAATATTGTTGATAGTGTTTACCAATTGTTCTTTCTTTATATTTCTAAAAGGCCTGTTAAATAAAACAAAACATAAAGCATCTAATAAGGTTGATTTTCCAGATCCATTCTTGCCAATGATAAGAGTAGCTGCTGACTTATTCATTTCTACTTCAATAAATTGATTACCAGTAGATAAAAAATTTCGCCATTTTAATGTTTTAAAATATATCATTGATTTCCTGTATGGTTACTTGCCTCTATATAAATGGATTTTAAATACTCCTTTAATTTATTCTTATCTATTGTAGTATCTAATTGATCAACATAATTATTTAAAAATGTAACCGTATCTTCACCCATTTCTAATATGTTTTCGCTAACAGAAGCTTTAATATCAGAATAATCTTCCACAATAGTTAAATCATGCACATTAATTTCAGTATATAACCTTTCAATTAATCTATCAAAAACAAATTCTTTTGTCTTATTTAATACTATCAATTTTACAAAATGATCTTGATAATCATTAATATTAAAATCATCTAAATTTCCATAATCTCTTGCTTTATCATCATAAATTAATTTCTTATGTATCGTATATGGATTTTTAATTCTAGTTAATTCTCTTGTTTCTGTATCAAATATATTAAATCCTTTTGGGTCTTTATAATCTGACCATGTTTGTTCATATTGAGCTCCACAATAATATATTTGTCCATCATTGCTATGTTTATGAAAGTGTCCTGATATTACTCTTTCAAATCTTTTAAAATCTGATTTTTCGTTTCCAAATTCATTAATAAAACCATTACTCATTTCAACACCTTTAATTTCTAAATGTCCCATTACAATTTCTACTGGTGCTGAATCTAATAAATGCATGGATTCTTCCCTAGTATCATCACATATCCAGGGCATAAACAATATAGGTAAATCATCAAAGGTTACAATTTTTGGTCTTGTATAAATCCACGGTTCGTTTTTTCCATCAAAACTAGTATACAAATTTTCAATAGCATTTACTTCATTTGTATTCTTAAAATAAGTATCATGGTTACCTATTATAATATGTGTATCAAGTTTTTCTTTCCATAATATATCCCAAAAATGTTCTTTAAATGTAGAAGCTGTTTCAAAATTAATAAACTTTCTTCTATCAACTACATCTCCTAAATGTACTATTGTTTTTATGTTGTGTTTTTTAAGGTAGGGAAAGAAAATATCATTAAAGAATTTTAATTGATAATCTCTAAATGCTTCATTATCATTCCTTGCGCCAAAATGGGTGTCATTCAATATCGCTATTTTCATTATATAAGTTTATTTAAAGTGCTTGTATATGTTCTTCGTTTCCTTTTTTTTACAGTTATTTGTTTTGGTTTGGGTAATTCTTCTGACGGCCGATTCCTTCTCAAAAATTCTACAAATTGATTCTTATAAGCAGCACTTTCATCTCCTGGGTTTACAGCCACATCATCAAAATTTGCATCTTCTAATAATTTATATTTAATATTAATTTGTTTCTTTTCTTTTTGTATTCTTCTCACAAATGCATAATATATTATTTGTGTAAAATACGCAAAAGGATTATTTGATTTTTTTGGATTAAAATTATTAAGATATTGCAAACAATTTTCTATACCATCACTTATCATATCATCCCTAAAAGTATAATTTATAAAATTAGGTCTAAAGGATAAGTGGTTTGCAATCTTTAAAAAACACTCTCCTATATAATTAGTTACTGGTGGTTTTTTTCTGTTTCTTTTTGATAACTTTTCAAAACGTTCTTTATACTCGGTCATAGCAACCAAAAACTTCTTATTATCTACATAATGTTCAGGCCTTTTTTTGATTTTTGTCATAATTATATACTACTATATTTTGTACCTTTTGTCAATGCTCACACTAATTTTTCATAGGTCATTGACATTTCAAAAAATGTTGATATAATAGCCTATGTAGGCGCCTTACCGAGAGGCTATAGCTAGTATATTATTAATGTAGTTTTTTAGATGGCATATTACCATAATCAAACATATCTTCTAATTTAGCATTCCTTTTAGTTCTTATATTTCTTATAGTATCACGAGTCTGCTGTATTTTTATTTCTTTATCTAGTCTTTTAAAGTCTTCTTCGGTTAGGTCTCTTTGAACATATGCTGGTAAAGGAGGCTCTACAGTTTTAAGAGATTGTGATAAAGCTATATATCTATTTGTAAACGGCACGGTAGCATCACAGATTGTTATTATTTTATCTTTAGGAATTGTCATAACACTATCTTTAGTAAATCCAACCCACCTAACTAAAGCTATAAAATCTGATATCCCTTGTTCACTTACTTGTGGAACATATTTAATTAACAACGGATCTTGTAGTCTTATATGAGTAGATGATTCTGGTAGCTGGTCTAATGGAAACATACAACATATCTCCTCTCCAGAAACAAGCCTGAGAATTTTTGCTTTTTTATAGTTAATACTAATGTGTGGTTGCATCTTCTTTTAGATTGACATTGTGAATTTCGTAGTCAAACTCCTCCTCATTGTATATATTTATTCTTTCTCCAAAGTGTTGAAGGGTATAATTTTTATTATTTTTATACGTTAAATCATCGGCTATATCATAGAGCGTAGCGACCTGTTTATTGTCGCCAATTCTTAAACCTCTACCTATACTTTGTAAATTTCTTATTCGAGATTTACTAGGGCTGCTAAAAACAATATTGTGTAGATTACGAATATTGATACCAGTACTGAACGTCCCATAACTAGCGACAATAATCGCTTTATCAGACTTTTCTGTAATTGCACGGACTTGTTCCCGTTCATTTGCTTCTACTCCTCCATAAATGAAAAATACTTTTCTGTCTTTTTCTGCTTTCTTTTTTATCATTTCGTATAACTGTTTTCCGTGCTTTTCAACGAGTTGAAATAAACAGAGCGTATTACCGTCCAATGCTAAACAAAGATTCTGTATGTATTTATTACGAGGCAAACTTTGAGCCAAATATTCTAATTCTTCGTGGTACTTAACATTGTACATTAATTTTTTATTAGACTCACTATGATTTAAAACCAGACAAAAAATCTTTAAATTTGCTAGTTGTTTTTTTTCTATTAATTCTTTTGTAGTAGCAACTTTATTAACTCGGCCAAACAGTCCTTCTAATACAAGTTTATGAGTTTTAGTTCCATCTAAAGTGCCTGTCATACCAATACGATATTTACAGTCAACTAACTTGGTCATTATCTTCGTAAGAGAAACAGCCTTAAACAAGTGCGCTTCATCTCCAATTACAGCTCCGAAATCTGCGAAAAAAGTTTTAGGAAGTTTATATAAAGATTGCCAAGTAGAAATAACAACCCGCTTATCTTCGTCTATTTCATACCCATGATAGTTTCTACTGATATTATTTTCACTATCAAAACCATATTCTTTAAAATCTTTGAACAACTGTTCTACCAAAGATGTAGTAGGAACTATAATAAGAATATTATTGTTTATAGTCCTTAAATAATGTTTTACTAACATATAACTAATTAAAGATTTACCAGAGGCCGTTGGTGATAAAATCAAACCTCTTTCATTTTGTAGAGCATAAATGAAGGCTTCAATTTGATAGTCCCGAGGCATGATAGATAGTTCAAGATCACTAACGAGTCCGTCTACATCGGCGGCTATGAGTGTGTGTTTTACTGTAATTTCATTGTTTTCAACTATTTCTATATTTTTACGTTTACACCACTCTTGTAAGTAAGGGTACAATCCAACGTATAATTGGCCTGTAGCATATGAATACAATCGAATTTTTCCATCCCAAACCCTATTACGATACTGTGGAGTAAACTTATAACCAGGCACTTCAAAAGAAAAATAATCTGACAGCTCAGCTCTAATATCAGCTTCAGTTTTAATTTTTAAATAAACTTCATTTACTTTTTCAACGATTATATTATGTGGAGAGGCCACAACGCTTAGACAACACCAGAAGTGAACTTACGCCACTCAATAGCATTCTTAATTTGAAATGTACGATTTGAAATGATACGGATAGTTTTCTCTAAATAATTTACAATAGTTTGAAGATAAGCTATTTTTTGTTCAAGTTTAACAACCTCACTATCAGACCTAATATACTTATCTACATCTTGTCTTAATATTTTTAAATTAAAAGGTTGTGCTTGATAAACACTAGGAGAGGCTTTACCAGTATAATATTCCCACTTTTCTCTTATTAATATATCCCTATTTTGTTCTGATTTTTTTAATAAATTAATAAATTGATTATGAAATTTACTATACTTGTTATGCAATTGTGGAATTTTAAGTGATTCTATATCAAGCTCTATATCGTTTATTTTTAAATCAACATCAGCTAAATTTTCTAATTCTTCAAGTGTCATAATATTTCACCTTATTAATGGGACCAACGTCTTAATTTATCAACTACATCCTGTAATGTTTCTGCTATTTTTACTATCTCCGAATTATCAATAAATGTTTTTGTTTCCCTTAATTCTTTATATTCTTTTTTTGAAATAGTAACGGTTTCACTATCATGCTTTAAATCCAACTTACTCATTTATATAATTATAACATAATATAATTATTTAGTCAACGACCTATGATGTTGTTTCCAAAGTAGTACTTGATCCAACACTAGCAAATTCATATATTGTATATGCAAAAGATACAGTAGCTGTTAAATAATTAATGTCTGTTTCTTGTTGATTATATTCCAAACCTGACAATGAAATAGGATAGATATCTTTAAATCTAACTTCTAACGTTGGGTTATTTTTACTTGACAATACAAATAATGTTGCATCCGAATATGTAGCACCATCATCTTGTACTGCTTTTCTAACCTTACCCAATTCTGTACTCAACCCCACATTAGCACTAGTTGGATATCTATCACTTCCTGCGTCTTGTAAATTTCTAAATTGAGACCAGTCTTTTGGAAATCCAAGACCTGTTAACCACCCATGCATTTCTCTATAATTTTCTAAATTTTCATCTACCAAAAAATTGATATTTAAATTAGCATATTCTAATTTATCTCCAGGCATTGGTATATCTTTTAAAGGTGTAGTTTGAGTTGCTGTACCTAACGTTATGCTAGGAATATTAACAGCAGTAGCAAAATATTCTACTTTAGGTAATTTGACAATAGTAAATCTAAATTGTGTAGGACTTGCATAGTCAAATTTAGTAGGTTGTCTATCGAATATTCTAGTAGTAGTCATAGCACTATTTATATGAAATATAAGACCAAAAAAAAGGGCGACTTTTACATCGCCCTTAATTCTGTTATATAAACACTTAATTACATAATGTTAGCAACTTGGACTCGTCTGTAATACCTGTTACTGTTTGCAGCCGTTAAGCCATCAGCAGTAATAGCACCAGTACCCGTTACATCACTTCCAGCAAAAGGATTAGCAACTAAACCATATCGTGTTTTGAAGCCAATTTTTGGTTGGAAGCTGTCTTGTCCAACAGCTCTTACCATTTGTAATGGTACATATGGACAGTAAAAAATACCTGCATCATATGGTGAGCTTCCTTTAAATCCAACAACATAAAATTGTTTAGTTGGAGAAGCATTACCACCAAGATTTGCTGAGTATGGATCAATGTAAACTTTAAATTTACCATTTAACACACCAACAAAGGTATTTCCTGTGTCATCAACATTCAAACTATTACTTAAAGATGATTGATAATCTAACACTCCAGCCATTTGCAAAGCAGAAGCTACGTCGGAAGAGCAGATAATTACATTACCTTTTCCTCTACGTGTTCTCTGAGCAATGGTGTTAGCATCACGTTCTAACGCAAACATCAAACCTTTAAATCGTTCAACTGACCATCTACCATTTGAGTCAGTATCTAAATCGAAGATACCAGCATTTGTGGTATTAATAGCAGCATCTGAATTATCATTATCAGCTTGTCCGAACTCAGCACCAATATAAATTGATCTTACGACCTCTCTATTGATTTCTGCAAGAATTTCAGCAGACAGAATATTTGACAATTCTGTTTCTGCATCTAAACCATGGATTGCTTTCAAGTCTTGAGCAAGTTCCATAGTATATTCTGCTTTTAGAGCTCTTGATTTAGCAGTCACCGTTGATTTCTCAATTGAGAATGCCATCTCCGCAAAAGCATTACCACTAGCATCACCTAATGCTTCAGCTTTCGCTGTAGTCATTGCTGTACCAGTTGTATATGTTCCTGGAGAACCGTCATTTAATATAGCAGGGTTAGTACCAGCCTGAGCTGTTGCACTAAAACCACCTGTCGCACTACCAGCAGCATTTCTACCAGTAAAATCAGAATCCGCTTCATTAAACAATGCTTCAGTTCCACCTTGAGTTGCATATCTACTTCTCATAGCAAATATTAAACCAGTTGGACCCGACATAGGTTGAACGCCACATACGTCATAGGCGATCAAATTAGGCATAGCACGTCTAACTAACGAGATAAGTATAGGATTCCAATTTGTAACACCAGAACCAGTAGCATTAGCAGGTGCAGCTTCACTTAAAAAAGCTTCATCTTCTCTTAATGCCTTCTCTTGGTTTTCTAGTATCACGGAAGTAACAGCTCTTTTATAATTATCCTTAACCTCTGGAAGGTCTGGATGATCTAAAACAGGTTGCCACTTCGTTTGTATATGTTCAGATAAAAACATTTTCTATCTCTCCTTATTATTGTTAGTTAACTAACAAGAAACGTTTACCACGTTTTCTTGTTTTTTAAATTACTAATAGCAGCGGTATATGCAGCCATAGACCCCTCTAAATTAGGGATCGAATTATCTTCCGCTACGGTACTAGTTTCATCATTTGCTTTTGTTTTAGGAAAATAAGAATCTTTAATAGTTTCTACTTTCTTTCTAAAATCATCCGCACCATTATATTCAATAGTTTCTGCTAAACCTTTAAGTTTATCTTTTTCGGTATCAGCTAAATCAGAAGCTACATCTTGCAATATATCTTCTCTAGCAAATTCACCTACTTTAGAATTTAACTCTACAGTTTTATCAACTGATTCATCTAATTTTTTCTTTAACTCCTCAATTTCAGCAGCTTGATTCTCAATTACATTGTATTTTTCTGCAGGCATATCAATGTAGTGAGATTCAAATAAATTTTTAAGACCACTAATAAAGTCTTCTGATATTTCTGATCTTAAACCTTTTTCTATAGCCAATTCGTTATCTTTCATCCACTCCTCGACTACATAATTTAGATAAGCGTCCACTTTTTCAACAATTTCTTCCTTTGCTTTAGAAGTTCCTTCGCTTACTTTAGTTGCATATTCACTTTCTAATTTTTCAATTTCTTCTACTAATCTTGCTTTTACAGCAGATTCAAAAATTGTTGCAGCCTTTTGTTTGAACTCCTCAGATAAATCTGATTCATCACCAACAAGTGCCTTAACATCTTCTTTCATGTCAATATCTTTTACTTTTTCTTTAGCAGATTTCTTTTCATCATCATGTTGTGCTTTCAATTCCTTTTTCTTGTCATCACCTTCATCATCTTCCTTTACGTCTTTCTTTTCATCATCATGTTGTGCTTTCAATTCTTTTTTCTTCTCAGCATCTTTTTCGTCTTGAGCCTTCAATTCTTCTTTGTCTTTTTCATCTTGCTCTTTGACATCTTTTTTATCATCATCATGCTGAGCTTTTAATTCTTTTTTCTTTTCAGCATCTTTTTCGTCTTGAGCTTTCAATTCTTCTTTATCTTTTTCGTCTTGCTCTTTGACAGCTTCTTTGTCTTTTTTAGCGTCAATTGCTTTCTTCAAAGCAGGTGGTAATTCACCTTCTTTTTTAACTTCTTTTTCCTTATCAGCATTTGCTTTCAATTCTTTTTCCTTTTCATCCTGTTCTTTAACTTCTTTTTCCTTATCAGCATTTGCTTTCAATTCTTTTTTCTTGTCATCATCATGTTGAGCTATCAATTCTTTTTTCTTTTCATCATCATGTTGAGCTTTAATATCTTTCGCTTTGTCGTCCTTTTCTCCATTTCCTTGTTCAGGAATATATGAAGCTTTTAAAGTTTGCATACTATCAGCTTTACCTGCACGTTTTTGATGTGCGTCACCAGTAATATGGTTAACGCCTTGTGCAAAATCTATTTTAGGATCATTCGGTGATGTAACTGCTTTCTTAATTACATTTTGAATAGTCGTACTTAAAGATTGAG
>VTLG01011602.1_pt1 | contig 17140 bp, 25 predicted proteins | sample 4694571 | NCBI WGS metagenome assembly VTLG01 (sample SAMN12604809, study PRJNA352737) | marine metagenome | biome: ENVO:00000447; feature: ENVO:00000209|ENVO:00000569|ENVO:01000036; material: ENVO:00002151; isolation source: viral sequences binned using virsorter ...
ATCAACCGAAAAATGATGTTCAGGAAGCTGAAGTTAAACAAACTCAAACTGACGAGAAACCAACACCAACATTTAATCAAGAAGATGTAGATAGAATTGTCAAGCAAAGACTTGAAGCTGAAAAGTCTAAGCATCAAAGAATGTTAGACGAAGCTAAGAAACAAGAAGAAGAAATACTTAAAGAAAAAGAAATACAGGAAGCAAAGACTAAAGCTGATCTTGAAAATCTTATGAAACAAAGAATAGCTGATAAAGACAAAGAGTTAGCTGATTGGAAGTCTAAAGTTAAAACGATTAATGTAGATAACTCTATATTATCTTTAGCTTCTAAGAATAATGCTATTGCTCCTGACCAAGTAGTATCTTTGCTAAAGAATGAAGTTAATTATAATGATGATGGTAGAATAGAAATACTTGATAATAATAAGAACATACGATACAACCCAAAAGGGGAACTATTAACGATAGAAGATAGAGTTAAAGAGTTTTTAGATGCTAACCCACACTTCCGAAAAGGGTCATTGTCAGGTTCAGGAAGCCTGAATAGTGTTGAGGGAAAAGCTGTTAAACCTTTCAAAATCAGCGATTTAGACATGAGCAAAGCAGAAGATCGTCAAAAGTATGCAGAATATCGAAAACAACGAGACTCTGCTCCTGTTCAAATTAATTTAACAAATAAATAATAAAGGACAAATAAAATGGCAAACGAAAGCACAAGTTCTACACTCTCGGAATTATATACTGAGATCGTAGCAGAAGCATTGTTCGTAGCAAGTGAAAGATCAATCATGAGACCACTTGTAAGAAACTATGCTGTAACAGGTGGTGGAAAGTCAGTTGAAGTTCCAATTTACTCTAGTGTTTCAGCATCAGCAGTATCGGAAGCATCTGATTTATCTAACACAGCAATAGACCCAACATCAAAAACAATTACTTGTTCAGAGCATGGGATAATGACAACTCTTACAGATTTAGCAAGAAACTCAGCACCAAGAAATGTTGCTGGAGATATTGGTAGATTATTTGGAGAAGCTATTGCAAAAAAAATTGACAAAGACTTGACAGCTTTATTCGGTGGTTTTTCAACAACTGTCGGTTCAGCTTCAACAACTATGTCAGCAAGTTTAATCTTCCAAGCAGTTGCTAAATTAAGAGCAAATGCAGTACCGGGAGATAACTTAAATGCTGTAATCCATCCACAAGTCGCATTTGACTTGAAATCAGGTCTTACAAATACATTTGCTAACCCAAATCCGGGTGTTGGTAATGAAGCATTAAGATCAGGTTTAGTAGGTCAAATAGCTGGTGTGAATATATTTGAAACTTCAAATATGACAGACTCATCTAGTAATGATCCGGGAACAACAGGAGATTACAAAGGTGCAGTATTCCACCCTGACGCATTAGGACTAGCGATGATGCAAGATTTAAAAATCGAAACTCAAAGAGATGCTTCTCTAAGAGCAGACGAGATTGTTGCAACAGCAGTTTATGGTGTAGCAGAGTTAAACGACACTAATGGTTGTGAAGTCGAAGCAGACTCAACAATCCAATAATAATTGGATACTTTGTGAGGGTGGGAAACTGCCCTCACATCAAAATAAGGAGTAAATTATGAACATTAAATTAACTAATGGAAAAAAAATAATTACTAAAGATAAAAAGTATTACGAATCTAATTTAGGATTTTATAAAAAAAATGGTTTTGTACCTTTAAATGAAGTAAAAAAAGAAATTAAAAAAGCGACAGTAAAAGACATTTCTGATAATGTTGTAAAACTTAAAACTAAAAAAAAAAAAACGAGGAAAAAGAAATGAAGCAATTAGACAAATATTGGAAACTTGCTAAAGAGAATAAAAAAGTAACTATGGGTGCAATCATAGTAATTGCAGTATTATTAACTTGGATATTCTAATATGGCAAACTACACAGGTGCAAATGTTATAACTGCTGGAGATGTAACTAAGTATCAACCTGATGCTTTTGGTTTTGGTATTGCTTCAACAGATACAGAAGCAGTAAATTTCTTTGCACAAACAACAAATGATATTCTTAGACAGTTAAGAGTAGAATGGTGGCAAACTTATAAAACAAATATATTTACAGATATTACAGTATTAAACACTGCCGAGATGGTAGATACTAAAGTTAATTTAGATCAATTCGAGAGGGCTGGTGTATATCTATTTCTAGGTAGATTCTTTTGTCCAGCATTAACTAAGTTTAGACCTGAGACAGAAAAAGACAGATTTGAAAGAATGGGCGAGTTTTATATGTCAGAGTACAATAAAGAATGGAGAACAATCTTAGAGGATGGTGTTGAGTACGATGAGACAGGAGATGGCACTATACAAGTTTCTGAAAGAGAGCCTTTACATGGATTTAGAAGATTGACTAGATAATGGCTTTAGACATTAAGATCAAAGTTAATTCTCAACAAATATCAAAAAGATACAACAGATTACAAAGTAGATTTCCAAGAATAATAGATAAAGGTTTATTACAAGGTGGATTTCATTTGCTTGACATTATAAGAACTAAAACAGCAAAAGGTGTTGATTTTAGAGATGTACCATTTGCATCATATTCAGAGTCTTATAGAAAACAATTACAAAGAGAGGGAAAGCCACTTAAAGTAGATTTATTTTATTCAGGAAGAATGTTAGGTGCTTTAACTCCATCAGGTAGAACAATAAAAAAAACAGGTAGAAATAAAATATCTGTTGCTTTTTCAAATGCACAAATGAATCGGAGAGCATTATTTAACCAAGTTTTAAATGAGCCTAAAAGAGAATTTTTTGGGTTTAACAATAGAACAGAAAAGATTATAAGTAAGCAATTCAATAGATTTATAGAAAAAGAATTACAAAAGTTTAAATTATGAGTGTACGAGAAAATATTGCATCAAACCTATTATCTACCATATCAGGTATAAGTAGCCCAATCACAATTAAAAAAGCTACAAGACAACCATTTGAATTAGACGAATTATCAGACAAACAATATCCAGCAGTAATAATACAAACATCAGAAGAAACTAGAGAAGATCAAGAATTAGGAAGTGGTGCTAAAACTAGAATTGGAACTATAGATTTTGTAGTATTAGGATTTGTAAAAGGTGCTGAATCAAATATAGATACATTAAGAAATCAACTAATTACAGCTATTGAAACAGAGTTAGAATCTGATATTACAAGAAGTAGCAACGCACTTGATACAGAAATCACAAGTGTAGAAACAGATGAGGGTACATTGTTTCCTATTGGTGGTATAAGAATGGTTGTTAGATGTACTTATGAGTTCCAAGCTGGTACACCATAGAAAAGGAGAAGATATGGCAAAAGATAAAATTATTGATAAAATAGAAAAGAAAATAGATCAAATTGAGAAATTACACGACAAAGAGTCTATGCTTTGTGAAGAAGTAAAAGACTTATTAGCTGATCTTAGAGATGAAGAAGATGAAAAATGGGAAGATGACTCAGAGGATGATTTTGATGAAGATATGGATGATGAAGATATTGACGATGAGGATGATAAATAGTAAAAGACATTATGGCTAAAGATATTAAATTATACAAAGATGGGAATGAAGTTGTAATAAACGAAACTCAACTTGAAAATTTTATTGCACTTGGATATAAGCAAGAGCAAGAAAATAAACCAAAAACTAATAAGGATAAAAAATGGCAACACATCACGGAAAAGAAGGAGTAGTTACTGCTGGTGGAACAGGTATAGGCGAACTTACAGGTTTCACATTAGAAACTACTGCTGATGTTGTAGAAGATACAGCTTTAACAGATGCAACTAAATCTTTTGTTGCTGGAAGAACATCATTTTCAGGAACTTTAGAAATGAGTTATGATGAAACTGACTCTCCACAACAAACTTTAACTGCTGGAAGTTCAATCTCTTTTGTTTTGTTACCTGAGGGTAATGCTTCAGGAGATGAAAGTTTCACAGGAACAGGGATTGTTACAGGAATGAGTGTTAGTATTCCTTTAGATGGAATTACTACTAGATCAGTTACATTTCAAGGTACAGGAGCATTGACAAGAGCAACTGTATAATAATACTGTATGAAATTTATTGACAGAGCAAAATCTCATTTTGAGTCTCTTGGTGTTCAACATATTGAAGTACCTGAATGGAAAGATGAAGCTGGAAATCCAAGCATAATTTATTGGAATCCAATAAACTTATCTGAAAAAAACAAACTTTTCAGGAAATCTGACAATCTTAATGATGTCAGTATTCTTGCTGATATTCTTATAATGAAATCTTTAGACAAAGATGGCAACAAGTTATTTACATTAGAAGATAAAATTGCCTTAATGCACAAAGTTGATTCTGATGTGCTTTCAAGGGTTGCTACAGAAATGGTCAAAGCAATCACTCCTGAAGAAGTAAAAAAAAACTAAAATCTGAGCCTGAATTAAAAAATTTACTTATTGTTGCTGATAGGCTAAAAATAACTTTATCTGAACTTTTAAAAATGGAAGTTTGGGAATATAATCATTGGCTTGGATATTTACTTGAAGAAGCTGAACAACACCAACAGGCAATGATTAAAGCAAGGCATAAATAATGGCACAAAATTTAGTTATTAATATATTAGCAAAAGACAAAACTAAACAAGCTTTTGGTGTATTAAAAACAAGATTAGGTGTTTTAAAACAATCAATATTTAGTGTTCAAAGTGCATTAGTTGGTATAGGTGCTGGATTAGTTGTTAGAAATCTAGTCAATACAGGAAAAGAACTAGAAAATCTTAGAACAAGATTAAAATTTTTACTTAAAGATACAAATGAGGGTGCAAAAGCTTTTGACAATATGGTCAAGTTTGCATCTAAAGTTCCTTTTTCATTAGAAGAAATACAATCAGGGTCAGGTATATTAGCAACTGTCACAGATAATGCAGATGATCTTCAAAAGATGTTGGAGATTACAGGCAATGTTGCTTCTGTTACAGGATTAGATTTTAGAACAGCTTCAGAACAAATACAAAGATCATTTAGTGCTGGTATCGGTTCAGCAGATTTATTTAGAGAAAAAGGTGTGAGAAATATGCTCGGCTTTAAAGCTGGAGCAACAGTATCTATTGAAGAAACAGTACAAGCATTTGAAAAAGTATTTGGTAAAGGTGGAAGATTTGGAAACGCAACAGATGAATTAGCACAAACATTCGCTGGTACTCTTTCAATGATTGGCGATAAAATATTTAACTTTAAAAAAGTTTTACTTGAAGCTGGTTTCTTTGAAGAATTAAAAAATCAATTTGGAGACTTAGATAAATTTTTGTCAGACAATGCAGATAGATTAGATGAAATAGCAACAACTGTAGGAAAAAATTTAGCACAAGCTGTTACAGGTGCAGTTAGTGTTGGACAAGATTTAATACCAACTTTACAAAAAATAGGCTCAATACTTAAAAGTATAAAAGATGGATTCATGGCTTTACCTGAGTTTGTCAGAGAAGTAGGTCTTGTTGGTGCTTTTTTATTTGGAAAAAAAGGTGCAGTTGCTTTAGCTGGTGTTAGTTTTATAATTGATAAAATAAATGATTTTGTAAGACAAACTAAAGTAGAAGCTGGAATAATTGATGTAGATAATATTCAAGAAGCTTCAGATAGACTTAAAATTATAAATGATCAATTAAAGGATGGATTTAAAAAAGAACAAAAAATTTTAAGAAATAAATTTGACCAAAAAATAATAGTTGATGATTTTATAAAACTTAAAGATGATGAATTAAAAAAATTAGAAGATGAAAAGAAAAAATTAGAAACATTAATATTTTTAAGCAAAATTAAAACTGTAAATCAATTTGAATTAAATAGAGCATTAGGAGAAACTGTTAAAACACAAAAAAAAGTTAGAGAAGAAACACAAAAAACATTTAATATATTTGAATCACATCACGATTTAGTCAATGCAGTAAGAAAATCAGAGGAAAGATCATTAAATAGAATAATAAGTGCAAACAGAAATATATTTGAAGAACAAAACTCTTTAATACCAAAAGTAAAAAAAGAATTAACAACAAGAGAACAAATTTTAAAAAATGTTAAAGAACAAAACAAACAATTTACTTTAGGAAATGAAATAACAGATTTAATTAATAAAAGTGTAAGTGGAGTATCAAGAGGGTTTGCTGAAGCCCTTGTTCTTGGTAAAAAATTAAATATGACAATGAAAGAATTAGCACAATCACTTTTAGTAGAAATTATTGCAAAAACAATAGAAAGAATAGCTTTATTGGGTATTGAAAAAATATTATCAGAAACATTATTTAAAAAAGAAACTGAAAAAGAAAATGCTATAAGAAAACAAAACACAGAATTAAAAAAACAAATTGCTTTACAATTATTTTTATCAGCAATTGGTGGTGGAAGTGGTGGAATACCATTTTTTAATAAAGGTGGTGCAGTTTCAAAAGATAAACCCATTGTAGTAGGAGATAGTGCTTCAGGTAAAGGTGGGGAAGTGTTCGTGCCTAATACTGCTGGTCAAATTATTCCAAATTCAAGACTTGGTTCTATGGGTGGTGGAACTACAGTTAATTTTAATATTAATACTGTTGATGCTTCAGGTTTTGAAGAATTACTAGTAAGATCAAGAGGAACTATAACTCAATTAATTAATAGTGCTGTTAATGAAAGAGGTAGAGAGGGTCTTATATAATGTCAGGTGCATTTCCAATATCTTCTGCAAAATTTCAAACAATGGGTATTCGATCTATTCAAAATACTATTATTTCTAAATCTCAATCAGGCAAAAAACTTACAAGACAAGTAGATAATCAAAGGTTTGGTTTTACAGCAAGTATAATTACAGCAAAAAGATCAGATGTTTATGGAGAACTTATGGCATTTATAATAAAACAAAGATCAAGCAAAGAAAATTTTACAATAATTCCACCTGAAGTGGAAGATGCAAGAGGAAGTGAAACAGGAACAGTATTAGTAAATGGTGTTCACGCAATAGGAGATACAACGATTGCTATGGATGGTTTTGCTGGAGATGGTGCTGGTAGATTTAAAGCTGGAGATTTTATAAAATTTGCATCACATGACAAAGTTTATATGGTCGTTGCAGATGCTACTTCTTCATCAAATGCTTCAACTGTAACTATAGAACCACCATTGATAACAGCATTATCAGATAATTCAGTTGTTACTTATGACAATGTTCCTTTTACAGTACATCTTACAAATGATGTTCAAGAATTTGGTGCTGTAGGTTCTGACAAAGATGGTAATTTATTATATCAATTTGATTTAGATGTTGAAGAATCTCTTTAATGGTTAAATATCTTATAAGACATAATGTGACAGCAGATTTCTTCGCAGAAAAAATAGTTGATGAGAGTGAAATAGATACTGTTAAAAATGACTTAAAAGCTAATACTATTCCTAATGGAACTTTTAAATTTGTTATGTTAAAAGGTACAGAAAGAACAATAAGAACAACATACGAGTTATATGACGAGAAGCCTGACATCAGCAGTAAAGACAGAATTAGCAACAAATGATATTAGACCAATACATCTTATTACTATTGGTTTTGGCACTCCTATTAACATTACTGATAACTCTTTCTCTTTAACATCTTCTGTATCAGGCTCATCAGTTACTTATAATGCAAGTGATTTTATTATGGGTATTTCTGATTTTACAGAAGAAACTGATTTAACTAAAGGCAGTATAACTTTATCTTTATCAGGTGCAGATCAAACTTTTATATCTACAGTTTTAAACGAAAATGTAATTAATGATTCTGTTGATATTTTTAGAGGTTTTTTGAATGATTCTAATTCTTTAATAGCTGACCCTTTTTTATTTTATAAAGGAAAAATAGATGGATTTTCAATAAGTGAAACTGACACTGCTAGTACAGTAAATTTAGGTATTGTTTCACATTGGGCTGATTTTGAAAAAAAAAATGGTCGGAAAACAAATAACACATCACAACAAAGATTTTTTAGCACAGATGTTGGTATGAATTTTTCAAGTGAAACTGTGTTAGATATTAAATGGGGTAGAGAATAATGGGTATTAGTTTAAGTAGTTTTAATCCTGTAAGGATAGTTAAAAAAGCTGTTAAAACAGTTGTTAAAGTAGTTTCAAAAGCAATCTCATGGATTATTCCTACACCTGATATTCCTGATTTTGGTACAGGAGAATTTGATGATTTTGAAACAGGTGTATTACTTAATAAACAATCCAATGATGCTTCTATTCCTGTGATTTATGGAGAAAGATTAGTTGGTGGAACTCGTGTATTTTTAGACTCAGGTGGTGGTACTACAAATCAATATCTTTATATGGCTATTGTTATGTGTGAGGGAGAAATAAACTCTATAGAAGAAATAAGAATAGATGACAAAGTTGTAACATGGGCATCAAGTTTGAGTGATGGAACAGAAGTTGAAGTAAATAGTTCAGACAGCAATTTTTATAAAGCTGACCCAAATGTAGAGGGTTCTAGTGCAGAAAGTTTAATTAGAGTAGAGCCACATTTCGGAACTGACGGACAATCAGCATCAGGAATATTATCAGCTTTATCTAATTGGGGAAGCAATCATAAGTTATCAGGTTTATGTTATTTAGCTTTAAGATTTAAGTGGAATCAAGACGCATTTACAGGAATACCAAAAGTACAAGCAAAAATAAAAGGTAAAAAAGTTATTACATTAGCATCTAATTTATCAGAACAAACAGCATCCTTTTCAACTAATCCAGCTTTTTGTTTATTAGATTATTTAAGAAATGAAAGATATGGAAAAGGTCTAGCAACTTCTGATATTGATTTACAGAGTTTTTATGATGCTTCTGTTGTTTGTGCAACACAAGTTACACCATATTCAGGAGCAAGTGATATAAATATTTTTGATACAAATGCTGTGTTAGATACATCAAAAAAAATTATTGAAAATGTTAGAGAATTAGTAAAAGGTTGTAGAGGATTTGTTCCTTATACATCAGGAAAATATAAATTAATTATAGAAACAACAGGAAGTGCATCTATAACTTTAAATGAAGATGATATTATAGGTGGTTACAGTTTAACTTCTCAATCTAAAAATGACAGATACAACAGAGTAATAGTATCATTTATAAATCCTGACCGTAACTTTCAAGTTGATGAAGTGCAGTACCCAGCCATAGACGATAGTGGATACGCAACAGCAGATAAACACGCAACTATGAAAACTGCTGATGGTGGAATATTATTAGAGGGTAGATTTAATTTTAAAACTATAACTTCTCCTTATCAGGCAGAAGAAATGGCAGAAATTATATTAAGAAGATCAAGAGAGTCTTTAGGATTATCATTAAATGTTTCGTTTGATGCTTATGATTTAGCTGTTGGAGATATAGTTGCAATCACGCATAGTAGCTTGGGCTTCTCGTCTAAAAATTTTAGAGTTCGTGAAGTTACATTTAATGAAGATTACACAATAGGATTAGGATTAATAGAACATCAAGACAGTCATTATACATGGGCTACAAAATCACAAGTTGCTAGTACACCATCAACAAATTTACCTAATCCATTCACTATTCAACCACCGGCAAGTGTTACATTATCAGATACTTTAATTGAATATAACGATGGAACTGTAATTGTAGCTTTAGATGTATCTATAGGTGCTTCTGTTGATAACTTTGTTGATTATTACCAAGTAGAATACAAACTAAGTACAGATTCTAATTTTATTATTTATGCACAAGGTAAAGGATTAAATCACAGAGTTTTAAATGTTATTGACCAACAAACTTATGACGTAAGAGTTAAAGCCGTCAATACATTAGGAGTATCATCTACTTATGTTTCTGCTTCAAGAAAAATTGTTGGTGCTATTGACCCACCATCAGATGTTGAAGATTTATCATGTAATATTACAGGAAACGATGCTCATTTAAGTTGGACACAAATTTCTGATTTAGATTTAGCCTTTTATCAAATAAGATTTTCTAGTAAAACTGATGGTTCAGGAGATTGGTTAAACTCTGTAAATTTAGTAACTAAAGTATCAAGACCAGCAACATCAATTACTGTTCCAGCAAGGGCTGGAACTTACCTGATAAAAGCTGTTGATAAGCTTGGAAATTTTAGCAGTAATGCCACCGCAATCGTTTCAAATGTTACAAGTGTTGATAATTTTAATAATATAACAACTGTAAATGAACATCCATCATTTGCTGGAACTAAAACTAATGTTGTAATATCAGATGATTCAATCATATTAGATTCAAGCGAATTATTTGATTCTGCTTCAGGATTATTTGATGCAAACACAACAAGATTTTTTGATTCAGGAGTTGCAAACGCAGACTTTTTAGCATCAGGTAATTATGCTTTTGAAAATGTAATTGATATAGGTGCAAAACATACTGTAAGAGTCACGGCTTCACTTACACAATCTGCTAGAAATCCTGACGATCTTTTTGATAATAGAAGTGGTAATTTTGATTCCAGCCCATCAAATTTTGACGGAGATGCACCAGCTAATTGTGATGCCCATTTAGAAATTGCTACAAGTGATGATAATTCAACTTTTACATCTTTTCAAAATTTTGTAATTGGTAATTATACAGCTAGATATTTAAAATTTAGGGTAGTTTTAACTTCTTCTGATTTAGCTTCAACACCTGTAATTTCAGCAGTGACAGTTACAGTTGATATGATAGACAGAATTTTTAGTGGTAATGATATATCTTCAGGTGTAGGCACTAAAACAGTTTCATTTACCAATCCCTTTAAAACTACATCTTATGCAGTAGGTATTACAATGGAAGATGCAAACACAGGAGATTTCTTTACAGTTTCAAATAAAACTGTTAATAGTTTTGACGTTTTATTTAAAAATTCAAGTGGCTCTAATATTTCAAGAACTTTTGATTTTATTGCAAAGGGCTTTTAAAAGGAGTATAAATAAATATGGCACAACATGATATGAATATTGCAAACGATTCGTTTCCAGCAGTAAGAACGGATTTAAACAATGCTTTTTCAGCCCTTAATTCTATGCACTCAGGTACATCAAGACCTAGTGGTGCAACAACAGGAACTATGTGGCTTGATACGACTAACTCAGGCTCAAATAGTTTAACAATAAAATTTTTTGATGGCTCGGATGATATAACATTTGCTACAGTTAATACCTCTGCAAATACAGTTGATTTCACAGATTCTTCAGTAACATTTGATATAGTAAATGACACTTCTCCACAATTAGGTGGAGATTTAGATACAAATTCTGCAAATATAAAAATTGATGATGCACATGGAATATTAGATGACGATGGAAACGAGCAGATTCTTTTTCAAAAAACAGGTTCAGCAGTTAATTTTTTAGAAATTACTAATCAAGCAACAGGCAGTAATCCTAGTTTATCTGCCAATGGAAGTGATACAAATGTTGGGTTAGAGATTTCAACAAAAGGAACAGGAGCAATAAAATTTAATGATTTAGCTTATATTCCACAACAAGCATTAACATCTTCATCAAATGCTGTTGCATGGGATACACAAGCAAAAGCAAACGCATATCATTTAACAACAGAAAATACTACTTTTTCTGCACCAACAAACTCAGTAGAGGGTTCATTTATTTGTTTAGAAATAAATTACAATGGCTCTCACACAATAGCATTTAATACTGTTTTTGAATTTGCTGGAAGCACAGCACCAACATTTACTTCTACAGATGGTAAAACAGATATATTAGTTTTTAGATATAATGGTGCTGTATGGCAAGAAGTAGGTAGAACATTAAATTTAAGTGAGAGTTAAAATATGTACGCAATAGTAGAAGATAACAATATCATTCAATTTATAAATAATCCCAAATCAGTTGTGATAGGAGATGTAAGATACCCAGCAAAAATATTTCAACTTTGGACTACTGCCGAAAAAGAAGCAATAGGAATTTATGAAATAATATCAGATAAAACAAACTACAAAAATCCAGCATATTATAATAATACAAACTCAACTTACACATTTGCAAATGATAAGGTTACTGAATCATGGGGAACTGCAACACCAAAAAGATTAGAAGATGAAAACGCAATAGATGAAGATGGTAATGATATTTTAGATAATGATGGCAACCAAATAATTAATTATGGTTTAAAAAATGAAAAGAAAAAAATTATAAAACAACAAGCATCAGGATTACTTACACCAACTGATTGGTATGTAGTAAAAGCTTCAGAGGTTGCAGATTATAATGTTCCTGAAAATATTACAAATTATAGATCAGAAGTAAGAGCAAAATCAAATGAAATGGAAAATCAAATAGATTCTTGTACTACTGTTGAGGAATTAGAAACTTTATACACATATACAGAAAAAGAAGATGGAACAATAACAAGACCTTTAGCAGAATTTCCTAAAGAGGTTGTCTAATGCCTTTAATACTCGGTACTAACTCCATAAAAGATACAGGATATGATGTTGATAATAGTATGAGACTAGATAGTGGTAGTTCTTCAAAATTATCAAAAACTTTTAGTGGGGATGCAAACAGCAGAACCACATTTACAATTTCAGCATGGTTTAAAAGAAGTAAATTAGGTGCAACACAAGATTTAATTTCTGCTTATAGATCATCAGATGGTTTTCAAACAGATATAATGCGATTTGGTAGTACAGATGATTTTGAGTTTTATGCTCATTCTACTAATAGTTCAGGTGCTTGTGATTTACAAACAAATAGATTATTTCGTGATGTTGGAGCATGGTATCATGTGGTTGTAAGAGTTGATACTACACAAGGCACAGCATCAAACAGAGTTAGAATTTATGTAAATGGAACTCAAGAAACCTCTTTTTCATCTTCAAGTTATATGAATCAAAATGGAGAAGTAGTTTGGGGTATAGGTTCAGGAGTTGAACATACAATAGGTGCAGTTGGCACTTCAAATTATTTTGGTGGTTATGTAGCAGAAGTAGTTTATTTAGATGGTCAGTCTTTAGACGCAGATTCATTTGGAGAATTTGATAGTGATAGCCCTACAATTTGGAAACCAAAAGATGTATCAGGATTAACTTTTGCAAATAATTCTTTTTACTTAGATTTTGGAAATTCAAGCGAGTTAGGTACAGATGTTTCAGGTCGTTCAAATTCTTTTACTGAAAATAATATAGATGCACAAGATCAATCTACCGACACTTGCACTAATAACTTTGCAACTATGAATCCCTTAGCTAGTCAAGGTGGAAGTAATGCAAGTAGTTCAGTTGCAACTTTTACTCAAGGAAATTTAGTTGTAGATGCAATTTCTTCAGAATCAGTTATAGCAAATTTTGGTGTTGATACAGGTAAATGGTTTTGGGAAGTAAAAGTAATAACAGATCAAGATGGTTTGACTATTGGTGGTGTAAATCAACATTTTCATTTAGACGCAGAAATAGGATTTAATTCTCCATCTTCTCCAAGTGGTGCAAAAGTATTTGGATATTATGGTGGTAATGGAAATAAAGTTACAACCATTGGCGATGGTTCTCAGTTTTCATCTTATGGAAATGCAATATCTGTAAATGATATTATAGGTATTGCTCTAAATCTTGATGATGATGAAGTTACTTTTTATTTAAATGGAGCAGTACAAAATAGTGGTACAGCTATTTCACTTACAGCACTAGAAAGTGGTGAACTATATTTTCCAGCAGTAGGAAATTGGAGTGGTGCTAATGTTAAACTTAGTTTTAATTTTGGTTCGCCCCATCACTCAATTTCATCAGGAAATGCAGATAGTGAGGGATTTGGAAATTTTGAACATACAGTACCATCAGGTTATTTTGCATTATGTACTAAGAACCTAGCGGAGTATGGATAATGGCCTATACGACTATAAATGACCCAGCTAAATACTTCGTCACAAAATTGTGGACAGGGAACGGAAGCACACAAGACATAACAGGATTAAAATTTTCTCCTGATTTAGTATGGTTAAAAAATAGAGATTCAGGAAGTCAAGAGCCATGTATTTACGACACTACAAGAGGAGTTCAACAAAGATTATTTACTTCAGGAAATGCTACACAATCTAGTTCAGGCTCAGGTGGATTAACGGCATTTAATAGTGATGGATTTAGTTTAGGTAGTGCTGGAAACAATAATGGTAGTGGTGTTAATTATGTTTCATGGAATTGGCTAGAATCTTCAGTTGGTGGATTTGATATAGTTTCATATACAGGAAATGGAAGCAATAGAACAATATCACACTCTTTAGGAGCAGTTCCTAAATGGATGATAGTGAAGAATATATCAACAGGCTCAGAAAATTTTGGAGTATATGTTGATACTGCTGTGACAGATGAAACAGATTACGCATTTTTAAACAAAGACAATGCTTTTGCAGATAGCAACTCTCTTTGGAACGATACAAAAGCTACATCGAGTGTTTTTAGTGTAGGAACAAGTGATATAACAAATCAAAATGGTGCATCTTACATAGCTTGGTTATGGTGTGAGAAGAAAGGGTTTAGTAAATTTGGATTTTACAAAGGAACTTCTAACACTAATAATTTCGTCTATACTGGTTTTCGGCCAAATTGGATTATGTTTAAGAGAGCCACAGATACCCAACATTGGACAATCATCGATACAACAAGAAGTACATTTAACGATAACAATTTAGACAGATTACACGCAAATGAAAATATTGCAGAAACAACAGGTGGAGAAGTCGATTTTCTTTCTAATGGTTTTAGACATACGAGTTTTAGTAATTGGCAAAATATAGGAAGTGATTATGTGTATTTCGCATTTGCAGAATCTCCGTTTGTCAATTCAAATGGTGTACCAACCAACGCAAGATAGGATTAACAATGCAATTATCAAAACATTTTACTTTATCAGAGATGGAAAAATCTCAAACAGCAGTTAGAAAAGGTATATCTAATAAAGCTGGTAGTGGCGAAATAAAAAACTTAACTGATTTGTGTTATGAAGTATTAGAGCCTGTAAGAATTAAATTTGATAAACCTGTCATTATTACTTCAGGTTATAGAAGCCCTGAGTTATGTGAAGCAATAGGAAGTAAAGCAACATCACAACACGCAAAAGGTCAGGCAGTAGATTTTGAAATAGCTGGTGTGTCTAATTTGCAAGTAGCTTTATGGATTCAAAATAATTGTGACTTTGACCAATTAATCTTAGAGTTTTGGAAAGAAGAAGATAATGACCCTAATAGTGGTTGGGTGCATTGTTCTTATGTTGATGGCTCTAATAGAAAACAAGTTTTGACTTATACAGGTAAGGAATATAAAAATGGACTACCTGATGCTAAATGGTCAGGTGGTAAATTTGCTAATTAAGGAGAAACTATGCTAACAAAAAAACAAAAGAAACTTCCAATGGCTTTACAAAAAGCTATTATGAAAAAACAAAAGAAATCTAAAAAGAAAGCGAGGAAATAATGCCTTATCATTATGGACATGGAAAAGACAAGAAAAGAAAGAACAAGCCTAAGAAAAGTAAAATGGGCAAAAAGAAAAAAAGATAATGGTTAAAGTAGCATCTATAACAGGAATCATAAAAGGTTTAAAACCAAGACAACAAAAGACTATGAAAGCACACGCAAGACATCACTCACTAAAACATATGCGATCTATGGCAAGAGCCATGAAAAAAGGTTCTACTTTCCAATCTGCACATACTAAAGCTATGAGGAGTGTAGGTAAATGAGTGGATTTACAACAACATCAACATTGGCTGAGATGATAAACAAAAGACCAATGCGAAAGAGAAGAAGAAATGTCAAAAAAAAGAAAAAGAAGAAAAGTACCAAAAGATAAAGCAACTGATCTTCCTAAAAAATACCTATCAGGATTAAAGGGTGGTAAGAGATCAGCTAGAGCAAGTCTTATAAAAACAATGTCATCTTTGTATAAATCAGGTGCTAGAATACCAGCTTCTTTATTTAGAATGAGGAGAAAGTAATGGCTGTAAGGAGACGACCACTATCTGCAAGAGTTATTTCAACACTTAGAGCAAAAGCTAAGACTAGAAAAAATATTACATTGGGTATGCTAAAGAAAGTATATCGGAGAGGTCAGGGTGCTTTCCTGTCATCAGGGTCAAGACCTCGTACATCTATGGCTAGTTGGAGTATGGGGAGAGTAAATTCTTTTTTGCGAGGAAGTAGAAAACATGATACAGACCTACGAAGAAAGAAAAAGAAATGAAAACTAATAAAGAAAAATTTGTAGAGATAGATGGTAGAATAAAATTAGTAAATCAGAAGATTGATCTAATTATCAAAAACCATTTACATCATATGAAGCAAGACATAGACAGAATATTATATGGTCTAGGTGCTGTAGGAATATTAGTTTTAGGTCAATTACTTTACATACTCACTAAATAGTTGTATTACTGAACTTGTATGATTTACAAGTCTGTATTAATTATCAGCGATACCCACATACCCTATCATGTTCCTGAGTTGATGGATTTTCTAAAACTTTTAAAAAAAAAATATAAACCGGATAGAATTATCCATATTGGAGATGAAGTCGATAAACACGCAATGTCATTTCACGATAGCGACCCTGATCTTCCTAGTGCTGGAGACGAATTAAAGTTATCAATACCTGTCATACAAGAATTAGAAAAAATGTTTCCTAAGATGGATTTATTGGACTCTAATCATGGTAGCTTAATTTATAGACGAGCATTGAAGCATGGAATACCAAAAGCTTATTTAAGAGATTACAACGAATTTTTACAAGTTGGTAAGGGTTGGAGATGGCATGATGATTTAACAATAGATACACCACTTGGTAAAGTTTATTTCTGTCATGGTAAAACAGCAGATGTATTAAAATTAGCACAATCTATGGGTATGTCATGTGTTCAGGGTCATTATCACAGTTCTATGGGTGTAAGGTATTATGGAAACAGTTTAGGTCTTTATTTTGGACTCCAAGTTGGGTGCAGTATAGATAGCAAAAGTTTAGCTTTTAGATATAACAAAGTACAGAAAGCTAGACCAATTATAGGGTGTTCGGTCATATATAATGGATTACCCATAATTGAGCCTTTTTTAAAAGATAAGACAGGAAAATGGGTCGGAAAGCTACTTTAAAGCCACAGAGAAGCACAGAGAGGGCTAC
>VTLG01013366.1_pt1 | contig 17140 bp, 21 predicted proteins | sample 4694571 | NCBI WGS metagenome assembly VTLG01 (sample SAMN12604809, study PRJNA352737) | marine metagenome | biome: ENVO:00000447; feature: ENVO:00000209|ENVO:00000569|ENVO:01000036; material: ENVO:00002151; isolation source: viral sequences binned using virsorter ...
ACTTTTGTCGATAAAATCTTGTCTTACAAGCATTAGAACAATATTTCCTTCTCTGTTCAGTTGTAGAAAATATCTTGCCACAGCATCTACAAGCTTTTTCTATTATTTCGCAGAAGACTTTTTTTCGGTTGTTGCCTCTAATCTATCTGCTAATACAGCTTCGATTCGCATAATCTGGTCACGACAATTATTAGCGACTGCCACAGCTTGTTCTTGATTACTTTTTAAAATTTGAATTTCTTGTTTTAATTCTGCATCTGTTTTTCTTGCCATAATTAAAATTACTGTTTCATTTAATGTAACATCAGGTATTATAAATGTAAACACTATTGTTTATGAAAGAGTTTATTCAAGAAATACCTGTTTTAAATACAAGTGAACTAAGAAAAATTAACAAATACATTGATACATTAAATTTTGAACCGAATACTGTATTTAATGCAAACGGAACCGCTAGAGAAGACACCAGGATAAGATCAAGCACTGGAACGTCTATGGATGAAAATAATCCTGCAACAAAGCTATTACATGAAAAGCTAAATAATGCTTTATTAAAGTACAAAAACAGGCTTTTTAATTACGACCTTGTTTTAAATAGTTATCCCGTTATCGGTGCAGATGCAACTTCTTCTTACAGAGAAGAAATACAGATTTTGCAATATAGTGAAGATCAAAAATATAACTGGCATTTTGATGCCTGTACCGATCCAAAAAGCCCTTTTTACCATCGTCAAACATCTATTGTTTTGTACTTAAAAGATAATTTTGAAGGTGGTGCAACAAAATTTAAAATGCTTCCTCACCATGAATATAAACCAAAAGCAGGAAGTAGTTTATTTTTTCCCTCTAATTGGTGTTTTACGCATTGTTCAACACCTTTAGAATCAGGTATAAAACGAGTTGCGGTTACTTGGTATTACTGTATAGATGAATTAGCTTAGTTACCCTATTTTTGCTTCTAATGCTTCTATTTTGGCTGACATTTCTTGCACTGCTTTTATTAAAATAGATATGAATTGAATATAATCAAGACCTATAGGAACATCGGTTCCATCTAACATTTTATCGTTATCTTTAACAAGCAAACCTATTTCTTCAATAGTTTTTCCCCTAGCAATAATTATATCTTCTATCTCTTGTGCTATAAGACCATAATGAGTCTTTGTATCAAGATTAGTGTCGTTCCACTTATAAGTAACTGGCCTACATTCTTTAATAAAATCAAGACCTAAATCTGCATCAGCTATAGAGTTTTTAACATTTCTATCTGAATAAGTACTAAAACTTGTAGCAGCAAAATTTCTATCTGAATGTAAGCTACTACCACCAAAAAATCTTCCGTAACCAAAGTCAGAGGTGTCGGCATCACTTCCATGAAAGTCAATATGGCCTCCTATTTCCATAACACCATCACCAGCGACAAAAGGTATTACACCCCAACGGTTTCCAGAAGAGGAAACAGGCATACTACTTAATTGGCTGGCATTAAATGACGTAGATCCAGGGGGTCCTGTAGGTCCAGTTCCTCCAGTGGGGCCAGTTGGTCCTGTAGGTCCAGGAGGTCCACTAGGTCCAGGAGGACCAGTTGGTCCAGTTCCACCAGTTCCACCAGTTCCACCAGATGGTCCAGGAGGACCAGGAGGTCCGCTAGGTCCAGTTGGACCAGTTGAACCTGTGTTTCCTGTAGGTCCTGTTGGCCCAGTCGGTCCTGTTGGCCCAGTCGGACCACTTTGAGGACTAACCCAATCTAAATTTCCACTGCCATCTGTTTTTAAAACTTCATTGTTACTCCCATCGGTATTTGGGAGGGTAAGTGTATAATTTGCACCAGCAGAATGTGGTGGGGCTTTTATTTTTACACCATGACTATTTTGTGAGCAATTAAGTTGTATATAACCATCTTGAGAACTGCCATCTCCTTTTGCTTCTAAACTAGGTACAGATGATGTAGAAACTAAATTTACTTTATCTGTGGTAACAGCATCATCGGCAATTTTAGCTGTTGAAATAACTCCATTATCTACAGTAAAAGTACCACCAGAATTACTTACCGTAATATCTCCTTTATCTCCATCGCTAAGACTTCCAGCAGGTCCCGTAGGCCCAGTAGGCCCCGTAGGGCCAGTGGGTCCAGTTGGACCCGTAGGGCCAGTAGGACCAGTTGGACCAGTTGGACCAGCAGGACCCGTAGGTCCAGTTGGGCCTGTCGGACCAGCAGGGCCTCCAGCAGATATTTCAGCTACACTTCCATCGTCTTTCTTTGTAAATAATTTACCATTATCAGTTCTTATAGCTACTTCACCTGTAACCAAATCACTAGCACTTGGATCGCTACCAGAACCTCTTTTAAGTCGAATTTCGTTGGCCATTGGCTGTTACCTCCTATGGTCTAATAGGTTCCACCATCTATATTGAAGCTAGATGCACTTTCATCTTCTAAAAATGTAACAAGATCAGATAAGGCAACTTGTTTCATTGTTCCTGCGTCATTCATAACTAAACGATCAGCAGCAGCTAAAGTTGTCGATGTCGCAGATGTATTACCATCCATGATATTTAACTCTGTTGCTGTGCTAGTTACACCATCAAGAATGTTTAATTCAGCAGTTGTGACAGTAGCTCCGTCTAAGATTGCTACTTCTGTAGAGGTTAATAAAGCTAATGCAGCAGCAGCACCAGATTGACAACTTGACAAGGCCGTAAGATCAGCGTCTAAAGCCTGTTTTGCATCTAACTGAGTTTGGATAGCAGAAGTAACACCATCTACATAATTAAGTTCAGTAGTTGATAAAGTTGCACCGTCAAGAATCTGTACCTCTGTATTTGTTAAATCTGCTAAAGCATCAGCAGTATTTTGAGCCATAGTTGCAAGCTCTGTAAGCTTATCGCTATGTGGTTCGACATCTGTACCTATTACTAGTCCGAGGGCTGTTCTAGCTGCACTTGCACTTGTAGCCCCCGTTCCACCGTCACTAACTGCAAGTGTTCCTGTTATAGAACTAGCAGCAAGATCAACAGCAATTTCAGTAGATTCAATAACAAGTCCACCATTAGATTTAATATCCAGAGATAATGTATTACCTGATTTATCAAGGCCATCTCCTGCTGTGATTTGACCAGCACCAGAAAACTGAGCAAAAGTTAAGTTATTCGTGCCCGTGACTGCTAATCCCTTATTACTCGTACAAACAAAGCCATTATCGGCATTTACAGTTCCCTGTTCTACGAAGGTAAACATTCCTGCTGCATCTGCACCAGCAGCTAAATCATCTGCTCTAGCAGGTGACGATCCAACAATATAAATACCGTTTTGAGATGCAGTTGATTGATCTTTAACAAGAACACGATCACCTGTTGAAAGAGTAACATCATCTAAAATATCATTATTATTAAGAGCAGTTGATATTGTTATGTTTGCGGTTGTAGCTGCAACGCAAGAATCCTTAACATCTAATCCCTGTGCGGTAGCTTCAACAAAACCTTTAGTAGCAGCATCTTGAGCATTAACAGGGTCAGCTACATTAGTTATTGTCTGGCTATTTAATGAAACTGAACCTGTTGGTGCAGCCATTTGATCTAGTCTATTTGTTTGAACCCCTGTATCAAAATCACTTATTTTTGTATGAGCAATACTTGGAATATCAGCAGCAACTAAAGCCCTAAATGTAGGAGCAGCATCACTTCCAGTTGTAGGGCCAGATAAAACAGCATTAGCACTTCTTACTGTATCTTTATCAAAAAATGCACCTTTACCAAACGCTTTATTGATTGTTGTAGCTGATCCTCCAGCACCTCCCGTTCCAATACCTATATAACCAATTTCATTACCCTCAGCGAAAGCTAACTCGGCATTTGCAAGACTTGTAGGTGCTGATGATCCAGTAGATCTTTTTATACGTACTGTGTTAGCCATTTTTAAAAGTTGCCCCCATCGACAAGTGTAAGTTTAGTAGTTGTTGCATCTGCTTTAAATTTAGCAGAACTTTGGTCATAGTACACCACAGATCCATCAACTTTAGCTGTTTCATCCAGGTCTATACCTTTAGGACCTGCTGGACCTGCCGTAGCTACAGTTACAACAGAAGTCTCTCCATTAACAGTAACAGTATTTTTAGTAGTTGTAATGTTTACAGAGGTCATGTTGATGTGTAACCTTCACTTACAAATATAGTACCTTCTAAATAGTATTCTTTGTTGCCTAATGTATCCACTAATAAAACATCATATTTTAAAATGTCTGGGGTAAAAGTAGCAGTCTGTACATCCGTTAAGGCTATGCTTACTGATCCTGCGGATCTATCTGTATAAGTTGTAGTAAAATCGGCATATTTTGTGGTGCGTGTTTCTTCCCAAACCTGTGCTACGACAGTATATCCAACTAAACTTATTGCAGCATTATTTCCATCTTTAAATAATAAAGGAATCGAATGATCTGATCTCCTTTGAACTGTAAAATTATAAGTACCAGGTTGGATTGCCATTAGCTATACGGTGATGTTCCTAATATATCAGTTTTCCATTGTGCTTTCAAAGTATCTACATCAGTAGCAGCTTCAATACCAGAATCAGCAGGAGCATCTCTAAGTGCTTGTTTTTTAGAAACAATATCTGTTGTTGAAGAACCTGTCTCTATTGCTTTTTGAAATTCAATATCAAGCTCTGCAAGTTTTGGTTCCCTAGCAACACGAATATATGTTTTATGAATTTCTTTGGCTTTTGCCATGTCAATGCCAAATCCCATAATTTACTCTGTATAAGTCCAAGCATCTCTAAAACTCCTATCTGTAGGAATTTCAGATTTGTCTACAGTATAAACTGTCTTACCAGTAGGACAAGATAATTCTTTTATTTCATCTAATGTTAAACCATTATCATCTGCTGGCACGACAATAGCAATACCACCTTCATCGGTTTCGTAAATAAATCGTTTGTCTGAATTAGCCATAATATTTATTATATAACTGTATTCTAAACGCAAACAAGAACCGCAGCATAACTCTGATCTGTTTTTTGAGCTTGGTTTTCATCTTTACCACAAATAAATCTTACATGATTTGCATCCATACTAATTATAAAAGGATGAGTTGCAGCTAATTGCCCCTGAACAGGAAAAACATTTCCAGTAATAGCAAAAGAAGCTGCTGCATTACCTGATGCGTTACCATTACTATCTCTCATTACATTAGTAGCAAAATTAACGGAGTAATCTCCAACTCCTAAATCTGATATACTTGCAACACCATGATGATTGTTTATAGCTACAGTTCCCGTTCCAGTAAACTTAACCCAGCAATTTACAAGCCTACCAGCAGGTCCTCCAAAACCAGATGCGAAAGCAGGAGGCTTATGAGTATTTGGACTACCGATCAACGCACCAGTTAGAGTAACATTAGTTGCGTTTGTAGCTACACAATTTACGAGAGCTATATTGTTAATGTTTGTAGCATTATCTCCGTTTATATCTCCGCCAGCGTGTAAATTTCCATCAATTTGTGCATTTCCTGAGACTATTAATTGTACAAGATTACCTACGGAAGTTAAGGAAGAATTTACTATATTACTAGATAGTGTATTTCCTGTTAAGCCACCAGCACTTGTTGAAATGGTTTGGAAAGATAAATTACCAGAAGAATCTACCTGTAAAAAACCTCCGTTTACAACAGTACTAGGGAGCGTTAAGGTAACATTTGCATTAACTGTACCTGGTGCTCTTACCGCAACATAGTTACTATTATTTACATCGTAAAAGTATATATTTTTTGTTGCACTACCGTCTGAAAGTATAGATAATCCATTAGCATCCATGCGAAATTTCTCAAGACCACCAGTGGTAAAACCAATACTATTAGCACCTTGTCTAAACATTCCTGTATCATCATCCCCGTCAAAAGAAAAAGCTGGAGTAGATGCACCAACAGCATCATCTCCTAAAATTGGCCCTGTCATAGTGCCACCTGATAAAGGTAGTAGACCTAAATTATCTGTATCTAAATCTCCTACTTCAAAAAATGTAGCTGCTGAAGAAGATGCTGGATCAGCTTGATCTCCTCCAGTAGATGACCTTATTAATAATTTATTAGTTGTGTCATCTGCAAGAAACTCACAGGGAAGAATAGTACCACCAGATGATCTCTGACCGAAATTATTAGTTGCAACCGCTTGTAAAGTGTTTTGCATATCTAGTCGTACAACTTGACCAGAAGCGTTATCTATATTTTTGTTACCTACCTGTGCCATGTAAAAATCTTTTTCTTTATATTACACCCCTTTACCGTAACCGACAGCTTGGAACGTAAACTTTTTATCAACTGGATTATTACTACTATCTTTTATGCTTATATTAAACCCCGTACCAGTAACAATATTTCCTGCTGCGTCTAAAAAATCACCATTAGAATCTGTTTTTATAGTGAAATATTCACCACCAGCAGCGTTCATAATAGTAATTCCTAAAGCAGGTTTAAATACTCTTAGACCTCCTAAATTAGCCGTTCCAACGAAAAATGGATTTGCAAAAGTTACATCTAATCCATTGGCATTGGTTCCAGAGTCTTGAGGAAGGTTTGAAGCAGTGATGCTACCTGCTGGTATATAGTTTCTTTCGGTTCTTGATTCAAAATCAGCAGTAATTCCAAGCTGTTGAATAGATAGATTATGTGCAGGGTCTTCCGAAGTCAAAGTTACCCTAAATTTAAAACCTCTAGCTTTGTAAGTTCCATTAGCAAAGTCATTAAAAGGTGTAAATGTAGCACTATTAGAAGATGGATCATCATTTGTTGTGCTAACGCTTATTGCAGCATTTGTATCGTTAATCTGAGGACCGTCAAAATCACCGTTAGGAGCATAATCATCCCAAAAACTTCCAGCAGGAATAAGTTGATCTATTGTATTAACAAAAGCAAACGTACAATTAGAAGTTGAAATTGCACTACCAGTAGCTAAAAATTGAAAAGTATTAGTAGTAACAACTTTAATTTCAAATACACCATTAGTCGCACCTCCAGTTAAAGCAACAAAATTAACATAATCTCCAACACTTCTTCCGTGACTATTACTTGTTATTTCTATAACAGTTTGACTTTGACCAGATATAGTAGCTGTAGTTCTTACATAAGTAGCTGATATAGTTTGTCCACCAGAAGCAAAACCAATAGTTTGAATAAGTCTTTTTAAATTTAGAGAGAAAACAGCTTCACAATCTAATACTGTGGCAAAGTCGTAAGTTCCTATTAAATTTGCTGTTGGATCTGTTAGTTGTAAAGCATCGCCTACAACAGAAACATTAGCTTTAGCACCAGAAAAAGCAGCAGCACTACTGTCCCCAATATCTTCTCTATCAGTTATTATTTGTTGAAAATCAATTAAATCAGGTAAATCTAAAATTACAGAAGTTTCACCTTCGCTAAAATTACCTTGGTCATCTCGAAACTTGAGAATATACTCTCCATCTAAAGATGGAACTACGGCTTCAGTTGTATTACCAGCTAAAGCTTCAATCAAATCAACAGAGTTTTGGAAAGAACCAGAACCATCCTGTTTATTAGAATGTCTAACGTAAACTTTACCTCCATGTATAACATCAGGATCAGTAGCAGGACTCCATCTAAGTCTTATTAATTTATTTGTAACTGGTTCTATTGTTAGGTTTTGTACGTCACTAGGAGGAGTAGTTTTACCAATAGTGTCAAAAGATAAGAAAGAAAATGAATCTGATAACTTTAACGCAGAATTATATGAAAATACTTTAAATTCATAAGTTCCAACAGCAGTATTTTTTAACTCAAAGTCAGGTCTAAATACATCTTCAATTACCCAGTTAGTATTATTAAATCTATACTGCACTTGATATTGACTAACACCAGATACAGAACTCCAAGATAAAATTAGTTTTACTACTGCAAGGTTATTTTCAACAACTATTACTTCTTCAGCAGATAAGTTAGCTGGAGGATTTCTTGGTTGATTTAGTAATGATAAGAACCTCTCAGGTAGTGGCTCCCCTAATTCAATATTGGCATATTTTCCTGGAATGTAAGTTAAAGCTGTTATCGCATAATTAATACCATCTTGTTCCTCAACTGTTATTACTCTAAATGTTTGTGGCTCTACACCAGATTCTCCTACTGTAGATGTGCTAGATAACATCCATATTGAATTTGCACTTGGAGTTTGAGAGAAAGCACTGGTTACATTAATAACAGTATCGCTATTAGTTATTGTCGATACATCTCTTGTTTCAATCTTTCCATCTGGCAAAATAACACTTAATGTTTTATTTATACCAAGGTATGTATCTAAATCTTTGCTGTTATCGACAGTTATAGCTGTAGTTGTAGCAGTTTTTATTCTTCCTGATCTTCTTTCGAGAGAACGAACTGGATCGTTTATTGAAATAATATTTCCAGGTCTTACTACTATTCCTGCGTCAATAGAAGTCGTAAAACTAACCATTTCTGATTCTTGTTGTTCACTGAAAAGCACTGCTTTTGCCAATCTCATTGCTTGTGATCTTGATGTACAACCAAAAGCTTTGATTGTCTTCTTTACAATTCCAAATTTGTTTATAGCAGCAGTATCTTCAAAAACTTCATAGTCTATTTCTCTGCTATCCATATTGAAATAGCCTACTGAGATAACAGAATGACGTTGTTTTAAGCTACTACCTTGATATGAAAATCCCCCTTCACCTACGTTTGCCAGACTAAATAAATAAATTGAATCCGATGGTCTATCTTGAGTGATTGTAATCGTACCAGTTTGCCATATAGGGAAGGCTCTCATAATTCCAGACAATTCATTTATGACTGTATAAGCGTCTGCTGTTCCCTGAATACATACATTACAAGCAAATCTAGCTTCTTTTGTACCGTCATCTAAAGTGACTTCTTCATTGGCATATTTAGAAGCTTGAATATAACTAAATAAATCTATATTTTCGTACTTTTTTGAAATAGTTGATTGATCTGGAGATATATGAACACCTAACCCATATCTTTGGTTCGTAAGAAGATCAAGTAATATCATTGCAGGACAAGTGGTCCATACGGCAGCACCCATCGTTCCATTAAATATATAATTAGCAGGATATACAATCCTACCCGTTGCAATATCAACAGTTGGTGTTCCTGAATTATTAGCACCTGCACCTGGTATGTTTACCTTGATGCCTCTGATACGAAATGCTCTTTGTGGTACGGCTCTAAACTGCTCTGCACTGACTCTTAGAGTTGAATAAGCAATATCGGGATATGCTTGTGGTGTATATATGATTTCTTCAACTCTTGAAACTATAAAAACATCTTGAATTTCATCTGGATTACTGTCAGTAGTGACTCTAACTACTCTAATTTTTGCTTGTGTGTAGTTTGCTGTACCAAAAATAGCGTTAGGTAAATTAATAACGTGTTCTCTAGAATAAGAGTCTTTACTTCTACCTTTTATAGTTTCGTTTATTACATCAACAAACAACGGACTATTATTAGTTTGTAGTTGAATTTTATAATTTACCTCAGTTCCTAAAATATCTCCGTTAGTTTCAAATTTTTGCAATGCTTGAAACTGTACTGTTACTTCAACTGCGTGTTTTCCTAGAGTAAGATTAGGAGTATCGACAGGTACAGTTGTGGTGACTACAGAAGAGTTTGTAAGAATTGTATTTGATAATTTATTTAAAGTAGCGTTTGCTAAATTAGGTACAGGTTTTTGATTACTCTCTCCAAACTTAGGAATAAAAGTAACATCTTGAAAACTAAAGTCACTTGCAGTTAACGCACCTATTTTAGTAGTAAACTGAGGATCATCTGGACTTAAATTTATAATAGCAGTGTCATCTAGAAAAATATCAGCTAAACAAGCTTTAGCATAATTAGGATTATTACGAGTAATTCCTTTTTTAGAAGGAGTAGCCCATCCTTCGATTTCACCTTCTGATAATAAATCCTGGATCGTAGCAAACTCTTTACTATCAAGAGTATCCTCGGCTCTTACAGGTTCTCTGTTTCTATTCCCCCCTTTAGAACCTCTTACAATTTTACTCATTATGCTGCTCCTGCGACAATTTGTTGTGTATCAATTCCTGCTGATATAACTACAGATCCAGTAACAATTTCTCCATAACACAGGGGAATACTGGTTCCAGCCCTATCTGTGTTTTGTATTCCCGAAAAACTAAATGATATACGAGGATCTTCTTCATTTGAAAAGTCAGGCATTTCAGGTAGAGGAAATAAAAGATCTGATACTCCGCCTAAAACTAAGGCTGCACCAATACCAAAAGCAGCTTTAGCTCCAAAAGTTGCAGTAGCAAAACTAGCTGAAAATCCTTTACCAAATGTCAGTCCTCCACCAAATGCTCCAAACGCACCAAAAGATAACGCTAATAATGCACCTCCGAGAAGGATCTTTCCAAAATCACCAGCACCAGTTATTACAGGTACTATACTTAAACCTTCACTGCCTATGGGATGATGTATTTCGTCTTCCCCAATTTCATAATTATCAACAAGTACCCGATAATTTCGAGTTGCCATGTGTGCGTGTAATCCTTCAAAATTAGTTACTAAAAACCTAATTGCATCACCAGTGGTATTTATAACAGCATCTAATTCTTTATGACCTACAAAGTCAGCTAGTTCACCGTATAATTTAACTTTTTTGAGCATAGCGATACCTCTTACCAGTACATTTTAACAACCATTCAGAGTAAGGCTCTCTACAAGATAGTCTATCTGTTAAATGATGCAAAACCATACCTTCTGTAAAAATCGCCACATGATTTAAAGTTGGGTGCATTATAGACATTAATAAAACATCACCATCTTCTAATGTTTCGTCTGGCCTCAATTCTCTAAAACCTGTCCTCCACGCATAACTTTCAAATAATGGATCTAATAAAAAGTCGTCAGGACTCATATTTCTTTCATAATCTTTTAATTCAATTCCTCTTTTTTCTTTATACCAATCAACAACTAAACTCCAGCAATCCGTAACACCCCAAACCCATCTACGACCTAATAATGGTGCTTTAAATCCTGATGGTTCTAAATATGCCCATTCTTCTGTTTGAGGATTAACTATATGCCAAGGCAAATTACTTTTTTCGCAACTTATTTTATCTGCCTGACTAGGATCTGGAGAACAGAACGGATGACTATGAATGATAGCGATAATATCTCCTAAATTATCTGCTTTTACATAATCTTCTGGATTTAAAATAAATTCCTGATGATTTGTTATTGCTAAATTTTCACATGGATAATATCTTTGTTTTCCTTTGATGTTCAATAAAAGCCCTACAGATTCTTTAGGATCTTGGTCTTTCGCATGAGCCAATGCTTGATCTCTCCAATTCATTGAACAAACGTACCAATAGCGGGGAATAACTTTCTGGTGCATTGTCTTTTTGGTATTCTTACTCCAGCTAAATCAAATACTGCTGCAAGTTCAAATTCAACAATTTCTCTAGTTTCTATTGACTTACGATCTACTGTGTAGATTTCTCTAGGAAATTCTGCATTTGGATCAGGTGTTCCAAAAGGGTTAGAACCTGTAAAGTTTACATCGTCTATAAATCTTGCTAATGTTCTTATTCTTGTCAGAGTAGAGCCTGTAAGATCGTTTCCAGGAGTTATTTTATTTATAGCTTGAAGAATAGCAGATATAGTTCCATAAGCATTGCTTACTATCAACTTGGGTCTTGGTAATTGACCTTTTTGAAAAGCAAACCCTTCAGCTACTACAGGAAACCTTTCGTATTGTTTTCCTGCCCAAGTAATATTTAGGTTTACTTCATTTGTACCAGAATGAAATCTATAAATGTTGTTTTCGTTATTAGCTGGAGGAAACCCACTATTAGTTCCATGTATCGCTGTTTGAAACGTAAGAACAAATAATTCTATAACAGATGTAGGATTTATCTTAGATAAATCATTAAATACACTACTAAAAGCTTCATAAATAACACCACCATCATAAATACTCTGGCCTATAATTTTTGTCCATGAAGGTTCTGAAGTGCCAGTTGTACCTGCTGTAGTAACCCGAAAAAACATCCCATCAGTAACATTTGTAGGACAAACAATATTACCTACAATTTTAGCTGTATTAGCAGTCCAAACAGCAGCAACAGTCATGGCTCAAATACCTCTCTAAATGTTGCCTGTATTGTTGCTCTGTTTAAATAAGGGATGGATTTTGACCAACCTTCACATACAAATTTATAAACTTTACCTTCTCCAGGGGGAGTATAATCAAAACTTTCAGTATCATTGGCTCTTGCATCAAGAAATGTCTCTATAGTATCTGCTTGTGATTCTGATACTTCAAAAGTAAAATTAAATACCTTTGGATTCTGATTTTCTGCAAGGCCAAAAAGAATACGGTGTTCATACCCATCTGCAAAACGCACTGTTCTAGTATTTGGTGCGGACCTTTTTTGTTGCCCATATGTAGGCTCTATATTTACTTCTGTATTGAAATTGGCCATTAGGCAAGTAAACCTCCAGGTCTTCTTTGCTGTACTATTTCAGATTGTACCGCAACTGATATAAGACGACCAAGTTCTCTACCTTGTGCTTCATCACCTTCAATAGACGATCCAGAAGCATCTACATTTACTACTATATTTGTAGAACCTCCCATATCAGAATTAGGTACTATTTTACCTCCTGCATTTGGAACGAACATTTCTGGACCACGTTCTCCAACTACATAACTTTTACCTTTACTAACAGGACCACCATTTGCTCTAAAAAACTTTCCAATTCCAGGAATACCACTAAGCAAAGCATTTACTCCAAAAGATAAAAGTGCTCTTTGTATCTGTGAAAATACGCTACTAGCTACTTCACCTAAAGTTTTAGTTCCGTTTATTGCACCTTCAATAGCATCTACTAATCCAGTTTCTACTGTTGAAGCAATACTTGAATAAAGTTCATTTAATTTTTGTAATTCATCTCTTGTCTTTACAAGATTTTCCAGTTGTTTTACTTGTTCTGGTGTTAAATCTTTAACTTCAATTCCCATTTCTTTTGCTGTTGCAAGTTTTAATTTTTCAATTTCTGCTCCTTGTTGACCTAATAAAAGTTGATTTTGTAAAAACTCATTTTGATCTTCTAAACTTTTTGTTGCAGATTCAAACTGTTGATTTCTAAATTTTTCTAATTCTATTCCTTTTCCTGTTTTAGCTAAAAATTCTTCTCTTGCTAAAATTTCAGCTTTTAATTGATTTATTCGATTTTGTCTATTTTTATTAGCTGATTTTCCTTGAACAGTAGTTCCTTCTAATGTTTCAAGCTCACTCCTCATGTCTGCAAGTTGTTTATCTCCTGTTAAATTTGCAAGTCTTCTATTCTCTGCTCTTTGTGCATCAACTAAAAACATTGACATAAATGGAGCGATAGCAGCCTGTATTCTTGTCATTGCTTTTTTAAATTGATTTCCAGCTAAACGACTAGCTTCTGCAAATTCTGTTAAATTCTTTACTCCTTGCTCTCCTATAGCATCGTTCATTTTTTCAGTAACTTCTGCTAATGCAACATGAGCACCATGAGTTTTTTCTATTAATAAAAGTCTTTTCTCTTCTACAGAACCAGTTAAACCTAAAGCACTAGTAACAGCCTGAACATTAGGATTTAGTTCATCAAATGCTTTACCAAGCTCTGACATATTTTGTGCAAGAGTTGTTAACTGTTGAAGAACAGCAGTAGCAACAAGACCTCCTGCAAAACCTCCCATTTTCCCACCAGCTTTAGTTCCTATAAAACCACCAGCAAAACCAGCAGCACCTCCAGCTAATCCTTGTCCAAATAACAATGGAAACGCACCAGAAATAAGTCCACTTGATAGTGCTGCACCAGTTCCTTTTGGGTTTCCCATAGGAAAAGGATTTCTACCGCCACCACCGCCACCAACTCTTCTTCCAATCATTCTTGAAAGAGCTATATTTTGTTTTCTTGCTTTAGTATTTTCAAGTATTGAAACTGTATCAAGATCAGTTTGACGAGTTAATCTCAAGGTAGCTGCTACTGCATCTCTTTGTTTTTTTGAACCAATAGTTAAACTATTTGAATATTCTTGTAAAGCGTCTATTGCTGCAAGTTGTTGATTTCTAGTCTTTCCAAAAACTCCTTTAGATTTATTGACTACTTTGACAAGATCCTCCATATCTTGTCTATACTTTCTTAAATCATTACGAGCACCTTTTCCTCCTGCACCCCCTGTATTTCGAGGATTCATTATGTCTATCTGACGAATATTATCTACACTTTTTGTTAGTTCTTTTACTTTCGTATTTAATCTATCAAGACCAGACTGCCCTTTTACTCTTAAATTTATATTTACACCGTATTCGGCCACAGCAAAAATAAAACTTTATTTTAGTGTACCGCTTTTAGCGTTTTCTTGCTCGTGATTTATTCTTTGCATCTTCATACGCTTTATCTTCATATTCTTTTTTTAACTCATAATAAGCAAGCCAATTTATATATTCTTCTTGCGTTAATTTACTGGTAAGTTCTTGAATAGTCATTCCTAGCTCTGAAGCTAAGAAAAACATAAAAAACCAATCGTTTCTAGCTTTTTAAATCTGCCTTCGCTTCCTCCAATTTATATTGAGCACCAGAATTTAACATTGCAAGTTGAATTTCCTGCAAAACACCAGCGTTTATTTCTCTTCTCAACGATGCTCTATGTCCATCTTGAAATAATCTTTTGCCTTCTTTATTTAATGCTTTTTGAATCATGAGATTTAAGGCAAAATCTTCACTTGATGCTGATTCTCCAGACATTCCAACGATTGATTCTCTTTCTGCAATAGTTAATGGATTCCAGTATATTTCTAAAACTGTTTCATCTCCATCTTTTAATTCATACAAATATTTTTGTTGAACACCAAATTTGTTCTTGAGAAGTTCTATTGCTTCCATAAATTTATTAGATTGCTATTCTATTATACTAGGCGTTTGCTGAAAATTGACAAGATATTATTCCAATGAAATGACTTCTATCCTCTATTTCCAACGGAGTTGGACCATTTATATCTAATACTCTGGGTTTACAACTAAATGTATCTGTATAATCAGAAGCATTTACTGAAGTTAAACCATCAATAACTGCTTCACATACTTCAGATAAAACAGAAGTACCTTTTGATTTTGGAACGTAAACATTACATTGAATGACACCAGCATAATAACTTGAAGCTGCACCTTGATTCTGCAAAGTTGATTGATTAAAATCTACACTCATTAAAATATATTTTTTAGTTTTTCCAGGAGTTGTAAAATGCACGTTGTCATAAACCATTAAAACAGTAGGGTCAACGTCTGAAACCTTGTCTGTCACTGCTTTTTCAAATGCTGCTCTTGTGTTTACTAAAGTCATAATTACAAATCCTAATACTTAACAATAGTTTTTGGTTTAACAGATCCAAACCCTTTTGTAGTATATCGTTGTCCAAATCGTACTTTACCTTTATCTGTCATTACTTGTTTTATTTTTTGTCCTAAAGTACCTATATATTGTGGCAATTCGCCAGTTTCTATAACATATATTGAATAAATTGCTTTATTACCGATATAAACAGGTTTTTTATAATTAAAAATTCTTTGTTCTTCTCCAATAGGAAATCGTGGTTCAATATTAGGTTTTTTAGGTCGTGAAGATGTTCCTGTTGCAAAGAACTCTAACGAAGCTGCTCTTTTTATAGTTGCCCAGGGTTCGTAATTTTCTACCTTATCTGTTGGAATAATTGCAGTTCCTTGAATTTTCCAACTAGAAGCAAAAAACCCTGTCCATACAGGACTAATATCTTTTGATGATAAATCCGTATGAATCCCCTGCAATAGTTCATTAAAATCTGCACTAATCTGCCTATCTAAATCTTTAGGTAAATCCTCTAATCTTTTAGTAACAGGCATTAGAAACGTACCAGAACACTAAATAAATAAATCTGCCCACCCTTTTTGGTGTCAATATCAACTATCTGTGCAACTCTATTAGATCCGCCAAAACTTAATGTAATTTCATCATCCATATCTACTTGATTATTACCTATAAGATCAGGTGTAATATATAATCTTGCTTGTCTCATTTCCTGACCAGTTTCTTCCTCTGATCTTATAAAAGATATTGGAACTTTTATATCTGAATATGTTGTATCTACTGTGACTTGCCTTCCTGTGTTTACGTCATAACTAGATATTCCTTTTTTTGTATAAGTAATTGTGTGATCTAAAGAAGCACCTAATTGTGAAACAACACTTTTAGCTGCGTTTTTAAATAATGAATCTAATTGACCAGCCATTATCCTCTAACTACCCTCATCTGAAATGTTCCTGCTCCACCTAGCATATAAGCTCCAAGATAACTTTGTAACCACGGGTAAACATCCATAATATTATTTATAGAACCAGTTCCCTGACTTTCAGTATTATATTTAACCCTAAGATCGCCAAGAGCAACCTCTTCAAAATTACCATCTTTACCAGTAGTACCAGTGATAGCATCAGTATCATTTGCTAAAGCTCTAGCTAATTCATATTGTGCATATTTAATATTATTTGGAATAGTAGAACAACTTAATTCAACTCTATCTACCTGATAATTTGTTCTAGGAAACTTTAATGCCTGATCTTCATCACATCTGTCTCCTTGAAATACAAAAGTATCAATCCATCTTGTAGCAGCTATTAATGATCTATTTTTTTGATCGTCTGTTTTATTAGTCCAGGTGCTTGAATCTGGTACAGTTTCAAAATAACTATTAGCTTCTGTCAATGTGACATAGCTATTTGCAGTTTCACTTTTTATAGTTGCATTTATGGTAGCTGCCACGATTGATAAAGTAATTTAGTTTTATTGTAGCGTAAAGAAAAAACCCCACCAATAATTGATGAGGTTTCTGACCACTAATTTAATCTTAACAAAAATTAAGACTTTAAAGCATTAGATAATGGTGTGTTAACAAAGATTTCAACCATTGGAATTTGGTCGATGTCATAAGTTACACCCCAATTAGATCCTGTTCTAAGTGCTGAGTTAGCAGGGTTGTCAGCAGCGTTTGTCCACTTAGTACCCATAACGTGATAAGCACTATGGTAATCAACAGACATAACATCTTGCTTAGATAAGATGTTTCTTT
>VTLG01016803.1_pt1 | contig 17138 bp, 19 predicted proteins | sample 4694571 | NCBI WGS metagenome assembly VTLG01 (sample SAMN12604809, study PRJNA352737) | marine metagenome | biome: ENVO:00000447; feature: ENVO:00000209|ENVO:00000569|ENVO:01000036; material: ENVO:00002151; isolation source: viral sequences binned using virsorter ...
TTGGAGGTTTTTTTTAAACTCAGCTAATTTGTCATGCTCAATATTTCTGTCTGCAAGTTGATCGGCAAGTTTTTGAATTTCCGATTCAAGATCTCTGATTTGACGTTGACAGCCAGAGATGCGAGTATTGTTTTGAGAAATGCCATGTGTGAGTTTAGTAATCTCCTTTGATAATTGTGTAAATTGAAGCTCTCTTTCTTTTTCTTTTTGAATTGTCTCTTCTAGTTCTTTATAACCAGATTGCAACTCCTTTGCTTTAGTTTGAGCATCATCAATTCTATTTAAACGAAACTCTTCTTCTATATGTTGAGTGCATGTGGGGCAAACTTTATTATCTGTGAAAAACTTATGCTCTTTAGTAATTGTAGATACTTTTTGAGTCATTTTACCTTTAAGATTATTAAGTTTCACTAACTTTTCACCTGCTCCACTAAGTTTTTCTTGTTCTTTAATAAGATCAGATATACTAGATTCTTTTAGTTGATTATGCTCCATATGAGTATCAACTTCAACATTTAAAACTTTAATCTTACTATTCTTTTCCTGTATATTTTCTTTACTTTGTTCTTCCAATTCACTGATAAAATTTTCTTGCATTACCATTTTATCTTTAATATTATCTTTTTTAAGACTTAAAGATCTAGTATGTTCTTTCCTTTCTCTAATATTTTCCCTAATTAAATTATTCATTGCGGAAAAAATTCTAATATCTAAAAGATCTTCAATAACCTCCCTTCTATTAGAACCACTTAATTGCATAAATGGCACAAAAGTACTACTACCCAAAATTACAATCTGAGTAAAGGATTTATAATTTAATTTTAGTATACTTTCTTCTAATAGTCTTTGATTTACTCTATCATCTGCCTCTTTATGTAATGGATTACCATTAACTTCAATATCAAATATATTTGGTTTTATTCCACGTCTTACAAAATAATCTCTATTATTAATACTAAATTCAATCTCAACTAAAGATCCTCTCTCATTTGTAGTATTAATAAGTTGACTCTTATTTATTTTTCTAAAAGCTTTATTAAACAACACAAATGTAAGTGCATCTAACATTGTAGATTTACCTGAACCGTTTGTTCCTACTATTAAATTGGTATGATATTTCTCAAAATCAACTTCACTGAAATGATCTCCTGTACTTAGGAAATTTTTCCAACGAATCTTTTTAAATATAATCATGGTTTAGGGGGAATCACTATATCATTAGGAGTAATTACTGTATATTTGTAATTATGTACTTTACAAGTTTTTATTGCTAAATCATCATCTACTTCAATAACTTGCATTGGATTTTGGTATTGGGGATCAACTTCCAACATCATAGCATATCTTTGAGCATCGTCCTCTTCTTCAAATAAAAAAAGTACTTTATCTCCATACTGATCTTCAACAGCATAAGCACCGTCATTTTTTTTACTTTTAAGAGTAAGGAGATACATTATTCTACCTCACATGCTTGCCTATAAAGATCTTGGAAAATATTCTTAATAATACTCTTATCATATTCAAATTCAGATTCATCAATATACCTATTTAAAATTGAAAGAGTATTTTCATCTTCTTCTATTTCAAAATTCTCATTTGCATGAATCTCAAAATTTTCAATAATCTTTAAATCTTGGACACCTGCAGAATAAAGTTTATCAATAAATTTTTCAAATTCTTTTGGTTTTGATTTTTTACGAACAATAACCTTTACAATTTTATTTTTATATACAGTAGTATTAAATAATTTGTGATTAGTATCTTCATAATATATGTTATAGAATAATTTATATGGATTATTAATTGGAGTATGGGTGAGGGTCTCCGTATCAAATATATGAAATCCTCTTGGATCATTCACATCATTCCAGAACATTTCATAAGGATTTCCTAGATAAAATATTTTACCATCATCAGAACGAGTATGAAAATGCCCAGAATAAACTCTCTCGAATTTATCAAATACCCTAACATCCATACCATCTTCCATCATATGACCACGAGTTGCTTTAAACCCGTTAAGTTCTAGATGTCCCATAGCAACCTTTGCTTTAGATTTTTTGATTTTATCTACAGTTTCATCATAATTCTCACTACAAATCCAAGGAAGCATTAATATCTTCCTCTTTCCAACCTTAATCTCAGTTGCCTTAGAATATAATTTTATATTTGGATAATTCTGTAATAATAACTCTGGAGAATTTACAAAGTTAGTATTCTTATAATAACAATCATGATTACCAATAATTGCTTGTACCTTATATTTTCTTAAGGGTTCAAATATAACTCTCTTAGACCATTCTAGACTTTGTAGATCAATAGACTTTCGACTATCAAATATATCCCCCATATGAATAACAGTATCTATCTTATGCTCTTCTAATGAAGGGAAAAAGACATCTCTATAAAATAACTCAAAATAATCATGAAGATGCTTAGAACCCTTTCTAGCACCATAATGAGTATCAGTTATGATTGCAACTTTCATCTATTGGAAGACTTGTATTGAATATTATCTTTGATTGTATTATACTCAGAACTAGCACCTGAAAGAGCCGTATCATCAACCATCATAACTTCATCATATCCAGTTTTTTCAATTATCTTTGTCTTAATATCTAATTGTTTTTTCTCTTTTTGTATCCTTCTTAAAAAAGCATAATGAATAATTTGAGTAAAATAAGCAAAGGGATTTCTTGATTTTTCTGGATCGAAATTATGTATGTATTGCACACAATTTTCTATACCATCAGAAATCATGTCTTCACGAAACATGTAATTTACAAAGTTGGGTTTATAGGAAAGATGAGTTGCAATCTTTAAAAAACAAGATCCAAGATAATTTGTAATTCTTGGCTTTGGAAGATCATTTTCTTTAGCGTGTGCAACTTTTGCTCTATAAACAATTAATGCTTCTAACAATTCTTTGTTATTTACATAGTGTTCCGTTTTCTTTTTGGGCATGACATTGTATATCCCTATTAAGTTAAATTTATTATATCACAAATACATAAGCTTGACAAGGTACATAATTCTATGTAGAATACCTTTGTGGAGGGTTAAGGGAATTAATTAGCTTTCTTTAGGTTTAATTTTAAAAAGAGCTTCTAGTTTCTTACGGGATTCTTCCACTGTGGAAACATATCCCATTTCACTAGATACACCTACTTGTCCAAAAGGTCTGTATTGATCGGCAATTATATCATTATTTAAAAAATTATTATATATCTTAATAAGATGATCGTCTTTACTTTCGGTCATCGTTAAAACTCTATCAGGTTTAATCATAAAAATATCTTCATTAGAAAGTTCTATCCAAGGTTTTACTTTAACCATTTGATTTCCATTATGATTAAATGTTTTTATTACTACTGGATTTTGTAATATAATAGTTGAATCTTCATAATTTTCATCAATAGAAATTAATGCGAAGATTTCTTCACCTGAAATTAATTTTATTATGGCGTGGAATTCTTCGTTCTCCATTAGTTTTTTAGTGGAATGTTTACTATATCATAATTAAAGTTTTCTTCATTATAAACTTTAATTCTTTCAATTAAATGATTTAATGTGTAATTTTTTCTAGATTTATAAGTAATGTCATCGGCAATATCATATAAAGTTGCTTTTGATTTATTATCACCTTTTCTTAGGACTCTTCCAATTGATTGAAGGTTTCTAATTCTAGACTTAGACGGAGAAGCAAAAATGACGTTATGAAGGTTTTTAATATTAATACCTGTGGAGAATGTTCCATAAGATGCAATAATTATAGCGTCAGATTCTCTTTCGGTAATGTCTCTTACCTCCTCTCTACTTTGGGTATCGACACCACCATGTACAAAAAATACACGACGATTTAAAATAGTATTACTATTATTTATTAAATTGTAAAGAGGTTCTCCATGCCCTTCTACTCTTGCAAATAATATCAAGGTATTACCTTTTAAATCTAATGCAAGATTTTTAATAAAGTTATTTCTACGATTATGAGTAATAATATATTGAACTTCATCTTCAAAGACTTCAAATTTTTGTGGTGGGTGTTTCAATAGAAGTACATTAATATCCAATGTTGCAACATGACCTTTCTTCATTAACTCATCAGTTTTAATAATTTTATAAGAAGGACCAAATAATCCTTCTAATACCCACTTATGTGTTTGAGATCCATCAAGTGTTCCTGTAAATCCATAACGATACTTGGCATTATCAAGTTTAGTCATTATAGATATAAGTGATTTAGACTTAAACTGGTGTGCTTCATCCCCAACAACCACAGAGAATCGCTCAAAATATTTTCGGGGAAGTTTGTAGATTGATTGCCAAGTAGTAATTATAACTTGAGAGTTCGTCTCTCTTTCTTTTCCTGCATATATCTTGTGGCAAAATGAACCAACGTCCCATCCATAATCCGCAAAGTCTTTATACATTTGCTCTACAAGGGATGTTGTAGGAACTACAATCAGTGTATTTTCTCCTTTCTCTACAAAATATCGAACAATCGAATATATCATCAGAGATTTTCCTGAAGCAGTTGGAGATATCAACAACTTTCTATTATGTCTTAAAGCATCATATACTCCTTCTATTTGATAATCCCTAGGCTTATGCTTAGAAATAGCAGTCATATAATCTTTAACTCCCTCTTTTGAAATCATATCATTGACTTCAAAAGGTAATCCAAAATACTTATTATCTACAAACTCGTAAGTATATCCATGATCTTTACAGAATTGAACTACTCTATCAAGTAATCCAGCATATATTTCTTGTTTTTGAATATTAAATAAACGTATCTTACCATCCCAGAATCTTTTCTTATATGCTGGAGAGAACTTTGCACCAGGAACCTCAAAGGTAAACTGATCTGCTAGTTCGTAATATACGTGAGGTTCTGCCTTAATATCCAGAAAGACCTCATTCTTTTTTAATATAGTCAAATGAGACATAATCCATAGGTAATTACCTATGAATATTTATTAGGTTATTTTAAACTTCTATTCTGAAATTATTTGGTTAAACCAAGATTCGGTCATACCATTGATAATACTATCAGCACCATCTTTATCTTCTGTATAACCTTCCTTAATAAGATGATCCACAACTTTATTATAATTTTCGTGGATGTGCTTTGTTTCTCTTGGAGTCGGCTTCATTTTAAAAACTAGTTCTATAGTTGTATTTATAAATTACATACCTGCTTGGAATTTATTCCACTCAATTGCATTCTTAATTTGAAATGTTCTATTAGAAACATTTTTAATTATTTCTTCTAGAAATTTTAACGTAGCATCATAATATCTTATTTTCAAATCAACTTTAGTTAATTTGTCATCTGCTTCCATATATCTTTGAATAGCATCTTTTTCCCTTACCTTATATGGAAAGGGTTCTTCTGCATATACTTCTGCTGGTGCTTTACCTGTATAATAACTATGCCTTTCTAATCTAACTTTATTATATTGCTCTCTTGCCTTTTCACGTAACAAAGTAACAGTATTATAAACTGTATAATACTTTGCGTGTAATTGTGGAATTTTTAAAGATTCATCATGTAGATTATCAGGATCAATGACAGCATCTCGCTCCCACATTTCCTGAATTTTGTCAAGATTCATAAAGGATCGCCATTCACATCTAGTATATTATACATCATATATTTAAATGTTGCTGATGCTGTAAAATAATTGATATCATCATCTGTTGCTCTAAATTCAAGACCAGTTAAAGAAACTGGAAATAAATCTTGGAATTTAACTACAGCAATATCTCTTAAATTACTATTCAAAATATGAAGACTTCCATCAACATATTGTAACTTATCATCTTTCTGTTGTTCTGGATCTGTAGTTAAAGTTTTAAACTCTTGATATGATTCTGGAAATCCTAATCCAGTTAACCAATTATGAACTACCATATAATTAACCAAATCCTCATCAACTAAGAATTCAATTTGAAAATCATCATACAACAATTCATCACCAGGAACATCTATATTTCTTAAAGGAGTTGTTTGTAATGCTGTTCCTAAAGTCAATGCTGGAATAGTTGCTGTATTTGAAAAGAAATCTATTTTCCTTTTGGTATTTAAGGTCAATTTAAATCCAACTGGAGATAGTAAATTTCTATTCTTTAGTTGTGTATCGTAAAAATTAGCCATTAGTTATTAAATACCCCTTATAACGGCATTAGTAAATCCACCATTTTTTCCATCTGGATTGTGAATAACAGATTCTGGAATATTAGTATACATTTTTCTATCTTCAAATTGATCAGTCCATTGTCCATCACCTTTATAATAAACATCTCCTATACCAGCATTTTGTGGCACACCTGGTTTTTCGATATAATAAGCCATATTTATAGTGGATTTTTAATTATTTAGTTCTTTGATTAAAATCAATACCTTCCATATGATCATATTCATGCTGAAAAACTCTTGATTTCCAATCAGAAAACTTTACCTTATAAACCTTTTTACTTTCATCTTCATACTTAACTACGACACTATTTGGTCTAGTTATTTTTAATTGTACATCTGGATAAGATAAACAACCCTCTTCCATTTCTACTTCATCCTTAGATTCTTTTAAAATTTTAGGATTAAAGCAAGTAATAGTTTCTTGGGTTTCTAAATCAATCATCATTACAAAAGCTCTTTCCTCTATACCAATCTGATTAGCAGAAAGTCCTACCCCATTATAATGAATCATATTTTCATTTAAAATAGAAGATAGATTAGATCGATCCAAATTATAACTACACTTTTTTATTTTATTATGTAGTATGGGATCTTCTGGTTTTATTAAAGATTTTATCATAAAAATTATTTAGACAAAAAAAGAGGATCCCGAAGGATCCTCTTGAGTATAAAAGGAATTATATCCTTTCTTCTTACATGAGGTTGTTAACCTGTACTCTTCTGTAGTACCTGTTGCTATTAGTCTTAAGGCGACCAGAACCTGCGGTTGTTCCTTCAGCAAATGGGTTGGCAACAATACCATATCTGGTCTTAAAGCCAATTTTTGGTTGGAAGGTGTTCTCGCCAACTGCACGAACCATCTGTAGTGGAACGTATGGGCAATAGAACAATCCAGCGTCATAAGGTGAAGAACCTTTGTAACCACAAACGTAGTACTGAGCAGCAGCAAGGTTTGCAGAATAAGGATCAATGTATACACGATACTTACCTTGAAGTACACCAGCAAATGTATTGCCTGTGTCATCAACATTAAGGTTAGCATTAAGTGCAGGTGTGTAATCAAGTACACCAGCCATTGTAAGAGCAGAAGCAACGTCTGCGGAGCAAAGGATCATGTTGCCCTTTCCACGACGAGTTCTTTGTGCGATTGCGTTGGCATCTCTTTCGATCTGGAAGATAAGTCCCTTGAACTTCTCAACTGACCATCTACCATTGGAGTCAACGTCTAAGTCGAACTTACCAGCAGTAGCAACGTTTGTTTGAGCACCAGATTCAGCAATCTTGTAAATTGTACGGATAACTTCACGGTTAATTTCAGCAAGTATCTCTGTAGAGAGAATGTTTGCTAATTCCGCTTCAGCATTCAATCCGTGAATTGCTTTCAAGTCTTGAGCGAGTTCTAGTGAGTACTCTGCTTTTAACGCACGAGATTTCGCAGTAACTGTTACTTTCTCGATGCTGAATGCCATTTCGTTGAAATGGTTACTCGATGTACCGAGTGCTTCAGCGTCTTCTGTATCCATACCCTGACCAACTGCGTAGTCTTTTTGGGTGGATGCAGCATCAGGACTTAGTAGACCTGGATTACCATCAGCAGCAGCAGTTCCCTGAGCGATTGTACCAATACCAACAGATGCACCGTCAGAACCAGAAACGTATCCTGATCCGATTTCCGATGTAAGTGCGTTGGAATCTGTTCCAGAGAATGATGTATCTGCTTCGTCGAATAATGCTTCTGTACCGCCTTGTGTGCTGTACTTAGAACGCATTGCAAAGATAAGTCCTGTTGGACCGTTCATTGGTTGAACACCAGCAAGGTCATAAGCGACCAAGTTTGGCATAGAACGACGAATTAGACTGATGAGAACTGGGTCGAAACCCTGCATGTTGCCACTGGCAGATGCAGATAAACCAGCTGTTGCACCACTAGATGCAGTATAGTTGGTTGGCTCTTCTCCAAGGAAAGCACGTTCTTCACGCATTTCTTTCTCTTGGTTCTCTAGCAGGATAGCGGTGACCGCCCTACGATGGGGATCTTCTATCTTATCCATTCCTTGATGATCAAGGATGGGAGACCACTTCTCCTGCAGTTGTTCAGCATTGAACATTTGCATTTGAATTTACCTTCTGATAAATGTTAGGTTATTTACGATTGATTATTTAAAAATCACTTTTTAGCAGCTCTGTTTAGAACAGACAAATAGCGTTCCATTGAAGGAGTTACTTCCTGTGCTGCTTGTTCTTGATCTACTGATTCTGAAATAGTTTCAGCAGTATCTCTTTTTGCACTAGGTGCTGTCTTAGAGAAATAAGATTCTTTAAGAGTTGCTAGTTTTTCACGATAAGATTCTTCACTTTCAAACTCAACATTTTCAGCTAAAGAAGCAAGTTTTTCCTTTTGGGAAAGTGCAAGTCCTTCAGAAACATCTGAAAGAATTACATCAGCAACTGATTCTGACAATCTCTTGTTTAGAGCAACATTCTTTTCGATTTGCTCGTTGAGTTTTGACTCCATTTCATCAAGTTTATCTACCATGTTCTCGATGACATCATATTTTTCTTCAGGGATTGATACATAATGTTCTTCAAAGAGACCTTTCATTCCTTTCAAGAATGATTCGGTCATTTCTGTTTGTAGTCCGTTTTCTACTGCGAGTTTGTTTTCTTGGATCCACTCATCAGCAACGTACTCTAGATAAGAATCCGCACGTTCGGTAAGGTTATTTTTGATAGAAATAATCTCTTCTTCCAACTTAACCTTGTTCTCTTCCTCTAGTTTTTCTTTTGCTTCAGCAACCTTAGTCTTGATTGCAGTTTCAAAGATAACTCGTGCTTTTTCTTGGAAATCTTCGGAGAGTTCTTCACCAGAAATAAGTGCATTGATGTCTTCTTCAACATCAACCTTATCTTCGGCAACTACTTCTTCCTCAGTAGTTTCTTCTTCAGCAACTACTTCGCCTTCTTTAGCAGGCTCTTCAGCAACTACCTCTTCACCCTCTTTATTGGGTTCTTCGGCAACTACTTCTTCAGTTGCTTTTTCGCCTTCGGCAACAACTTCTCCTTCTACCTCTACCTCTTCCTCTTTAACTCCTTTAGGAGCAGAGTCACCAGGTTTTGCACCCTTATTAACAACATTTTTAACTGCTGCTAGACCACTAGGAGTCTTCAATTTATTTGAATCATCATCAGGTTTAGAGTTTTCTGGAGTAGGACCACCGAGATCTTCCCAAGTAGGAGAAGTACCCCCGGTACTTAGTTTTTGCATTGGTTCCGCAGGTTTAGCACCTTTGGTCACCACGTTTTCTTCGATGTTTTCCATTTTTTGTAATTTTGTGCCGACGGACATTTATATTTAGATTTGAATTAATCTGTATTTATTTAGATGAATTATAAATTTGAAAGAAAATTTTGGAACAATCCAAGTTTATGTTCTTCCAATGCTTTTTGATCAACTAGCGTATTAATACGCTTCTGAGTTTTCTCTAAAAGTTGCTCACGAAGTGAACCACCTTCCCAAACCCATTCTTTTCCTTCCATGATTCCAGATACAAATGCATCGGGAGCTGAAGGATCTGCTACTATATCAGCAGCAGTTGCTAACATGAAATCTTCACCCACAACTTTCATGCCAGAACGATCTTCTTTTAAAGATCCAACACCACGAGATGAAACTCCAAGTGTTACTCCTTCTGAGATAAGAGATTTTGCAATCTTACCCATAGGTGTTTCTAGAAGTTGTGCTTTACCTACAAAATTATTACCTTCCTGACGGAGAGAAACAATTTTATGGGAAACACGATCAAGATTCACAGTAGGACCATCTGGATGACCTAATTCACCAAGAGCACGACCCTTATTAACAAAAGATTCATTATAACGATTAACTTCACGGGAAAGAGTGTTTAAAGGATACATTCTTCCATTACGGTTTTTAATTTCGCCTTGAAGAAATACACCTTCGATGTACATCTTCTTTTTAGCACCTTTTCCCTCGGTGATAAATTTAACGCTTGCAACTTCTTCTGTAATAAGTTTCATTTTCCTAATTTGTAAATCCTGCTTTTGCACCCAACACAGAAGCGTGTGCTGCAAATATTGCATAACTTGGGTCTTTCTCAACATATTCAACCGTATTACCAGGCATAGTGAAAGATCCAACTACAGTTCCATCCGCTTCTTCAACAACAGTAACTAATCTAGCTGTTGCAGTTGAATTAACAAGTCGAACCACTGTTGCATTACTAAAAGTAGAAGCTGTTCCTGTCGCTGTTGGACAAGCTGCTTCTGCACCTTTTATTAGAGTTCTATTCGCCATCAGTTGTTTCCTCTGGTTCTACTTCTGCCTCAACAGATCCTTCATCGCTATTATCAAACATAGAATTGGCAACATTTGGTTTAATGGTGTCAATTTTTTCTGCAGATTTAGCAAACAAAACATCTTTAATTTTATCACTAACTTCTGAAGCAGAAGCATCAGTGACAATCAAATCGATAAGATCTTCCATAAAAATTGATATAGTTATATACGGTTATTTATATCTCAGCCGTTTTAGTATCTTTGTCAACCTGTCCATTAGTAATTCCCATATCTAATGGTGGTGCGTCCATCATTCCACCATCTGGTGGTAATGGTTCTCCAGTTATTGGATCTATCATACTTGGATCTGGAATAATTCCATCCTGTATTTCCTGTTCAATCTGTTCATCAATTTCTTTTATCTCAGTATCAGATTGACGTAAAACTTTTCTACGAACCCAATCTTGTGAATAGAATTTGCCAATATATGGTTCAATAGTTGCAAGAGTTGCAAGTCTACCATCCATCAACTCTGATTCTTTTAATTCTGAGAACTGATTATCATAAACAAAATCATATTGGATATGATCATTAATTGCATCCCAGTCTTCAGTACTAATAATATTTTTTAAAATTAACTGAGTTCTGAGCATATCACTAAACAAATTAGCAAATCTCTTTCTCAATCTTCCTACAAATTTAGTGAATTTTAATTCATCTCTTAATATCTCAGATGATCTTCCTAAATTAAAACCACCATCATTTGCAATTCTAGATTCAGGAACACCTAATGCTCTATAGAGTTTCTTTTGAAAATACTCAATATCAGCAAGTTCTCCTAAGTTCTGTCCACCAGGAAGTGTAGTAATTTCGGTTCCTCTACCACCTTCTCTTCTTGGAAGCCAAAAATCTTCCATCATAGACATGAATTTACGATCATCACGTACTTCACCAGTAGATGCATCATAAACTAACTTATTTCTATAACGCATCATAACATCACGAAGATATTGTTCTGCCTTAACTTTTGGAAGATTGCCAACATCAATATAGAATATTCTTCTTTCTGGTGCTCTTGATAATCTGTAAATAACAAGACTGTCCTCAATCATTCTAAGTTGATTAAGTGCCTTAATTGCTTTATGTAAATATGAAAGAACTGTTCCTTTATTTCTATCTACTAATCCAGAATTAACATAAGTGATTGTATCTTTAGCAATCTTTACTCCTTTTTGTCCACCTGCTCCTGAAACCATCCCTAATGGATAATTTGGTTTTGGAGAATATACAAAATATTCTTCTATTTCTGGATAAAAAGTTTTACTCTTTTCATCCATCCTACTTAAATCAACACCATCCTTATTTTTAGGTTTCTTTTCTTGGCGAATATATCTCATCTTCATTGGATCAATATATCTTAATTCCTTGATCCCATCTTCTGGTTTTTTAAGGTCAATTACCTTATGATAGTATAATCTACCATCAATATACCAATTTCTAAAGATTTCGTGCGATTTTTTATCAAAATCTAGCAGTTCTTTAATATATCTAAATTCTTCTCTAATCTTATCTTTTAATTTATCACTTGCATTTACATTAGATAATTCTATTTCTACAGGAGAATCATATGAATCACTAACTATTGCTTCATTAACAACATCTTCTATAGCATTATCAGATTCTGGGTGAATTGCCATTTCACGATATCTTTTAATAAGATCGTGCTCTGTTCTATATACACCTTCAATATCAACAAATTGTCCATAAAATCCAGACGCAATAAAATTATCAACCCCGTCCGCATTGTTAGGCGGTACGGGGGAAACTACAGATTTGGCAACCTTATCGGAAGCCTCAATTGAAAAACCAAAAAGTTTGGACATTTTATAATAATTTGAACTATTTTACTTATTTATTAGTTAACTGCAGGAGCAACTTCAGTAGATGATTCCTGAATAGCAGATATAGTCCAGTAAAGAACCTGCATTTCTACAGTAAATTCTTCAATAGTATCTGTTGTATCCATTGATAATGGAATTTCAGAAATATTTGTTGGGAATAAACCAACAAAGTTATACCTTCTTAGTATATCACCATTTCGTGAAAGTTGGTTAACATTTGCATCAGCAGTGTAATCCGATGGATTTACTTCGCCAGATCCATTAGTTAATCTGCTAATACCGTTCATCCATTGCTCGAATGCTGTTCTAATTTTGAAATCAGCATCGTTGAGAACAGTAACTGTCCAACTATCAAATGTTCTTTCTCCAGCAACTTTAAGGATTCTTCCTCTAAAAGGAACATCCACAGGAGTTATATTTGATGCTGGCAGAGCAGCTGCTTTTACCAAAAATGGTACTTTATCCGACACTCCGTTTGTAGTAATTTCTTGTGTTACTGCACTTGGAGAAGAGTCGTTGGACATAAAGGTTAGTGCTTGCCCAGATCCATTTGGAAAGTTTAAAGTAACTTCAAACAGATTGGGTCTTACACCACCACCAGTTAATTGTCCCTTAAATTGTGAGATTGTGCGTAGAGCCATTGTTTTGTGACCTTTCTAAATTTAAACGTTTCCAATAACTTCCGAGAATGAAACACCAGATCTGGTGGCCACAAACGTCAGTCCTATAAAGTTGATGGAACGGGATGGTTTAACATAGATGTCTGCTATGAATTCATTAGCATCAATAATTGCTGCTGTATTGTTGGATTCATCACAGATTAATCTAAATTCTTGAATACCACGCTTGGCTTGAACATCTCTTAAGAAAGGTTCAACAGCATTAACAAATGAATTTCTTGTTAAAGCATCATTGAATTCAAACATAACATCTTTTGCTGCTGCTTTAATTGCATCTTCTAGGAAGATAAACAATCTGCGAACATTGATCCTATCAAAAGCAGAAGCTTTAGCAAGACCAGTTTTATCACCAAATAGGATAATTCCAGATCCTGGTGAGAACACTATAGGATTAATTCTGTTTGAATAAAGTGTGTCTCTTTGCAGTTTACTTGGATTATATGCCAATTTAACTGAATTGAGAATTGCTCCTCTTTGTGTTCCTGCTGGTGAGAACCAAGGGAAGTTTGTTGAGTCATTTCTGGCACAAAGTCCTGCTATGTCTCCATTAAGAGGAACATATCTAAATGTATCAGCAAACCTATCGTACATATACTTATAACCACTATCAAAAATGGCATAAGATGATGATGGGATTGGTGAATACCAATTAACTACATTAGTAGTAATATCAGCATCAGATTTAACTGCATATTGTCCAGCAACAGTTTCGGTAAGTTGAGTAGTTCTTCCAGGAGAAACAAATGCTAGTGCATCTTGTCTTCCTTCAGCAACTGAAATAACTTTACTTGCTAATGCTTGAGCATCTTCTTGAGTTCCAGCAGCACCACCCATTAATAGGAAGTCTACTTCATATTCCTCAGTATTTGCGAAAACATCGTAACCAGTTGATAGATCTCCAACAGTAGCATCAAGTGCTCCAGCTGTGCCAATTCCAGTTTGACCATTGTAGTTTACACCACCTTCTAAAGTGAGAACTACATTTCCAGAACCACCAAATGTAATTCCAGATGCATTCTGATCCCAAGCAAAGTCGCCAACAATATTATAATTAGTTGCTCCAGAAGTGTATGCTGCACCAACTGGTGAAAGATCATTAGTTCCCAATGCAAAGATATATTCTGAATTTTCAGAGATATACTTTCTCCAATAAGAAGTAGCACCTACTGAAAACTCAGAATCTTTTGCTTTAGAAAGATTTAAATGCTTCTCAAGAATTGTTTGAGCATTTCCAGTAACATTTCCAGTATCATCAACTACAACAACACTTACTTCATCAAATCTTGCTCCTCTAGCAGCAGCATATGAAGAAGTTCCTGGTTTATCTGCAAGAGAATTCCAAGCAATTGTTTTTCCATTAGAAAGTGTAATATTTTGTGCGTCAAACCAATCTGATATAGTAGCAGTATTTGCACCATAAGTTGTAGCAGATTTGGTACCAGTAGCTACTGTACTAAATCCAGTTACTGATCCAGTTTTAAACTCATAAACACCACCTTGCTGGTAATCTACATCAGTTACTGTTCCTGCTGCAGAAACAGTAGAAAGAACTTTAACACTAATTTGTCCACTTCCAACTTCGGTAATCATACCTTTTAGATATGCACCTGTTCCTAGAGAATGTTCTACAAGAGAAGTTGATCCAGTACCAATAACAACTCTACCATCTAAAGATTGAGTAACACCATATCCAACATATTGGTTTAAACCAACTGCACCATCAAATGCTGTACTAACACCACTAAAAATTTGATCCGCTTTAGCATCAATTACGCCAACTTTAATTCCGTTTGCCCAACCACCTGGATTGCTTGAAACAATCGAAGCAGTTGCTAAAGTATTTTCATCATATCCATTATTTACATAGTCGTCGTAACTACCAATTTTAACTTGTGAAATGCTACTTCCATCAAGACCACCAGAAGCAGCATTCTTAAGATTACTACTATCAGATCTTACAACTTGTAGAGGTCCACCATATGCTAGATATGAAGATGCAACTAACCAAGTTTCGTATTGCTTATCGGTTGCATGTGGATCACCAAAATTATCTAGAAGTCCCTGTTCGTTTGTTACCAGTACAGGTTCATTTACTGGTCCTTTCTCAAATGGTCCCACAATTGCGCCAATCGCAGCTGAAGTCGGATCAACTCTTCCAGCAGTCAGATCGATCTCTTTAACCAAAATTCCAGGCGATGCTAGATTAAGTGGCATCTTTTCGTCTCCGAATTCTCAGATTATTCTGAAATTATTTATTAAAACGTCTATTTACATATAGTCCCACATATAAGAACGGTCTCCATATTCATCTGTATGCCATCTATCACCTTCATTATCAGTAAAACTTTCTGTATTATCAAACCCATCTGAAATAAATCCAAACGGAGCCATATCTTGTTCTATTTGATTTTTTTGTTCTTCATATATTCTTTTACGAACATCATTATCTGTCATCTCTTTAAAATAATCCTGTGCTACTAACCAAGAAAATATTACTAAACACATTGCTAAATCATCATTACATCCTTCTTCTGCTTCAAATGAGTTATGTTTTTGAGTAAAAGTAGTTAATTCTGAAATAATATCATAATCACATACCAATAACTTATCATCCTCAAGCAATGTTTTTAAATTACTACAACCCAACTTTTTAACTGCTGCAGTCATTCTTACACCAAGTTGAGATTTTTTTCCACTAAATCCTGCACCAACAACTTGACCTGATCTACCTCTCATAGAACACATTAAGAGATTGTCATACTCTAAATCAAAATGAAGTATATTTGATACTTGATCACCAATATCATTTATTTCTATTAATACAAATGCATTATTATATGCTTTACCTACATCATTAATGATATTAGGAAATAACATAGGTTTAATTTCATTGTTTCTATACTTTGCAACTACACTATAGGGAAACTCTGTAATATCATATACAATAAAAGCAGAATAATCTCCACCTATACCTCTAGCAACATCAACTGTTACCAAATAATTATGATTTTCTTCTGGAGATTTGTATATATCTAAACCTTTATTTCTTTTTACTGGATCTTCATATACAAGAGTTTTTAATTTTGATGGATTTATTAGTGTATTAACCGATCCTAAGAATTCGCATTCAAACTCAATTTTAAATTGTTGTTCTGAAGTATTAGCAATAGTTTGTTCTCTCCACGCATCATCTCTACCTGGAACTTCACTCCAATGCACATCAGTTGGTACATAATCACTCTTACCTTTTTCACTATCGTGCCACATACGATAGAAATGATTCATACCTCGTGGGGTTGAAACTATAATAACCTTAGTGGATTGTCCAGAAGTAATTGTAGGATAAACAGATGCAAAGAAATCATCAGCAATATGATTTGGGATGAATGCAAACTCATCAAGGAATATTACGTTGTAAGATCCACCACGAACAGCAGATGAAGATGTAGAGTTTGCTGATATTTTAGATCCGTTTTCTAATTCTAAAGAACCTTTATTCCATGATATTATACCTTGCTGCATCCATGAAGGTAGATTTTCATATGCAAGTTGTAATCTGCCAAGTAAATCTCTAGCAGTGGATGCCTTGTTCGCCAAAATTGCAATATTGACATTATCATTAAAAACAGCGTAGTGTAACAAGTATGATACGCATGTTGTAGATTTACCTGTTTGACGAGGCATCTTACAGATATTAAATCTATTATTATGAAATCTATCAATTAATTTCTCTTGAAAATCATACATATCAAAAGGAACTAGTCCTTCATCAAGAGAAACAATTTTTATATAATTTCTAGTAAAATATATGGGATCTTCCTTACATCTAAGAAATTCAACAATTTGATCCTTAGTAAATTCAATAGGGGTATTGGCCTTTTTTAAATTAGGATTACCAAGATATACATTATCAGACAATACAGGCATGAAACTAGATGTTAAGAGTCAATTCTTCCCATTTAATAGGAGATTTTGGTGATTTCATTGGTTCTGGTTCAATAATATTAATTACTTGTGCAAACTCTTTTCCATCAGAATTTTCAATTGTGATATAG
>VTLG01003688.1_pt1 | contig 17136 bp, 23 predicted proteins | sample 4694571 | NCBI WGS metagenome assembly VTLG01 (sample SAMN12604809, study PRJNA352737) | marine metagenome | biome: ENVO:00000447; feature: ENVO:00000209|ENVO:00000569|ENVO:01000036; material: ENVO:00002151; isolation source: viral sequences binned using virsorter ...
TGGGGGGTAATGAGTCTCGCCTGTCTCAAGTAGTGCCTTCAGAAATTTATGTTAAAAATTAAGAGGCATCCTTGTTAAACTGTTCAATACCTTTATCAGTTAACGCATGATTGTACATCTTATCGAACACTGACACAGGAATAGTACATATATCAGCACCTAAAGCAAAGGCGGTACCTACAGACTGCACATCACGTATTGAAGCAGCTAATATCTGAGCATTTACCCCAGTATTTTTAATATCATTAATCAATTTCATTCCATCTAAAGAATTATCATCCATTCTACCAATAAACGGTGAAATATACGTAGCACCCGCTAAGGACGCTAGGATCGCCTGTGCGGGGCTAAAGATCAAAGTGACATTAACCCTTATATTAACCGTTGAAAGCCTCTTACAGACCTTTAGACCGTCCACAGAGCACGGAACCTTAACAGTAACATGTTTACCGTAGGATTCCACGTGTGACATAGCTCTAGAGAAGAGATCTTCTTCATTATCTCCTACTACTTCCATGCTAACATCTTCAACTCCTGCTTTTATCAAATCCCAGTAAACATCTTGAGGATGCCTACCACTTTTAAAGATAAGGGTAGGATTAGTTGTTACACCAGATATCAATCCAGTTTTATATCTATCAATAGTAGCATCTGTATCAGCTGAATCAAGAAAGAGCTTCATAAGTTTGGGGGTAGTTTTGTTTAATAAGTTGTTGTATTTCGAGAGCTATATCTCTATGTTCTTTTTGAGTACCATTATCTGTTCTTAGTTCTACATAATGAATCCAAGATCTGAGTGTACCATTCATATACAATCGTGTTGGAGAAGCCATTGGTAATATTTCTCTAGCACATTCTTTAGCGATACCTGCTTTAAGCATTTGATGATAAAGTCTAGAGGATTGGCTATATAGGAATCCAATTTCTGCCAACCATTCAGTTTGACAATTTACACCTATATCATCAATACTATTTTGTCTATTATCTGGATCTTGTCTTCTTAGTGCTGGAAATATAGGATCACCTAAGCTATCAATTTGTGCATATCGTTGACTAAACTCTTGAAAACTAAAAGATCTATGTCTTAATAACTGAGCTGAAATACTTCGAGTAGTATTAATTTCAACACACATATTCACCATTTCAAAGGGGGACCAATGTTTATGAGTGATTAGATATTTAATTAGTTTAGAGCTATTCGGGTTATCTTGATTAGTAGGGTTGGAGACTCTAGCCATATAGGCAATCAATTCATCACCATCTGGTGTAGAATGAATTAGAGTTACTTTATTCATATAGTTAAGTTTTAATTGAGTTTCAGGTATATAGAAAGTATCATCTTTATTCTTTCTTATTTGACAGACATAAGTAGTAGAATCTGGACGTTGATATAACATATCTGATTCATGACTATTAAGAAGTAACATACTTATTATTTTATCATTCTTATGTATCTTCATTTACTATCTCTACTGGTTTACGTTCTATATCTGTAGCTAATTCATGTTGACGTTTAAGATACTGATAATATGTATCATTATCTCCATCATTTATACACATATTAAAGTAGTTAGAGTAAGTATTATAAGTATATCCAAGGGAGACAAAGAAAAGAGGAGTGGGTTGTTTATGTGTCTTAGGGATATAAGTATAAAGAGGAGGAATTGATGTCTGAAAGACGAGATTCCTCCCTTTGAGGGGATGGGTCCACCCTTCCCTTCCCCTGTATACACCCCGTCTTAGGCTAAACCCAGGTGGGGAGAGACTTTCCACCATCTTTACCTCTAGCTTCATTTCTTTGGTCTTTATTCATACCAAACACCAAATGATTAGCTGAAGATTGGGGATGTTCTATGAAGTCTTCTAGCATTGAATTCCATTCTTCTAGTTCTTTCATTTGTATCTGTTTTTCAGCAGATATTGAAAGAGCATCTGTATAATACTTTACACCTTGAGCGAGAGCATCGAGTCTATCATCGTGTTTAACTGCACCTTTTTCTCTGCACATTCTAGACATCTGGTAGAATAGCATATACATGAGTCTAAGTTCTGGTGCTTCGTCTTTGTTAGACGCATAGTCCCATTCGACAACACTCCTGTTAACGATAAGCCTATGCTGATTAAAAACAGGCTCAAGGGAATCAATAATACGATCTTCTTTCCTAACATTAGCTCTAGTTTCTTCTATGAATATGTTTTGTTTAGTAACTTGAATATGTTTTTTAAATAGTTCTGCTACTATACCATCACCAAAGTTAGATTCAATAAGTAAGGTAGTTGCATTATATTTTTTACAACCTTTTAGAATATTTAATAAGGTAGTGTCGGTATACCCATCTCTAAAAGCTCGCATTTCATGTAAATATAAGAAGCCATTCTTTTGGGATATATAGGCGGCAGTTGTTTCATCGGTGCCACGGCCAGAGGGATCCACACTACAAATTGTTTCGTCGTAAGACGACCACTTTCCTTGTAACTGCATCGGAGAGTAAAAGTAGTCTCCAGGGAGTCCAACGGTTGGGAGGTCTTTGATGACGTTTGATGGGTCTGAGCACCAAACAACGGAGTCGGGAGCTTCAGAGGGATTAACAGCAGTGATGATAAGATCAGCCATCTTAAGTGGGAACTTTTCAGCATCAGATAAACTTGTGTCTAATTGGAATTGAAGCATGTAGTTAGACCGACCCATAGATGCTTCACGTTCTATTAGGTCATCATTATCAAATCTATCATCTGTAGGTTCCCATTCTAGAGCACCTGTGTCTAAGTCTGCTTGTATTTGAGGTGCTAATAATCCTTCGTATTGACTAAGTTTGTTTTTTCTTGGGTATCTTGAGGGCCAAACGAACGGACGGTAGTTACGCTCTGCCAGCTTACGATAAACAGTAAAAGTAGTCTGAGGAGTCCCGAGATACATAATACGGCTATCACTTTTGGGTGTGAGGATAGATTCTGCTTCCGTACAAAGTTGGAGAAGCTTTTCACGCATCAACTCCGTCATAGAGTTTCCTGGGACTTCTATATCGTCTAGAATCATTAGGTCTGCACGACTTCCCGTTAACTGACCAGTAATTCCAACACTTTTGACTGATGGTGCCTGGTGAGGAGAACAATTGACGTCGAAAGATATTCTTGACCATCTGCTGTCGTCTGATTTTGGTCTTAGGTGGGCTAGCCATGGTGTTTCGATGATTAGTTTTTGTAAGAATATGGACATATTATCTGCACGTTCTTTAGATGCAGATATAATCATTATTTTCCTTTCTGGGTCATTAAAGAGTGTCCATAACACAAAAGCACCAGTAATCCAAGATTTACCAACACCTCTAAAGGCTTGGATCTGTAATCTTTTTGGTCCATTTTGTAAATAGTCAGCTATAGCATACTGTGCTCTTGTGGGAGAAGGTAATTCAAGTTGAGACCACAAAGCTTGTAGAAACAACTTGAAATCTTCTTGTAATGCGGTTAAAGGGTCCGTCATCTACCTTTAGGTTTTTTAAAAGTAGATAGCTTTTCCCTTATACCTATTTTACCATCACTTTGTCTGTAGTATTCAAGGTCACTAGGTAATGAAGGTAAACCTGCTATTTTAGTAGCTCCTTTAACTGCTTTTCTAGCTTTTGCTACTTTTACTTTTAAAGATTCTTGTTTAAGTCTTGCCATGGTTAGTTAGTTAGTTTTTTTTTACTTTACGTCCTCTAGTACCAATTTTAATATCTTTCATCAATTCACCTGATCTAAGTACATCACCAACACCGCTAATATTTTTACTCTTTAGTTCAGACATAACTTCTGGTAGTTTCTGCGTTTTACCTGCGGCTAGACTTAGTACAGTACCATCTTCCATAGTTACTTTACCAGATTTTAGTTGTTTCCTAATGAATTTATTAGCTTCAGCATAGTATTCTAACATACCAAATAAATCATTTACAGCATCAGGATTTGGAGGATAAAACTTAGGTTTTCCAGATACAGCTGTAGTCTGAACACCTTCTGTAATATATTTAGAAATTTCTGTACTATATTGATCGATAGCTAATGGAGCTTGCTTACCACCAACACTTTCAAATCCCATTTCTTTCAACCATTTATGGAAATTATTATGACCAGCTTTTTTCATAATAGCTATATTTTGAGCAATACCGGATGAATTTAAACCTAAACGCTTCATATGTGCCATTAAGTTTACTGCTACTAAAGGATCTTGTGCTACTTGACTCATTAAGAATTCACCAGCTTCTTTATTACCAAAAATATGATGCCACTCATCTCTAGTTACCCATTTAGTAGCTTGAGCTACAATTTGTCTAGGTTTATCTTTACCATAAATCAGCATCTCATCACTAAATAAGTTTTTAGCAATTTCATCGTACCAAGCTCTTTGTGCATTTGCCATTGCGGCTACTTTTCTCTTACTACTTGGATCTGCTCTAGATATACTTAATTTCTTTAAATAATTCTCTTGTAATTTTTTTGAATTTTTATTTCTTATAAACAGTTGTTCTAAAAGTTCAGGTTTAGCTGCTAATTTATCTGCTGTAAAATAACCAGATCTATTAGTATATTTTTTACTAATATTTCCACCCGGCCCTTTTTGTAAATAATCTACAATTTTTGGATTAGGAGCATCTGCTTTAATTAATCCTTCAAGAATATCTGTCCTAGTACTTCTCTCCATTTTATGTCCGACTTGTAAAGGTCTAGCTGCTATTTCATCTAAAGTTGGTTGATCTGTTAAACCACCTTTATTTAAACGATTTCGAGGCTGTACACCTATACTATCATAAACAGGTTCAAAATAATCTTTATTTAACAAATCCTGACCTTTTTTTATTATAGGTTCAACGATTTCTCGACCAGCATCTACAGCTCTACGTACTACAGGTAAATCTGCCATTAATCTTTTACCAGCAAATATACCAACTCCTTTTGGACCTCTAGCTAATTTTATATCACTAACTAAATCTGTAAAGTATTCAGCAGTTTCTCTTGGATCAGTTAGGTCTGGAATTAATGCACCTGCAATTTTCTTACCCGTGCTTAAAGCTTTATTTAAACTTTCTTCTTGTTCTTCTTCAGTCTTTTCTTGACCTGGTAACGGTCCTCCTATGTAAGACATACTACCTAATCCTCAACAATTGTTTTTTCTTTTTAGGTTTATTAATTAACAAACTGTCCATATTAGGTTTTACTACTTTAGTATCTACTACATGCTGACTACGTTCTTCATCTGGTTCTAAAGGCATTTCAGGAGGTGGAGCTGGATTAGGATCTTTACCTTCCTCAGTTAATTCCACCTCTGTCTTTTCATTCTTTGATATCATTAAATCACTATTTTCTAGTTCTTTAAACCAATCAGAGTTTTGAATATAACTTAAAATCTGCAGCCTATTCTTTAGTTTTTCAATATTCATAATTAACTGATATGTGTAAGGATTAATTGTTCCCTATCGGGTATTGTTCCAAATGTAGCTCGCATCCATCCGAGCCAATTACTACTCCCCTTCTCTTGATTACATCTTCTACAGGCTGGTACAACATTCGTTGCAATATCTTCACCACCTTTAGATTTAGGTTTAACATGATCGATTGTAAGTTGATGTAATTCATAATTGTTTCCACAATAAACACATGTACAATTGAAGTGCTCTTTAACAGCTCTTCTCCAGAGCTTTTTAGCGTCAGGACTTGTCATGGTTATTAGATTGTATAAATAATGTTTAGGGGTTAGTAGTAGTGGGGTCAACGTCTTTCTGCTCCCCCTCTACCACGGTTAGTTTTTCGTGATTCTTTTTTATAAGACCCATCAGCTTGTTTAGATGCATCCATTTTAGAACCTTTAGGTATTTTAAGACTAGCTCTAGCTGCAGCATGTTTACGCTTGTACTCTTTTGAGTGAGCATATTTACCACCTGGGCTATTATCTTTTACATGCTTAGCTCTAGACTTAGCATTAGTTCTATATGTTTCAGTTGATGATTTTGCCATACATCCTTTGATTTATTAGGTCAGGGTCTACTTTAGGTAATATATTAGCTAGTTTATCTAATGGGTTTCCATCGTAAGCTACTCCACTAATATCATTTGTTTTAAGCCATTCACACGCTGCTTTTAAATCTTGAGTTGAAGCTGTACCACTTCTGACACGTGATAGAAATTCTTCTGTAACAAGGCTATGTAATTCGTTGAATTGGTCTTCAGTGGCTTTCTTCATTATGCTGTTTTGGTTTTTTTCTTTTTAATTTTTAAAGCTTGCATCCGCTGTAATCTATCTCTATTATACTCAATTCTATTTTTAAGAATTTTACTAGGGTTTTTACTATACTCTCTAGTCATTTCTTCTAGAGCTTGTATTAAACGAGATTCTGCTGACATAATAATTAATTAAGGTTTGTAAGTTTGTCTACCGTTATCTACTACAGTTAAATTACCAAGACCAACTCTAGTAACAAAAGCATCTTCTACTCCTATTGTAGGTTCACCTATTTTAGGTTCAGGATGATACTTAGTAGTTGTAGCTACTTCAGCTGGATCTAATTTAACAGCTTTTTTAACTTTAGTTGTTGCTTTTTTTCTAGGCATCTTCTTTTATACCAGGAAATAAGTTTCTTTTAACTATCTCTACTGCCTTATCATCAATAGTATTGTCAGTAGTGGCTGCATAAGCTTCTAGTAGATTAATTACTAAATTCTTAACTGCAGTGGTAGATAAAAATGTAAATAAAACAGGTTTAATAAGGGCGATCATTTTCATAATGGGGGTTAAAAGGGCCAGAGTTTTTTCTTCTCTGGAGGTTTAGGTGGGATTAAAGCTGAAATTGGAACTATATCAGAACACATATGTTCTACTCTAGAACCAGGTCTATATGTAAAACCTTTCTGTTGGAGTTCAGCACATTTAAGACTTCTGACTAGTTCATAATCTAATCTCATCTTTTCTTCTTGTCTTGCCGCTATACTGCGACATCTTTTTAAAGATTCTTTATCTAGGGGGATCATAAAGTTAACTTGAAATCCCCAGTTCTCAGCTACTGTATAAGTTTGCTGAGTCATTGTTTCATCAAATGGAGTAGTATGATTTCCCATATAAAATGGGGAAAAAGTCATTGTACTACCATTACATGAAATGTTAGGTCCGTATTGCTGTCTTGACGGTGCTCCATTATTCTGAAATTGCACCGCTTGGTTGGTTACATTTCCCGTCGCAGCTGCTACTGGATTGCTAACATTAGTTGTCTCATCTTCAGCACGAACTGGTGCTATTGAGAGAAGACTGATAAGGATACCGTAGTAGAAGTAACGTCGATTGTTCTGTCTATTACTTCGACTGATAATACTTGACTTGCTGCTCTGTCTACTATCTCTAGTGAAAAAGGATCTCCAGCAGTGTGTAAAGTAAAGATTGAATCTGTATCTACTATACCTCCTGAAGAGGCTGATGTATGAGTTATATTTTCCCCACTCCATTTGTCTAAAGCAGACCCATAGGTGGTTGTTGTTATTTCTTCCACGATCTCTTGCGTAGTCGTGGTAGTGGAATTCATGGACCCTTGGGTAAAATTCGGAGTCACTAATTCTGCTCTTGCTACCGTGGGTGATGCCAGTGCTAAGAGTACTAGCCATTTCTTCATTGCTTTTGTTTGTCGTTACCGTTCTTTTTGTTATTACCGTTACCTGTAGTTAAACCAAATGTAGCTAATGCTCCAGTAAAAATCGAAGCCGGAAATGTAATATCTCCACCAGGACTTTTCTTTATCATAGGTATTTCTACGTAGTTTAATGTAATAATAAAACCACTCCAAACCACAACTCCAAGACGGACAAATGTACCTAAGATTTGTATTTGGTGTTCTTGATCTTCTGCGGCATCTTTTAATTTACCGAAGAAACCTTTTTCTTTTTCTGTCGTTGCTCCTTCCATGCGTTAACTTTAGATTGTAGTTGTTTTTGAACTTTCTTTTTAATTGGTTCAAATAAAGATTGAGTAACAGAGGTTGTAGCTACTGCTATTGCTGCTGTAGTAACAGCTGTAACAACAACTGCTGTTTCTGGTAAAGGTATTTGTATATCTAGTACAGGTACTGATAACTTAGGTGCAGATGGTTGTTCTTCCTTACGTGACTCTCTAACGCCTTCAGGAGCCTCTAGATCGCTCGGTGGTACCACAATAGGGCGATATGATGGTATACGAGCTGAAGGGGGCTTAAAATCGATTCTAGGCAGGTCTATGGCTTTAGGAAGGGTAGCTCTTGGTAAATTTATCTTACCAAGTTCCATTTAAGTTACTATTTTAACTGTACCTGAATCATTCCATAAATCACCTGCAGTTAATCCACTAGCCGATGTTGGTAAAGCAGTAATGGTTAATGATCCTATAGTTAATGCTCCTGATGTTGAATATCTTCCATCAGTTAAAGTCTCTACTTGGGATGTCCCGTCAAATGTTCTGTATGTCATAATTGTTAATTGTTAGGATGGTGGAGTAGGCCATGTGATGTTATATGGATCAGATTGAGTTGTAATATCTCTTAATGCTTGTCTATAGTTTTTCCACTCATCACTAATAGTTAAATCACTACAAGCTCTCCAATCAGTAGCTTCTAGTTTTTCATTTCTTGATTCTCTAATACTAACCCATTCTTTAACTATATTTGCAGCTTTCTCGTCATCAGTACATGTTTCTACTTTTACTGAGTAAGCTTTACCTGAATCTAGATATACATCAACTTTGGTTAATTTTTGATCAGGTTTAGTTGCATCTAACCATTCAGTAATTTCTACCATATTATTTTCACTAACAAATGAAGCTGAAACACCAGCTTTAGAAAAAGAAGTATTAGGGAATAATTCAAAGATAGTACCAGTTTTAGTAATTGTAGTACCATCAACAATTGCGTATTTCATAAGTTAATGTCCAAATCTTGCTTTTTGATCGTTCCAGTTAGTTGTTACTTCTGAAGATGTTAATCCTTTACCTTGATAAAATCTAAAAATCCCAAGTCTATGTTGTGGAGAATTGCCGTTAAAAATAGCTAATAGTCTTGCAAATTTTCCGTAATCATAATTATTTCGCTCATGTAAATTATGTTCGTGAGTATTATTTACGTATGTTTTTCCATTCAGAAAGAACCCTGATTCTTTAACGTATACCATATGTATCCAATCAGACCAAGCTGCACCACTGGCTGGTTTACCAGGAACATCATTATCTAATACAGTTGTAGTAGCATGGTAATTTACATGTGGAATATAATATTTTATTCTTATATCTCCTCTACTTGATGGTGTATAGTAAGTTGGATCGTAATACGTCCAATGCTGTGTTATATCATCACCATCACTAGCTTCAATTCCTAGATTTGTAAAAGGTAAACTATGAGTTTCTGCAGTATCTATATATATCCTAAACCACCATTCTAATGTAAAAGCACCTGTTCCAATATTAAACATATTATTAGCAGACGTATCACTTTCTGTTGGCATATTATATGTAACATCAGAAGCAGTACTTGAACTTTCTGAACCTGGAATCATTATTATCGAATTATCACCTGCACTAGTATAATTTCCGGGAACAGTTTGGATACAACCATCTGCATCACTATTAAATTCCATGGTAGGAGTATCAGAGGTACTTGTCCAAGTATTACCACTAACCTTTCGCCTGATGTGAGCATCATTATGATCACCAGCTAAATTGTTAATTGTATAGTCAGCAGCATTAGAACTTTTATTTCTATTCCAACAAGACGTATCACTAAAATCGTAATGAATTAGTAAATTATCAGTAACACCATCAAAACTACTACCGCCACCACCACCATCTGTACTAGGTATACCACCAGCTCTTAAAAAGTGGTTTCTCATTAGGCTACATCTCCTACATGTGAACCATATAACGTACCACCTACTTTCCAAAGTTCAATAACTGTATAACCACTAGTTGCTAAGGTTGGAGCACTACCTCCTACCCAAGTCATAGTTGGCCAACTTACAGCATCTGTACCATCTCCATCATCAAGCATTAATAACATTGATTGTCCAGCTGCTATTGAATCAGAAGGTGTTCTATCTCCAGATATACTTCCTGTATTTAAAGTCCATGTTTGAATCATACCATTATCAGGTTCTAAAACAGGCGAAGTAGCATCAGTTATTGCAAATACATTTTCATTAATTGCATCTTCAAATGTAACTGAACCTGTAAATGTTCCACCTGTAAGAGGCATCTTCGATGTATCAACAGGTGTAGCCCAAGCTCCATTATGTGCTAAGAATTCACCAGAGCTACCTGAAGCTGGTACGTGAGCACTATTACCAGTTGCAGCATTATGGTCGTATGCCCAGTTAGATGTGATTGATTCAGATGTTTCTCCATCTACAGGTGTATCGTCTATACCTCTTTGAGCAGGTGTACCCCAAGTACCATCATGTTTTAAAAACTCACCTGAACTTCCAGCTGCAGGAACATGTGCACTATTACCAGTTGCAGCATTGTGATCATAAGCCCAGTTAGAACTTATAGCTTCATCAGTTACACCATCTACAGGTGTGTCATCTATAGCTACTTGTGTATTAGGAGGTACTTCCCAAATTCCGTCAGCTTTTAAGAACTTACCACCATGAGCACCAGGTAATTGGGGAGCTAAACCATTTGCACTAGAATCTACAACATTATAAGTAGTATTATTGTCTACAGCCCATATAGCAGTTCCAGCAGAATCATATTTTAAAAATTGACCTTCAGTACCACCTGAAGGAATGTGTAGATTACCTGCAGTCGTTGGGTGAGAATAATCATTAGCTCCATCTTCTACGTTAATCATTGTACGTAGAGCAGCTGGTGTGATTTCTTCTATAACACCCGCATCAGCTGAATCCCTACCTAATACCCTATTTGTAGCTGATACGTCCTGAATCTTAGCATAAGTAACAGCATCATCAGCTATTCGTGCTATAGGAAGAGTTCCACTATCAATATTCGAAGCATTAGTTGTATCTGTCGTAGCTGATGTTGCTAATGTTGGTTTATTTGCTATTTGTGAAGCACCAGAACTAGAATTCCAGTCAGCATTAACATTAGCTTCTGCACCATCTGCAACGTTAATCATTGTACGTAAAGCTGATGGTGATATTTCTTCTATTACACCAGCTCCACTTGAATCTCTACCTAAAACTCTGTCAGTTGTTGTTACATTTTGAATTTTGGCATAAGTAACAGCATCATCAGCAATAGTTAATGATGTAGCACCTGTAACATCACCTGTATGAGTAGCATTACTTGTTTTAAGTGTATTAGCGTCGAGATTATTTTTATCTTCATCTGTCATTACACCCCAAGCAGAGGTAGTGGCTGCAGGTAAAGTTGTATTACTACCACTACTTGATTCAATAGTTAAAGAGGTTCCATTAGCTGTATTAGTTAAATTTGTTGTACCTGAATTAGCAGCAACATATGCTTTAACTGATTGTTGACTAGCTGCTTGTGTAGCACTATCGGAAGCAAAATCATCTTCATCTAATAATCCAGTTGAAACTGAAATTAAAGATGAACCTTCTTTAACATATAAACTATCTTGATCTGTAGCATAAACAAGTTCACCTTCTTGTAAATCGTCAATACTACTATTTAAATTTGAATATGAACCCCTAGCTATTTTTATAGGGGTTCTAGTTGCTGGTGTTGGCATGATTTAAGATCCGAAATTACCTCCATCATATTCATCTGAAACTGTTGCGTTGGAGCTACCATTTTCAAAGTTACCTCCATCCATAAAGTTATTTTCTAAATATGAACTTAGCATAAAATGTGATGAACCAAATCGACCTAAAGTTATTGATTCAACTAATCCACTAGCAGGCCAACCTACATAATTACCGTTAGCATCGTATGTTCTGTATGTCATAATTAGTTAACACCCCCTCCTACTTTTATCCATTGTGATCCATTATATATAACTATTATAGTATCTTTATTTGTGGCATTTAATGTATATGTAGCATCACCGCCTCCAATTACGAATCCATTAGCAGTAGTATCACTTACATTAGTTAAAGTTATATCATGAGATCCAGTAGCAGTAATATAAAGTACTTGCCCTGCAGTACCTCCAGTAATAGTTGCTAATGTAACAGCACCAGATGATGATGATAATTCTAAATAAGCTGCATTTAAAATATTACTTACAGTATTATCACTAGCATGTAAAGCTAAAGTACTTAAACCAGTAACATCCTTACTTACTTTAGATAATATTAACGGACCACCAACTGTTACTGCTTTTTGAGCTGCTGTTGTTAATGTACCAGCTATTGTTGTATTACCAGTACTATCAGCTACAGTAAACTTATCAGTATCTACTGTAATACCTCCATTAGCTGCTAAAGCTCCTGTAACTCCTAATGTACCAGATATTGTTGTATTATCATCAATTGTGACAGTACTACCATGACATGATATAGTTAATTCACCAGATACAGTATCAATTTCATTACCATTAAATTTAATATTATCAACATAAGCAAGACCATGTACGACCAAAGTTCCGTTCATGGTAGTACTGTCTAAAGTAGTATCACCATCTACATTTAAATTGCCAGCAATATTAGTATCACCATCTGAACCTGCAACTGTAAATTTATTAGTATTAACACTAAAATTACCAGCAACTCCTAATGTACTATCCAGAGTAGTAGCACCTGTTACATCTAATGTACCAGCTATATCAATATTATCCGTTAACTTAGAACCATCAACTGAATCGTTAGCAATTTTAGCATTATTAACTACACTATTATCTATAGTCCAAGTATTACCTGAATTTGATACAGTTATATCACCTTTATCACTGTCACTTAAACTACCAGAATTAGTTAATGTACCATATTCATTTATATTAAATCTTAGTTGATTTAAAGAATCATTTAAATCGTCTGCTGTAATAGAAGATCCAGCTTGAAATGTATTTATAGGAGTATCAACAGCTGTTATTCTTTGAGCTGTTACAACGCCAGCTAAAGGTGCTCCAGCATTACCACTTCCATCATTAGTTTGTAAGGAACCTTGAATATTACTAGAGATAAACGTTATTGTTTTTGCAGTTTGGTTAATAGTATATTGACCAGCAACTGCACCTGTGTTTTCTGTTACAAGTGTTTTAGCAGTACCTCCCGTAGGATCAATAAATACTTTGATATCTGAAGTTCTTAAGAAATCAAATTCACTAATAGTAAATACTTTTGTTGAACCGTTACTTGTAAATGTTTGTTCTATTGCCATTGTTATTTAACCATGTTTAGTGTTTCTTGTAACCCTGCATCCTCGTATAGTTGATCTAGATTACCTGCTTTTTGGTTGTAGTCAGCATTAATTTTTTCATACTCACGTTCTCTAATACCAGCTCTCATCTCATCAGGTAAGTTATCCTCTGCTACTCGCTTAGCTTGAGCATAAGCTTGTTGTAACCTAGAATAAATATTAGCATACTTAGCAGTATCTAATACTTCAGATGAAACTAATCCTTGTCTTTGAGCACGTATAATATTGGTAAAACCTTTAATACCATTATATTCTAATCTATTAGCATCCCTCATTATCTCACGTATCTTCTGTTGATAGATACCCATCTCACCTATCTTACTATTGATAGCTGCTATTTCATGGTTCTCTAAGACAACACCTCTTTGACTCATATTCATAGTTGGTGAACTATTGAATTCAATGTCAATAAGGAACTGTCGTTCTTTAGAAGGCTTATCATGGACCTTAACTGGACCCATATTAAACATACGAATAAAGAAGTTTTCTTGATAACCAACAGGTTTACCATCAATAGGATCTACTACAGGAGGTAAAGCACGTTCAGGATCAAAAGCATCTAACCAAGCATTTCTATTCCGTAAGTTATTTTCAAACTCACTTCTTAGTTGTCTTAGTTGAGGATACATTAATTTACCTAGTTCGTTTCTTAAGCTACCCATAGGGACAAAGTTATTCAACATACTAGATGACCACCTAGAAGCTGCTGAACCATTACCTTGTAATACATCAAACATAGGTTCTAACTGAGACAATACTGATCTATTAGTTATTGATCCTGCAAGAATAGCAGTTAACTTAGTACCCATATCTTCAATCATACTAGAAGTTAAAGTATCTGTGTTATCTACAACATCAGCTGCTAAAGCTATCCAGTCTCCTATTGGTCCCATCCATTCATAACTAACTACTTTGTTAGTACCAGGTACTGTACAGGTCTTAGCTTTCCATCCACTCTTAATTCTTTGTCTCTGTCTAGCCTTATCATAATGACCAGTACCTGTGCATCTACCATTCATTGCAGCAAAGAAAGCTGTAGTAGTCATTAAACTACCTATAGCTGCTTTACCTTTAATTTCATAGCGAAGCATTTGGAATGTTTCATTAGCAAATTCATCAACTGGTTTACCTTTACTCTGTAAGATCTCAGTAATTTCTTCCATAGTAAAATCACTTACTTTCTTACGTCCTAATGGACCCCACATCTTTTGATAATCACCTGAGAATACACCAGCTGGACTCCATTTACGGAATGTATCAATAACGTTTGCACCTGTTCTAGGAAACCACATAAAGGATCTAGCAATAGGGAATCGTTTAATAAACGAATTGAATCCATCAACAATAGGTGAATCAGCATTAAGTGCTATTTCACTAGTTGCCATATCAACAGCTTCATTACTAATCATTCCATTAGCATCATGCCATTTGTTATAGATTTCTTCAGTAGCTTTTCTAAGACTGGTTTCAGTTATCTCTTCACCAGACTGAGCTAGTTTATTAAATGCTGTGTACTTAGCTTCTGTGTTAGCAATAATTGACTTAGTAAAGCCGTCTAATGCTGTCATGGAGTTACCTCCAAATCTAAGAACAGGATCTACTGACATTGCATCTAGGTCTTCAAAAATATTCAGAAGCATCTTAGCTCCATCTTCACCTTCTGCACTAGAAGCATCAGCAAAAGCTCTTAATGCATCTAAACCTTTTTCAGTTTTAACTGCAATATCACTACGCATTACATAACTTACTTCTTTAGGATTGGTTGAAGCCTTCCTAAATACAAGCCTCATATGACTGAATGCTTGTTGTAAAGTATTGTCTAATGCAAAGTGAGCAACCATAGCTTTCTTAGCGTTAGCTAGATCACCCTCTGCAACGGCTCCAAACACGGTTGCACTACCTTTACCTAGCAAACCAGTCAAGTTACCAGCAGCAGCCCTCATAGGGGTTCCTAGAGCTGATAGAGCAGAGTTAAATAAATTACTCCACATTGCCTTGTTGATAATTGAAGGTACTTCAGGGTTAAGGTCAACGATTGCTTTCTTAAATACTCCTAAGTTTTCACCAGCCCATCTATGTAATTTAAACATAGAGTCTACATCACCATCAGTAAACTCATTAGCTAGTAATAAAGGTTTAAGGAATTCAGGATTCTCTCTTGCTACAGTCTTTAAAGTATCAGTCCACTCTTTAGCTTGTGGTATTATTTCAGTTAATCTGCTACTTGTATTAGCTAAGATAGTATCAGCAGCTGCATTAATGACTTCTTTATCACCAGTTTCAACAGCTGACTTCCATGCGTTCATATGAGACATCATAGAATTAGCTTCAAAGTTAGCTAAACCTTTCTCTACCATTAGTACTTCTAATCTATCAGCCATTAAGTCGATAGTTCTATTTATAGAAGCACCTTCTTCCATTAGTCTAGCACCTTCAGACATGTCAGCAACTTGTCCAGCTTCAGAAGTAACAAGATAAGCTCTTGCTTTTTGAGCATCAAGGTCTATCATCTGTGCTTTTAATTGCTTAATTGCACTTGATATACCTTTCTTACCTACGATTCTAATAGCAGATTCATCAACTGATCTCTTGAATTCATCCAATAAACCAATGATTTCATCAGGTTCTACCCGTGGGTGTAGTAATGTAGCAGCTAGTTTCTTACCAGCATCATCCATTACTTTAGCTGAAATAAGTTTATTAGATTTAAGTCTCTTACTGAAAGACCCACCTTCTTTTAACTGTTGTGTTAATTCACTAACTAAGGTTCTTTTACTTAGATTGTCTAGTTCAATACCTTCTTTACGTGCAGCTTCATGGATAAGATTACCTATCCTACCCCAAGAAGATTGTATATTGTTTTGAATCTGTGCAGCATCAGCTTGAGCACCAACGATACCATCAGCATCTTTAGTACGAACTAATGTTTCACCTTCATCAAACTGAGACCAATCAATAGGGTCTTCACCTTTACTTACATAGTATTCATTAAGTAAGTTAAGTTCTTTTTCTTTACGTGCATAGTTTCTAAGTACAGCATCTTCTACTGGTTTATCAGAGAACTTGATATCTGTAAATTCATCTTTAGCTAAGTCATTAATATTCTTATTACCACCTTTAGCTGCAGTGAATTTAGCAGAACGAGTCATACTACGTCCTGCACCTGTTATGTAAGCTGCACCTTCTACGATACTAGATAGTAATCCAAAGATAGCACCTTCATTAACATTCTTAGCACGTTTCTCTCCGGGTGAATCATCATCAGTTGTAGCAATACTATCAGGTATCCATTGGAATACTTTAGGCCAATATTTCTTTAAAGTACCAGCTAAGTTATCATCCTTTTGGTTCTGTTCTGCTACATAATCTACTAAGCCACCAGTACCAATATCGATACCGAACTTAGAAATGTATTCAAATGATTTTCTGTTACCTAGAGATCTTAACCATTGTGGTCCTACACCTCCAGCTGCTTGTAGTTTAGAAGCTGATGATATAGCCATACCTCTAAGACCTAGTGAGGGTATTACTAGGCCAGATATATTACGTATAGCTGTAGAAGCTTTGTCTTCATATTCAGGTAGTTTAGGTACGTTAAAACCTGTTGCCATGTTAAAGGCATCTGTCATTGTATCAACGATACCAACAGCAGGGGCTACACCTTCGTATAAGTTTTGTGGTAAGTCTTTAATAGTTCCTTCAGCTACATCTTGGACAAAGCCTAATGCACCTGGTCTATTCTCTTGTCCTTCCGTAGAAGGTTGTTGTACTTGTTCAGGTTGGGTAGGAGTATCCGTAGGTACTTCTGAACCTGGTTG
>VTLG01006329.1_pt1 | contig 17136 bp, 14 predicted proteins | sample 4694571 | NCBI WGS metagenome assembly VTLG01 (sample SAMN12604809, study PRJNA352737) | marine metagenome | biome: ENVO:00000447; feature: ENVO:00000209|ENVO:00000569|ENVO:01000036; material: ENVO:00002151; isolation source: viral sequences binned using virsorter ...
AAACTCTTTGTTGTTCATGTCAGTTCATTTTAGGGAACAGTTGTTGTTCCAACATGTCCACAGCACGATCATCAAGAGTATTTGAGGTTTGCTTACAAATTGCACGAAGAAGATCGACTACTAATCTTTTTACAGCAGTTGTAGTAAAGAATTTTAGTAGTACTGGTTTTAAGAGTTTCAGCATAATAATCTTGTGTTACTTTCCAAACATAGCTAAAATGCTAGTATTAGACAAGACTTTGCACTTCCATGGAAGATCAAGACGAAAAAGAAGGAACTGATTGGGCTGAAGTTTTTGGTCACGCTGTCCGATTCATGATTCTTTGTTGGTCGTTAGCAATGATGACTCTTGGATACATGGATAAAATCCGTAATGACGGAGCATTTCTCGCAGGTTTAACCAGTGGTGTTCTAGGTTCATATGGTATCAGTGTGAACAAAAAGAAGCCCAATAACACTGCTAAAATAGTAGACAATAAAGACACTAATGTAGGTATCAAATGAAAAAGTTCTTACTACTTGCAGCATTTATTATGCCTTCTGCACATGCAGATTTGATTCATAAGATGACAAGTTCAACGCAACTTACAGTTGATGGTGCTTATACCGTTGCTGAACGTGGTGCTAGTACATACAGTGTTTCTGGTAGCAATATTAAAGTTGCATCTGCTGACGATCACTTTGGTAAATTAATATCACCAGCAAGTGCTACAGCAGCAGCTACTTTAGATGCTGGTACTTATGACGTAAATACAGCAGGGTCTGCTTTCAGTTTTCAAGAATCATTTATCGGTGGAGATGCAGCTTATACTGTTGGTTCTGGTGTAGATGTTTCTACTGGGGTGATTGCTGACTTGCCTGTTTTTAGTAAAACAACCTCTTATTCTGGCGGTGTTGCTGGAAATTTAGCTGGTACTGTAACAAGTGCTGGATTGACTACGGTAACTGCTGGTGGAGCTGGTACTACTGCTATAGGCCAATTTGTAACTGAATTATCAATACTAGATTAATGAAATGGTTAGGTTTACTTGTTTTATTACTATCTAATCCACTATATGCAATACCAGTTGTACCAAATTTTTCTCAAGGAACCTCTACTTCTACTACTCGAACAACCACAAATATCACAGAACAGATAAAAACAATTGAATTTTCTGGTTCTACCTATAGTGTTTCTGGATCGGGCGTTACTGCTGACGGTAATATTAATCCTAGCTACACTAATCTACAAACTACCTTAAACGGTCAAGACTATACATGGAAACAGGTAGATTTAAACACTCGACCAAATTGGAACCTCAACCAAAACGGAGCTTCGTTTCAATTTACAGAGGTCTACAAACAGCCTTCGGTAAGCAGAATAACAGATCTCACAAGACAAATAACATCAGAAAGCGTCACAGAAACTACTACAGTGTTCTCGCAATAGCAAGTCTTTTTGGTCAACCAGTTTTAGCAAATACCTCGTCAACTGCTGCGCCTGTAGCGCAAAGTTCATCCTCAGTATCTAACCAGGCTGTCCAGGTCTTACAGGGTAATCTTATTGAGTCTCAATTTGGTGGAGGTATAGTTTGCCAAAACTCAATGCTTACAATTAGCCCTTTTGTAACTACTACATTTAACCAAAAGCGACCTCAAGACTTAAGATATACAACCCCTGTTTATAACATGGCAACTGATGATGATGGTAATTTAACTAACCCTGGTGAAATTTTATATGATCAAGAAAACTATTCAGCTAACAAAGATAGTCTTGGAATTAATTTTGGTATAGCTGCAACCTTTTCTATCCCATTAGGATCTGCTTATCAAGATGCTTGCCTACGTTCAGCTACAACACAAGAAAAGATACAAAATCAAATTTTAAATAATAAAAAACTAGACTATGAATTAGCAAGATTAAAGAATTGCGGAGAACTAAAAATTGCTGGAATACAATACCACCCTGAAAGTCCTTACTATTCTATTTGTTCTGATGTTCTAGTTACTGAAAAAATGGGTCAAGTTATACCACATACTCACAAATTAAAGTAGATAAGCCACGGGCTGTGGTAAGACTTATCTACAGTTATTTATTTTACATTTTCTTTTTTTTCTTTTGTAATCTTTTTCTTTAATTGTTTAAATATTGTAGAAATTAACTTTTTTATTACAGGAGCCAAAAGTGCAGACCCACCAGCAACCACACCCAAAACAGTAGTAGAAATGAGCATTTGAGGAGTACCAATAAAAGTTTCTCGGAACGGTACTTTTTCCCAGATCGGGTCACAAGATCCATCTATACTTTTTTCATATTTTACTAATCTTTCAATTCTTTTATCATTTCTGTAATCTCCTGTTCTAAATGGTGGGTTTAAAGGTGGACAAGGCATATATAATTCTTCTTTTTCTTTTTTTATTAATTTAGTTAAATCTGGTTGTATTATTGGTTCTGGTTCTGCTTTATTACTTAATTCTGATTGTGTATATGTAAAATCATTGGGAGTATAATTTAAAGGTTCATAGCTTGGCATCTCAACGCCACATTTTATAACTGTTCCATTTTCGTCAATATCAATTTTAGTAAATAAATTATTTCTATGTACTTTTACGCAAGCTGGATAATCAACAATTAATTTAGGAACTTTTTTTATTTTGGGTATTAAAGGTTCATAAACCTGTAGTTTTGGAATATTTATTTCATTTATAGAAATATTATGTATCTCCATCTTTTACATCTCCGATAGAAATAGACCAGGCATCTTCTCCAAAAGTACCCTTTTCTATAATCTTTGGTTTCTTTACTTTTTTATCTAATTCTTCGTGATACTTTTTTATGTCATTATCTAGTTCTAAATTAAATTTAGTTATACGCAACCAATGAATTAACTTATCTATGTAGTATTTGATTAGCTTTTTTATAAACCCAAAGATCATTTAATGATTGGCATAGATGGGCCTGTCATTTTAGGTAAACCATTGTCTAATATTTTTGGCATCATTCCTTGTACATTACCAAGAATCTCGTTCATAACTCTTGATTTAAACTGTTCTGAAGTTACATACCTATAACCTATGTATCCTGTAGCACTCATTGAGGCTACCATTACAAATGAAACAATGCTCAAAATTTGACAGATGCGATTTAGCATTTATTTAAAAATTGTTATGTTACTGCTAATTATAGGTATAGCACCACTTTATGTCATGGCAGGAATAACGCACAGAAAATTATTTAACACCATTAAGTCTACTTGACCTTGTTTTACACGCACCAGAACAATATATCCTACGTTGTTCCATAGTATTAAAAGTTGCACCACAAACAGGACACTCTTTTACAAGTATCCCTTCTACTTTTTTACGTTTTTTTCCTCTGTCTGCTCTTTATTAAATTCTTTTAATAACAGTTGGTATGCTTGTACTCCACCTTCAAGTCTTAAGATATATTGTTTTTGATTAATAATTTCCTGTTGCCATTCAAGAATTTGTTTTTCTATGATTTCTTTCATTACGATAATCCGATAATGCAACCTAAACCAGATATACCATTACTAGCACCTGTTGAACTATCACCAAAAGTACCTGTCATATTGACTTGCGTTCCATGAGTTCCAAAATAATAAGCATGATGATGTCTTTCATTCGTTCCATTATCTCCTTCTCCTATTTGTGTATAAGCAGGTTCTGGCCCTCCTTTGTTGTAGTCAATAACATCAGATGAAATATTAGAAGCATTAGAAGCAGCAATTCTTAAAACATGAGTTGCTGATGTTGTGTTATCTGGTGCAAGGTTTAAGGCTGAAGTAACATTTTGACTACCTGTATTAGAAAAACCAAGACTTTCAATGTTCACATATTCAACATTATTAACACCATCAAGAATTATTCCTGAATACGAAAAGTTACCATGACTTGTACTTGTACTATCTATAAATTGAATTGTATAATCATCTGTTGAAGCACTAGCACCATCAGCTATTGCTGTCCAAATAGATGTTGCGTTATATTCTGTCGCTGCATAACTTCCTCGATAAGTAAGTGCTGTAGTTGCACTATTATATTTTAAGTTTAATGTGACTTCTAGGCTGCTTGAATTAAAATGACTACTCCAATGGGTTTGACTTCCACTACTATATCTATAAGTTGCGATAATAACAAATAATCTTTTTCCTGATGTGGTAACTACTGGTATATCATTCCACAATTCATTCGCATCACTATCAGAGTTCATATTTCTTGATACATCAGACCCTGTAGGTGAACTACCTTGATCGTAGTAATGTTCAGCAGTTGTTAAAACTACAGTTGTTAGGCTAACAGTGACTGATGTAGCGGTGAAGGATGCAGCATCTATACCTGCAACATTTTGTACTGCATTAGTATCATCAGAACCACTTGGATCGGTATAAGCTACCGTAACTGTTTGACCTGTTGTTATTGCAGCAGATAATGTTAGTTCAATAGTTGATGTATTACTACCTCTAGCAACAGCAGTTATAGTTGCAGCAGAACTATTTACAACAACAGCAAAAGCAGATGCAGCAGCAGTTGTAGATGATAATGCTTGGTTGTAAGTTAGTATAACCTTTGTTCCATCAGTACTCGTAGCAGCAGATTGGAATACTGGAGCTGCGGCATTATTTGTTACTGAAGTGGCACTTAAAGAGATAGCATCAAGTCCATCAGAGTCTTGTATAGCGTTAGCATCATCCGAACCACTTGGATCGGTATAAGCAACTGTCACTGTCTCACCAGGTTGAATCGCTGTTTGCATTGTTAATTCAACGGTTGCTCCAGAAGTTGCAACACTGGAAACAGTAGAAGACGAACCATCAACTACAACAGCAAAAGCAGATGTAGCAGCAGTTGTCGCTGATAGTGTCTTGCTATAAGTAAGTATGACTTTCGTTCCATCAGTACTTGTTGCCGCAGATTGAAAGGCTGGAAAGACTAAATCACTACCAGACAATGAAGTACTTGTTCCATTCCAAGTTGACGCATCTTCTTTAACGAGGAATTGATCAACAGCACTCCAAGTAAGTGCGGCTGTTTTTACATAAACACTTGTAGCCGTTGACCATGTACTTGCACCTGTTTTTATATAAATAACATTAGGTGGATCACTAAAAGCAGTACTATGTGGTAAAACAAATACTTGACCAAAAGGACCAATAAATTCTGTTTCTGTTCCTTTTGCAGCAACATTACAAAATACACCAAAAGGACCAACAACATCTAAAGTTTGTAGATCAGCCTTTGTTTGTAAAGCCATTTATTCTTCCTCTGCTTCTTCTGCTAATCTTGCTGCTTCCTCTGCTGCTTGTAGTTGTTTAGTAATTATAAGATCAGCAGCCCTTTGCTCTGCAACTTTTTGTACATCTGCATCTGTAGGTTCTGTATCGAAATTACCATAGAAAGAATTGCCATTCTCATCTTCTGCAATAATGATCCAATCCCCTGCTGGTCTGTGATCTTTTGTCTTAATCGTGTAGGTCATTAGGCTTGTGTTACTGAGAATGTGTCAACGTGTACTGTCTGTCCTGTACCTGTAGCTAACATTAGAGCATGAAATGTTGCAACACCACTAACAGTAGGAGTGAAAGTTAAAGTTACTTGTTCCCATGTATTAGCAGTACCTCCAGCAGTAACTTTTTGTTTAAGATCAGTTGTTATACCTAAATGTAAATTAGGTCTTGCTAATAATGCCAAACCACATTCATTATGTGTACCAGTACCAAAAGTAGTAGCTGACCTTCTAATATAAACTGATGCTGTTACCTGTGCATTTGCATATACTGCTACTTCTGCAAGCTTAAATTGGATAGGGTTATATAGACGATCCTGAACATCACTTACATTTTCAAGCGGATTATATTTCCAAGAATAACCACTGCCAGATTGAGTTATTGACGAATCACTTACAACTAACCCGTTATGGTAATAAATCCTGTGGTCATTAGTTGTATTGTCATAATTTATAAATGTAAAACTTGGTTTTCTATCTTGTGGTATGCCTCGGTCATAATCAACACCATCAAACAAAGTTACATTTGTAAAAGTACAATTAACATACGAAAAACATGTATCCCAATATACATCGTGTAATGTAGTATTTTTTAAAGTGCAATTATATAATCTTACATTTTGTAGACTTTCAGAAGAAAGAGTTTTGTAAAATATATTAATATCTGATCTACTTGCCGTTCCATTAAAAGTACAGCCTGAAAAATATGAAGGTTCATTATTACCACCAGTTTCATGATAATATTGACTGTTTGTAAATTGAGAATTTACCCATAAAGCACCATTAGCACCTTCGCTATCGCTTGAATCTACCTCACATCCAAATACTTTGCAATTCTCGAATTTAATAGGAGCAGAAACAACCCATTCTCGCATATACATAATATGACAATTAGACCAACTTGTGGTTGGTGAACCACCACCAGTTGTTAATTCGTTTTTAAACACCCCACAAGCTAGACCTATATCAGACATTGATGTGGTTGAGTTAACAGTAATAGACATATATATAAACGCAAATTGACTAATCCAAGTCATTGCATTACTGTCCTGTGTACTCATATCAGTGGTATTCCAACCGCCACTAATCGTAACACTACCAGTATTGTCTATATCAATTAGGTTATTAGCAGTGTCTTCACTAGAGCTATGATATGTGGCATCAGGTGTATATGGGTCTACCTTGTATGTAGTAACTGTGCCTGTAGTTTCATTGTGTCTAAGGTTATTACGTGTAGAAACACTATTGCCACCAGAATCTATCCCACCACTTACTGACCCAGGACTTGATTGTGTAGCATTAAATTTTAAAATTACAATATTATCTACAATTCCATCAATACCATAATAATGAGATGAATTAATATTTCCTTTACTAATAAGACTACCTAAATGCAAAGAATCTGCTGATGATTTTGCTTTACACGCAATAATATTTTCTAACATAATTTTAGTATTAGAGTGTTCAACTGCAATATCCGCATATAAAGCAACTGAATTTATATTGCTACCTAAATTTGCACCATTATCATAAGTCCACCAAAACCAATCATCTGGGTCATCACCTGGGGGTGGTGTTATTGGTATTGTATTCACAGTAGTATCACCTTGATTGTCACTGCATAATCTTAAGGAAAAAATACCACTATCATTTCTTTGACCTGACCCTATATAGTCCCAAATATATCTTAAACTTATCTGTTGATAACCACTTAAATCTAAAGTGCTATCTAATGCACAATAAGCTACCTTACCTACAGAGGCAGTGCCTGGTAAAAAATGTCTTGATGCGTATCGCTGTGTTTTATAATAACTACTTCCTGAACTGCCCTCTATATCTGTTGTACCTTGCACGGCAGTCCATGGTTTACTTGTTCCAGTACCGCTTGATGAACCGTTTTGCGCACTTAAACCATTACTGCAAAGAATATTTTTTATAGGACTACTTGCTAGCTTTACACAAAATTCACTTACTTTATAAAGTGATTCAGATTGATTGTGTTGTGGTTGACTTTCTGTGCCATCTAATGTGAAATTATCATCATCAACTTTAGTTACCGCATAAAAACCATAAAAATTATTATTACTTACACTGTAGCTTGCTGTTCTTAATATAATATCACCAGTTATTAAGCCATGAGCAGTTTTAGAACAACTAACAGGGTTGCTGTCATTAGCTTTTGTAAAACTTACATTTGCAATTTCTTTATCTTCTTGTCTACTACTAGTACCAACATTTGCAGTCCATGTTCCATTACCTAAAGATGTAGGCGTAGATTTTATTATCCTTATTTCATCACCTGCCCCAACAGAAAGTAAAGTCTTTGTTCTATTAGCAAAAGATAATCCATTATTGGAATCGTTGCCATTAACTGGATCTATATAATGTATAGTCATTAGAATTTAATCCATAAATCGCCTACAGCACCATCACTACCTGTAGGTGCAGATGATGATGCGTAAATTTTTCTCATACCAGCAGTAGCAACAGCAGTCGAATTAGCAATAATAGTACCTGTACCACTAATATTATTTGCTTGCATATCAAGATTACCACCTAATTGTGGCGTTGTGTCCTCAACTAGATTACTTATTCCACTGCCACCACCTCCACCACCTGATATCGTAATTGTTTTTGTCGCACCTGTACCTGATGCTGTGACTCCAGCACCAACAAAGTTTAATGTAGTTGCTGTTGTAGATAATGCTGATCCTTCATCTTGTACAGTTACACCACCACCACCACCTGCAACTTCAGCGTCAACATATGCTTTAATTGATTGTTGCGTAGCAAGTTGTGTGGCGCTATTACTTGCCATATCATCTTCATCTAAAATAGCTGAACCTGAAATACCTGTATTTAAAACAGCAGAAGTTAATGTTTTATTAGTAAGTGTTTGTGTTGCTAGTGTTCCTACAATTTCTTGATCTGCACCTGCTGGCAATGTTAATACATTAGTTACACTTGCACTATGCGGTTGTGATTTAACAGTTTGTCCATGTGAATTATTTTCACAATTAAAAACTAATGTACCTGCATTTGTATTACCTTTTAAGATTGTTTTTCCTGTTCCATCAGGAGCAAGTTCAATATCACCATTTGATGTAGTTACAATATCCTGACCATTAACATCTAGCGATCCGCCAAGTTGAGGAGAAGTATCTTCACTTAAGTTTTGTAAATAACCAGAGGGAACAGAAGTTAAGTATGTATTTGTATCAACTGTATAACTACCAGCACCAGTACGTTTTAAAAAGCCATTGGATGTAAAATCACCATCCATTAACGCACCAGCAGCAGCAACATTAGTTGCATCTGTCACATCTGCACTAGCTTCTATGCCATCTAGCTTAGTGTGGTCGGCATCTGTAAAAGCATTTGTATCGCTTTCACCTTCGTATAAACTTTTAATTTCCGCACCAGTTTGATCGGCAGTGGCATTACTCTCTATTCCATCAAGTTTTGTCTTTAACGCATCAGTAAAGTTATTTTGTGTAAGGCCACCATCTCCAACTGAATAAGTTGTGTTTGTGTCTGTAGAAGCAATGGTGACAGTATCATTACTAGCATTAGTTGTAATCGTGACATTACTTCCAGCAGCAATATTTAAAGTATCAGTAGTACTATCAGCAGCTACGGTATCTTGACCAGATACTGCAATATTAGAAAAAGCATTTTGATTTGTGTCCCCACCACTACCAGCAGCAGACCATTCAAGACCAGTTGCAGTGCTGCTATTAGCTTTTAAAACATAACCATCAGTACCAGCAGCTAAAGCAGTAGGATCTCCTGAACCATCTCCAACAAGTAATTCACCTTTACCATCAAGGTCGCTGTTCATGACAGCACCTGCAGCATCTACATTGGTTGCATCAGTTACATCAGCACTAGCTTCTATACCATTTAACTTAGTGTGGTCAGCATCTGTAAATACATTAGAATCTGAAGCAGCTTCAACAGCAGCCCTTATTTCAGCATTTGTTTGGTCTGCCGTAGCATTTGTTTCAATACCGTCAAGTTTTGTTTTATCTGCTGAACTCATAGAACCAGCAGCACTTGTGGTGGCAGCAGAGATTCCTATAGCAGGTGTTGTACCACCACTAGAAGTAATAGGTGATGTACCACTAACTTCTGTTACTGTTCCCTGATTAGTTGTAAAACCTGCACCGTTTGTTAATTGATTGTTATTAGTAGGAATTGTCGGTTTATTTTTTATAAAAGCATCATTTGTATTATCAGTTTCATTAAAATCAGCTTGTACATTAACTTCTGCACCTGTTGCAATACCATTTAATTTACTTTGTTCAGCATCTGTAAAAGCATTTGTATTACTATTATTTTCGTATGCAGTCTTTATTTCACTATCAGTTTGATCTGCTGTAGCACTAGCTTCTATAGCATTTAGTTTTGTATGGTCTGCGTCTGTAAAAGTGTTAGAATCAGAAGCTGCTTCTACTGCTGCTGCTATCTGTGCAGCCGTTATAGCTCCTGTATTGCCATTAACAGATAATACAGCACCTGTAGGTGTCAAAAGTTCAGTAAAATCTGCCATCGTGCCAGCAGTCCCACTATTTTTTACATAAGATTTATTTTGATCTGATCTGACAACAATATCGCCTTCTTGAGTTGTAAGAGCTAAATGTGCAGATTCATTCGCTGCTGTCTGTACAGTAGTCAAAGCTATTTGATCTACATTAAAAGTAGTACCAGATAGACTTAAACCTGTTCCAGCCGTATATGTTGTATCACTACTATTAGCATCAACATAAGCTTTTACTGATTGTTGTGTTGGTACTTTAGTTGCACTATTGGAAGCCATATTATCTTCATCAACAACAAAACCCATTCCAGCAGTACTGTTGTCACTGTTCATTACAGCACCTGCTGCATCTACATTAGTCGTATCTGTAACATCTGCACTAGCTTCTATTGCTGCAAGTTTTGATTTTTCAGCATCTGTGAAAGCATTAGTATTAGACTCACCTTCATAAGCTGATTTAATTTCAGCACCTGTTTGATCTGCTGTAGCTGAAGATTCAATACCATCTAACTTACTTTTATCACTAGCAGACATAGAACCTGCTGCACTGGTTGTCGCTGCTGAAATGCTTATAGCTGGAGTTCTACCACCTGAAGAAACTATAGGAGTTGTACCTGTAACTGAACTAACACCAGAACCTGCACCACTATCAACAATCTCTTGCATACTGAACAAGAGTTGATCTGCATTATTATCTAGATCTATTTCTGTAAGAACACTACCGTCAACAAAATCTACTTTTTTAGATCCTATAGCGGTATCTCTTTGAAACTTGATAGCAACACCATTACCAGGTGCATTACCACTAGTGAATGTAATTTGATTTGCACTTGTAAATGTGTAATGGGTATTTATAGTTTTTAAAACATCACCGACAGTAACATCTACTTCTGCTTGTGAAAGGTAAGAAAAAGATATAGTAAAAGGGCCAACACTGCCATTACCTGTGTGGTTTGTAAAAGATGCAGCAGTGTTAGTAGCCATGATTAGTTAGAGGAAAGTGATTGAAGGTCTTTTAAGTACTTAAGTTGAGTGTCACGTTTTTTTTGTCGTTGTTCTCCTATTCTACTTGTTCCAGAATTTCTTATCCACTCATTTTCTCCTTCCTCAATGTAATAGTTGTTTATATCTCTTAATTTATCGTATATCTTGTCTACTGCTATTGTTGATTCTTCAACTCCATTTTGTTCAACTATTGCAATATTATCTTTGTAATGTTTACTTTTAAGATATAACTTTAAAGCATCATTTAAATTGTTGTTGCCATATTCTTGTGATTCTGGAATATAATTATTAACCACACTTCTTAATTCAGCATATTCATTTGCTGATAATCTATATGGTTCTATTTGACTGTTAGTAGCACTACCAGTAATAACATCAGATGGCTCTCGTAAAGTTTTTGCTATCTTACTCAGTGAAGTGAATATTGGATGGTTTTTACTTTGACTTTTTCTTACAAAATTAAACAAATCTGGACCTGATCTTTCTGGATATAAAATCGGTTCATCAGTAATATGTTCTCTCATGTAAGGTCGACCTGCTCCATAACCAGGCACAGTTTCTGAATATTGATTTAACAACTTTCTAAGTTCACTTGCTCCTTCAATTTCATCTGGACCTGATACATCCATACCAAAAACTTTATCTCCCCTTCTTGCTTTTAAATCACGTTGTTGTCTAAATCTTTCTGTTTTTTCTTTTGGTACTCCAAACATATCTAAAAGATCACCTGGTAATCGCTTTGCATATCTAACAAAGTTTGAATAAGGTGTTCTTGCTGCTATTTGTCTAGCAAAAAAATCTTCTCTTCTTTTTTCATCATAAATAGCACGAGTAGCTTCATAAACTTGTCTTGTATAACTTCTATCTACAAGATTTCTTGAAAAAGCTCCTACCCATCCAACCATAAATTCATCATATTCATCATCAGTTAAAAAACCACTGACATTAACAAAGTCCACCATCAGACCTAACCAAGTGGATAAAGGATCAATCCTTTCGTAAGACTGATATTTATATACTGGCTTGCCATCTGCTCCTATAAGAGGGTTACCATCTGCATCTTTTTGCAAAGTACCTATACTGTATGGCCGCCATCCATTCTTCATCATATTTTGATAAACAGCCCTACCTTCTTGTGTTTTCCAATCAGGTCCACCACCTGTAAATATTATAGGTGGATAATAGTTAGGATCATCTTTTCTAAAGGCATTGATAGCAACTAAACTAACTATTGCTGTTCCTAAACCATTAGCCAATCGCATTTGCCCTCTGGCTTGGTTTCTTACTATTGGATCAAGACTATTTAAGTCATTTTTTAATTCACCTAAAAGTTGATTTAGACCAGGTGTTCTTCTAAGTTGTCTTTTTAAAATATTTGTAGGTGTTCTCACAAAGGCCATTAAAGATCTGACAAGAGGAACTTGATTTGCTGCTTCATTTATCTTTGCTGCTGTTGCACCAAAACCAGTGTATCCATCAGTTCGTATGTCTTCTGTAAATGTACTTCGTTTAGCAAAATCTTGTGATCGTTTAAGAATTCTCGCTGTTATAGGATCTTTAATACCTTTACCACTGTTAGAAGCATAATATTCGATAATTGCATCTACATGACCTTTTACAAATTTACCTAGCTCTTCACCTTTTTTACCTTGTTGTATTCCTTCTATATACCCTTGATAATGAATAGACCCAATAAGATTAGGCGTTTGTATTAAAGCATCAGTAGCAGTCATTAACTGACTAGGAAATCTAATGACTTTTCCTCCGACATTAATACCTTTACCAATAAAACCTGAATCATCAGATGATATGACAAATTTTTCCCCATAATCAGCTTTTACTGCACCTCTATTAATAAAGTTATCACTTGTTTTAAAAGATTGATCAAATGCCTTTAATGAAAAATTCAAATTAGTATGCAGACCTGTTAGATGTTTAATAGCTGCATTAAATTCTGTTTTACTGCTAGCACCTAACGCAAGTTCAAAAGCTGCTGTATAAGTTTCTAAAAGACCTGATAAAAAGTTTACTTCTTGAGTTGTGGGGGCAGATAGTAGAGCATTTATTCCAATTTCATTAAAAACTCTTACTCCTTTATTAAACAATCTTCCTAGTGAACCTGTTCTATATAAAGCAGACATATTCTCTATAGGTTTTTCACTATTTGCTGCCCTTTTAATCGTATTAGTAAGTCTATTTAATTCTGTATAATCACCTGATTCTTTTGCTTCATCAAAAGCTGCTGTTAGTTTTGCTTTCAAATCTTCTAACTGCAAGCTTTGCTCTGATGATTTAATACTTATATCAGATTGTCCTGCCCTGTTAAGTTTGTATTTTTCAGCAGCAGTCATTTTTGCAAAATCTTCATAGGGAACTCCCTGCGTAGGTATTTGCATTGCTCTAAGACCTCTACCCTGTTCAGTTCTTAAAGGTAATCCAAGACGCAACCATTCATCTATTTCACCAATAGAAGTTACTAAATCATTAATATCTGTTTCTATTGCTGTTGGGTCTTTTGTAACATTAATTGAATTGATAAGTTTTTGATTTATGTTTGCTGTTTTCTGAGTAGCAAATGTTATAGATTCAGCAAGTGCATAATTAAGTTCATCGGTAGGAACAAGACCATATATCTTTGCATACATTTTTGCGTGTTCTTTTAATTTATTGGTATCAGCCAACATTGCTATACCACCATCAATAGTATCTTCAGTTGTTTTTACATTAGAAAATGCACCTTCATCTTTGAGTTGAGTTATTCTTTTACTTATTAAATTAAATTGTCTTTGTGAATTGCTAACTTGTTCTGGGTTTACTTGATTTGGAGTTATAGTTTCATCACCTAAGTTTTGATTCTTTTTTCTTGCTTTTCTAATTATATTTGGAACTGTTTTTTTATCTTTTAAAGCTTTTATACGGTCTTGTTCTTCCTTAAGACTTCCTGATAATTTTTCAGTTTTTACATTACTATTTGCTTTATTAATTTCTTCACTTAATTCTTCTAATGTTTGTAATTCAGCAGGTGAAAGTTTTCGATTAATCTCTGCTGCTGTTTTACCAGAATATTTTTTAATAAAACTATCAGATAGTTTACTGATACCATCTATTGACCCTTTAAAACCCGTACCAAATATTGCACCGAAAGCACCATAATCTCTTAACTCTTTTTTAGTAAGCAGTCGCTGTTCATTTATTGCTTTTTGTATCTGCTGATCTCCTATCGACGTAACACTACCTTGTAGAGCAGCCCCTGCAACTCCTTTTACCCCTTTAGCTGTAGATCCAAAAGGTATCATCTGAATAAGACCTGCTGCTATTGCTTCTCCATAATCAATATCTTCATTACCCCTAGTCTTTTGTGCTGCTATGTTTGTTCCAAATCCTGATCCAAAATTTAAAACACCATAAGCACCTATACCAAAAGGACCACCAAGTAATAAAGGTGCTGTTGCATAATCAGTAGCTATACCACCACCTATTTCAAGACCTATACCTGCTGCTTGCTTTAAAGCATCATTGTTAACATCGTTAGGATTATCTTCTTCAACAAAAGCTACAGGACTGTCATCCATATAAAATCTGTTGATCGAATCTTCTTTACTGATAGTTTGATTCCAATCTAAAAGGCTTTCAGTTGGTGTTGACATGGTTAATTAGTTTTGGGTAGAAACTTTTTATAAGCTCCTGTTTTGTAGACAGACCAAGCATCATAGCCTTGTTCATCAAAGATCATCTTGGCTGCTCTTACATTAACAGCAGGGTTATATAATTCATCATTATTTGTTAATTTTAATTTTCCTCTTCTTTCTTCTCCTAATTTATAATCTGGATAATCAATCATATTGATTTGCCATAAACCGTAAGAAAGATCTCCTGTCTCTCTATCATCATTTAAAGCTCTTGCTCTACCACTAGATTCAGCCAAAGCTATTGCAGCCATAATTTTAGCTTGCTCTGGTGTAAACCCACCTTCTACTGCTAGTTTTTCAAGTTGATTATAAACAAAAGGTTCTGCAATGTTTATATCATCAAGAACACTAGGAGATTCACCTGCTATTGCTGGTGGTCCTGATAATGTGTTTATAAATGAGTTAACTACTTCTGAACTAACTTCTCCTACGTTTTCTCTTATGTTATTCAGTTGAGTAACAAGATTATTTTTTTCTTCTTCATTTACATTGTTTTGTCCTTTTATAAGATTACCTATTTGATCAAATAATAATTCTAAAAATCCATCTTCTTTTGTCTCAACCTTTGGTTTGGTTTCAGTTTGCACTTGTGTTTTTTCTCCTTGCTCTTGTGGGGTTATGTTAAAAGAACCTTGCGGTACTGTATTCTCTGTGAATCTTTCAACTTGATCTTCATCATAAATTTCGGTTGCGTTTTTCATGCTTAATCCATAATCTTCAGAAAGTTTTTGGATTGCATCTTTTCTTTTTTTATTTTCTAATCGTTTTTCTTTTTCTTCTTCAGTATCAAATGTTCCTACATCTTCGTAATTACCAGTTTTTATTGCTTTTATATTACTAAAATAATCAGCTTGTATTTCTCTAAATTTTGCTTCTCGCTGATCTGGTGTCAAACCAGGCTCATTAATGACTTCATCAATGACTCGTCTATCAATTCTTCCTTTCAAGTCAAGATAAGGTCCTATATTCTCCTTTTTTTCAAAGGTGTTTAGATCAATACCAGTATTACCTAATCGTTGCTTTGCATCAGTGTGCATACGCTGTATTCTTGTGTCATATTTACCTATTGTATTTCCACTGCCACTCTTAGCTATGTTAAAAGACCTGTCATAATTCTTTCTGTCTTCATCTGTAAATGTTGCCCCAATCTGTGCTTTTATTGCAGCAAGATCACTAAACTTCTTTACAGGATTATTTGCATAATAACCAATTCCCACTTTGTAATTAAAGTCATCAAATAAATCATTTCTGTTGCCAGAATAGATTTCTATCTGATCAAAAATAAATTCTCTTCTCTCAGGATTTGCTTTTAATAATTCTTCTAAAGCATCGTTTTTAGTCGCAAATTGTTTTACAAATCTTTCAATATTAAATTCTTCAGCAGCTTGTACTCTTTCTCTTTCCAACTTTTTAAATTTCTCAAAAGAATCTGCGAGTTGTGTTTTAAATTTTAATATATCAGTACCAAAAGATTCACTTAATTGACGCTGCTTAAAAGAACCATCTTTTTGCAGTTGTTGTGGTCCAGTTCTTAATTTACCTATCATGTCCAAATATTTTTTTGCTGCGGTATAACCATTACCTCCTGATGATTGTTCTATATCAAAAATTCTTGATGCTTGGTTTTTTGCTATTTTTAATAGTTCTGTAGGTGTAACTGTATTGGCAAGACCTAAATCTACGCTGCTTTCTATCATGTCTTGAATATTTGCTAATGCTTGTTGTTGATTACCTTCGTCATATTCTCTCCAATTACTAAAAATTATTCCTTGTAGTTTGCTTGTGTATTGTTCAAGTTTATGTTCGTTATTTTGTTTTATATGTTCTGTTGTAATTTGCTGAATTGCTTTTTGTTGATAAGGGTAAAATTCTTTTGCTAAATATTTATTACTTAATCCTTGTGTTTTTTCGGTAGTAAGTGATGATACGTCTTGTATAAATTCTTGATATTGAGGAGTATCTATTCCAAAATGAGTTATTGGTTTTGTTACTTCGTTTTGATTGCGATCTGTAAAAGTAAAAGTTTTGTTGTTATACAAATTAACGAAATCAGTTTTTAAATTTAAACCAACATTTTGTGCTTGTCTTTTGTCAAATTCATCTTGTGTAAAAATACTTCCACCAATTAATTGATTGGCAGCATTATCGCCATATTTTTCTCTATGTTCTTTAACAATTTGTTTAAAACCTTTTTTAGCAATTTCCATCGTAATATCAGCACGTTCATCTTCAATAGCATCTTCTATTTTTGTTCCTATAAATCTTTGTAACCCAGGATTAATTGTTGCGAGTGCAGTATAAAGTTCTTCTGCACTTGTTTTAGGTTGAACACTAGGGGGTCGTACAAAAGTATCTACAGGACTTGCAGAGGATTGAAAAGCTGTACTTTGAAAACT
>VTLG01008116.1_pt1 | contig 17135 bp, 16 predicted proteins | sample 4694571 | NCBI WGS metagenome assembly VTLG01 (sample SAMN12604809, study PRJNA352737) | marine metagenome | biome: ENVO:00000447; feature: ENVO:00000209|ENVO:00000569|ENVO:01000036; material: ENVO:00002151; isolation source: viral sequences binned using virsorter ...
GTTTCATCACAAGCTAGATTAGTAGGTGGGTTAGTGTTAGGTACAGAAACTGTTACTGACGCAGGCGATGCATCTACACATGTACCAGTTACATTAGTAGTTAATACAAGTGGTGCGGTAGTAGTAGGTTTGGCCAATGGTACTGAAGCAGGTCAACATAAAACTTTTATTCATACCGACGCAAGTGGAACTAAATCAACTGTCACACCAGCAACAACTTGTGGTGGTTATGCATCAGCTGAATTGGCAGCTGTAGGAGATACACTTTCATTAGTATGGACAGGTGCATGTTGGGCTATTGTAGGTAGACAATCAGGAGCCACTAATGCAATTGGTGCATTCGATGGACCAGCAATTATATAATATAGTTAATACTATATAAAAATACAAAAAAACTAAAGGGAGATATTAATTTATCTCCCTTTTTTTTATTTTTTTTTATTAATTTTTATTAATAACTGATATTTATTTACGAAACCTAATACACCATTTTCTTATATGGTGTCTAAAATACAACTTACCTATTATAGTTCTTAATAACTATAGATTCACATTAACATAAATAATGGGAGAAAATCAATGAGTGATTTATTAAAAGAGGCTATCGCTGATGCTAAAGCAGTTCGTGAAACAGCTTTACAAAATGCAAAGATGGCGTTAGAAGAAGCTTTTACTCCAAGATTGAAATCAATGCTTTCAGCCAAATTGAAGGAAGATGAAATGGATGACGAAGAAGGTGATTCAGCAGAAGAAATGTCAGATGAAATACCAGATGACATACCTGAAGAAGAACCTGAAGTGTCACCAGAAGAAGGTTCATATGATGAAATGTCATATGAAGCTGATGAAGAGCCTGAAATAGGTGACGAAGGTGAAGATGAAGTCGAAGAAGAAGGAGTAATTGAAATTAATGGTGTTAAATATGCACCAGTAGTTCAAGAAGATGAGTTTTTTGAAGAAGAAGACAAAGATGATGATGATGTTGAAGAAAATCTTGATTTGGAAGCTGTTATCAAAGAACTTGAAGATGAATTATCTGAAGGTGAAGATGATGATGAAGATACAGTTGATGAAGATCACGTTAAAGGTGATGGACATACTGAATCTCCAAGTGGTACAGTCGAAAAAGAAGAATTTTCTGAAGCTAAAGAAGACGATGATGACGATAAAGTAGATGAAGACATTGAAATTGACGAATCTGCTCTTACTGAAGAAGACGATGACGATGATAAAGAAGAAGTTGATGAACAATCAACAAGTTCTGGAATCGGAAGTGGTAATAATTCAGTAAAAGTTGCATCTTCATCAGATGAAGAAGATCCAGGTAAAAATGAAGACAAACCTGGTAACGCTAAAGCATATTCTGAATCAGTTAGTTCTATGAAAGCTGAATTAAAAGAATATAAAGAAGCTGTTTCTTTCTTAAAAGACAAACTTCACGAAGTTAACATTCTTAACGCTAAATTGTTATTTACAAACAAGCTATTTAGAGAGTTTGCATTAGACAATAGTCAAAAAGTTAAAGTAGTTGAAACTTTTGATAGAGCTCAAACTACTCGTGAAATTAAATTAGTGTATAGTACACTAGCTGAACAATTTCAAGGTGGTGGCTTTGTTAAAAGTAAAAAATCAATAAGTGAATCTGCAAGTTCTAAATCTGGTTCAACTAAACCTTCTGAGAAAGCACAAAAAGTAATTTCTGAAGAAGCTAAAGTTGCTAGTAGATTTAAAGAACTGGCTGGATTACTTAAAAATTAAGATAATTTAAAACAATAAAAACATTTTAGGAGAAAAAAAATGTCATATATAAACGATGCTTTGTTAAGCACAAATCATCACAAGAAACTAAAAGAAGAATCGAAAGGTCTCGTTGATAAATGGGATAAAACTGGTCTTCTTGAAGGACTTGATGGTGATTATAATAAGTCCGGTATGGCTATCCTATTAGAAAACCAAGCTAGACAACTTATTGACGAAGTTAATACTACCTCACCTGCTGGTGCTGGTACTACTGGTCAAGAAGAATGGTCTGGTGTAGCTCTTCCATTGGTAAGACGAATCTTTGCTGAAATTGCAGCTCAAGATTTTGTTTCTGTTCAACCAATGAATCTACCATCAGGTCTTGTGTTCTACATGGATTTCCAATACGGAAAAGCACATAGTGGAAGAAATAAAGGTGATTCAATTTACGGTAAAACTGGTCCTAAATCTCCATTCCAAGGTGATTCAGGTACTGAAAACACTGGAACTTTCCCTCGTGGTGGTTTCTATGGAGCTGGTCAGTATGCATATACACAACCAACAGCTTCATTCCAGATTACAGGTGACAATTGTAGTGCAGCAGCTGCTACATTAGCTGATCTTGATTACGATAGTGATTTTTCAGCTTCGAACGCTGGTAAATTAGCAAAAGTAACAATAACAGATGGTGGATCATTAATATCTGGTTCAAGAGATTTAACAACAATTAGATCTTGGGCATTTACATCTGGTTCTGGTACTGGTGCAATTGTTGATGGTGACGAAGGTGATGACAACACAGTACAAAAACGATTTACTAAATATAACAGTACTACTGATGATATTACATTTGTTGTTAAAGCTGTTACTTGGGGTGACGATAGTGCCGATGGTACTGCATTAGGTGGTAATGGTGGAGCTTCTGGTACTGGTGTATGGGATGTTAAATACTTTACACAACCTACAGCAGCTGATCGTGGTGACTTTGAAGATACAAACGGTGGTGGTCTTGCAGAAGGTGCATCAGCACTTCCAATTCCTGAAGTTGATCTTCAATTAAAAAGTTCAACCATAGTTGCTAAGACTCGTAAGTTAAAAGCTGTATGGACACCTGAACTAGCTCAAGACTTGAACGCTTATCACTCAATCGACGCTGAAGCTGAACTAACAGCAATGTTATCTGAATACATTTCAATGGAAATCGATTTAGAAATCCTTGATATGTTAATGAACGATGCAGTTACTGTTGATTATTGGTCAGCTAAAGTTGGATATGAGTATGATAAGAGTACAAGCGGCTTTAGAGCAGATGTACACGCAACTAACGCGTTAGCTTACACTAAAGGTGAATGGTATACTACTTTGGGTCAAAAAATCCAAAAAATATCTAATAAGATTCATCAATTGACACTTCGTGGTGGTGCGAACTTTGTAGTTTGTTCACCTGCAGTGGCTACAATTATGGAATCTATACCTGGTTATGCAGCAGCTACTTCTGGTGGTGATGCTAACTTCGCTATGGGTGTAAGACAAGTTGGTTCATTAAACAATAGATACACTGTATATAAAAATCCTTATATGACTGAAAATCAAGTTCTTATAGGATTTAGAGGTTCAAACTTCCTTGAAACTGGTGCTGTTTACGCTCCATATGTTCCATTGATTATGACACCTCTTGTTTATGATCCAGATAACTTCACTCCAAGAAAAGGTGTGATGACAAGATACGCTAAGAAAATGGTTAGACCTGAATATTATGCTAAATTATTAATTCATGGTTTAGAAACTATATAAGTTAGTTAATCATAAACAATAACGTCTTAAAAATCGAAAAGGGTTGGATTTATATCCAGCCCTTTTTGTTTTTACATTATATTTATAGATGAATAATAATATTTATACGGAGAAGTATATTGGCAGACAAATTTCAATACATTTATGAAGATCCTACAATAGGTTCTAATGCTTGTGTAACAGCAAGTGATGGCACGGCATCAGTACCATATAGTACATACAATTCTGATTTAACATTTTGTTCAGAAAGTGTAGACACATGTAAATGGGTTGCTAAACGACTTGGACATCCAGTTATGCAACTTGAATTTAATAGTGGTTCGATATACGCTATGTTCGAAGAAGCTGTAACTGAATATTCACAGCATATAAACAATTATAACATAAGAAATTGGATGTGGAATCAATATGGTAGTGATAATAAATCTATATCTGGTTCAATGGCACCAACTTCGACTAATCCAGTACATCCAAACATGGGGATGACTACTGTATTGTCTGAACAATATGGACAAGCTGCTGGTGTGGGTGGAAGTGCTAATTTGTATACAGCTTCAATAGCATTAAGTAGTTCTGTACAAGAATATGATTTACAAGATGCATTTAGTGCTTCTATAGCTTCAACACCATTGAGTGGTTCAGTAAATAAAAGAATTGAAGTTCAAAGAGTATTTAATTATGGTCCAGATGCAATAACAAGATTTTATGACCCATATTTGGGTTCATTTGATGAAAGGGTGATGTTAGATCATTTTGGATTTGGTGAAATGTCACCAGCTTCCACATTTATATTGGCACCAATATATTATGATGTTTTGAGATCACAAGCTATTGAAACAAGTGACAGAATACGAAGATCTAATTATTCATTTGAAATAGTCAATAATAAAGTTAAAATATTTCCAAGGCCAACAAGTAATGACACTGGAAATAAAGTATGGTTTGAATATTTTATAAAAGATGAAAAAATGGATACATCAAGATCTTATACTGAAGGTAAAGTTACAGATCCAAGTAATGCACCATATGAATATATTGTTTATAACGAAATAAATGGACCAGGTAGACAATGGATTAAGAAATATACATTGGCTTTATCAAAAGAACTACTTGGTATAGTTAGAAGTAAGTATTCTACCATGCCACTTCCGAATGGTGATGTGACTATGGATGGTGAAGCATTAAAGGCCGAAGGTAGAGAAGAAAAGTCACAATTATTAGAAGAATTGAAAGAATTTTTAGAAACAATGTCATTAACAGAAAAATCAAAGGCTGAAGCTGAAGAAGCAGAAGCACAACAACAAGTATTAAACAAAGCCCCACTGGGTATCTATATAGGATAGGGAGAATATAAATGGGAATAAATATAAATTGTCCACCAGGATATGTACCAGATGTAGATGGTTATGGATGTGATCCAATTCCACATCAAGGTGTAAATAATCAAAGTAGTAATCATCCAAATAATAATGGACATGGAGATGCAAATATTGGATATCGTAAAAGTGCTAAACATCTAGCTACACCATATGGTCAAGCTGGTAATCCTTATAATACTTTAGAGGCACATGGTTATGCTACTGGTTCATTGCCTAGTGGTGTTAGAAATTATTTATCAAATAACTATGGAGACTCTGTAAGAATGGATAATTTTGTGAATCATTTATTACATCCAACTGGTAGTCAAGGTCAACAACATGGTATGGATGTAACTTATGATACTGTATCTGATATAGGTGATATTGTAGCATTGATAGATCATATATTATTTCAAACAGCGGTAGTGTCACAAAATGATAGAAGGCAATTAACTCAAATGAGAAATACATTAAACAGACCAAATGTTAGACCAAATGATGTTCGTAATGTTAGAAATAGAATGAGTGCATATTGTAGTGGTCCTAATGCATATCAATGTGGACCAAGTATGACAAGTATGGGAAATGATTGTCCTCCAGGAATGATGATGCAAAATGGTGTATGTGTGGAAATGAATGGTGGTTATCGAAAAAGAAGTGCAAAATCATATCATCATGGTGGTGGTATGTCTGGTGGAAATGGCAGGTCTGGTGGTGGTATGAATAACCCAATTATTGAAACTGATTTATATGCTACTCAAGGTAGTGGTTGGGTATATCAACAAAGTGGTCAACCTTATGTAGGTCCTTATCATCGACATCAAAATGGTGAATATATGATAGGTTCTGGAACAATGGGTGTTAATCATGAAGTGAAAGCAAACGAAATTATAGTTAGACAAATAAGAAGAAGGCGTAGAAGAAGATAACATGAGTAAAGTTAGATGTCCACAAGGATATAGATATAATTCAAATACTATGAATTGTGATCCAGTTCCAAAAGTTAGAGGACAATTACGAAGTGATTATTCACCTACACCTGGAATAAAACATGGTTGTTCACATTTAAATTTAAGACAATGTGCTAGTACACCAGAATGTATGGTGACACAACAAATTGTTGAAGGGATATGTATATCTGATAAAGAAAGAATAGGTACGTGTACATATGTTACATATGGAGGTCATCAAAATATAGTACCTCAAATTCCTTTGAAGCCTGTAATGGTTGCACCATATGATGGAACATGGATTGGTGACAGATGTAATACTACTTATGGGAATAGGGTATGTAATCCTGTACCCTTTGATGTTTGTGTTGATAATCCAGATTATGTAGATCCTAATCAACCACAATGTTACACTGATTTTGATTGTCCAAGTGGATACTTTTGTGAAAATGGTATGTGTTTAGATGATGGTGATTATGGTGATGAAACATCGGAAAATGATGAATGTGGTCCTCCAATGTCATGTACATATTGCAATGACTCATGTGCTGTTAACTATGAAAGTTACGAATCGTGTATGGAAAGTTGTAATGGTGGAGTTGATTGTGAAGGTGATTGTCAAATTGATAATTGTACATGTAAATATTGTAAAGGATGTTTGGATGGAGAAGCTTGTAACAATGTAGGATGTTCACAAGGATTTGATGATGGATGTACTGGTTTTGAATGTGTTAGATACGATGGTGTAGAAGTTGGATGTGAATGTATTAAACCATGTAATTGGGCAGATGGATGTCAACCACAAGTTGGTGACCCAAATTCATGTTGTTATTATGGTTTTGAAAATGATTTTGGTCAAGAAGTACCATGTTGTAATGGTTGTGATGAAATACACGACCAATGTGGTGAATGTGTTAATTTAGATGAAGGTGAAAGTTATGACACTAATTTTATACCAAAAGAACAATGTGGTCATGGGATTGTGTGTGATATAAATGGAAGACCACAAAATAATACAACACATGAATGTAATGGTAAACCTGAATGTAATGGGTGTAGACCTCAAACTGTATCTGAATCATTTCAAGGTACTGCGTATGGAAGTATTCAGCAATATTGTTCAGCAAACCCAGGAACAACATGGTGGTTGGGTTGTCATTAATTAGGAGATAAAAATGCATAATATAAAATGTCCACAAGGATATGAATATAATCGTATGAATAAAAATTGTGATCCTATTCCTAAAATAAGAGGAAAATTAAAGGGAGGGATAAATCCATATGGTAGATTTATTCAAATAAATTCTACTGATTGGAGATGGACAGGTGGTGGTGTGACACCACAAGCTCATATTGATTGTCAAGATGGTATTAATAGTTTTAGTGCAGATTGTACTACATATGGAGAAAGTGAAGAAACTCAATGGGGTACTTCATCTGAAGAAGGTATGACAAGTGGATTAACAGGTGGACCAGGTACCGTTAATAGGTGTCCAGAGTGTCCTGGTACAGCAATAATAACTATAATATAACTTAAATTTATTGGAGAAATTAATTGGCAAATAAACCATTTTTTGTACCACAAAAAGAAATTCAATTATTTGATGCATTTAATGAAGAATTAATTGATGAAATTATTGGACAAGTAGTTGATATTTATAAAGTATCATTGGATGAAACTAATGCCAATATATATGGTGAAGCTGCTGATGGTATTTTAACATTTGATAGAGGGTTTAGAGTAAATTGTTTAATTCAATTTGAAACTCCTGACATGGATATGACTGAATTTGGTGCAGATTTAAATGCAGCTATTGGTATGTATTTTCATAGAAATTCATTACGTGATTCTGATTTTTATCCAGAAGTTGGTGACATTGTGGATTGGAATGGTTTTTATTTTGAAATAAATTCTGTAACAGAACCACAATTGATAGCAGGACATCCTGATTATAAACACGATGTTATCGTGACAGCACATAGAAGAAGAATGTCATCTGTTAATTTTAGTGAAAGGATTAGATAATGAAACCATCTAAAATAGGACAAAAATTTATATTATATAAATCTAATAATCAACCAATAAAAAAAACTGATCAAAAAGTTGTTGAAAATAAAAATGTTGATATGGATGATTTGATTAATTTATTAGTGAATAAAGTGGGTTCGATGAAAATTGATGCTAATTTAAAAGAAGATATATATGGTGACACAAGTAAATCAACACCAAAAGTAGTAGATGTTGATTTCAAAAAAGAGTTATATATAGATAAAGCGGAAATAAATAAAGTTACATCTGAAGAAATAAAAGGTAAAGTAAACAATAAACTAGATAAACTAAAAGCTTTGAGGAAACGAAATGGCAGTTGAAGAAATAAAAAACCCAAAAATACCAGGTCCAAATCAAGTTACTTCTGTTAATAGAGCAAAAGAAACTTCTATGCGAAATTATAAAGATAGAAGTGGTAATAAAGAACAAACAGTAAAACCTGGAAAAAATTCATCTAAAAATTATTCTATTGATATAAAAGATGTTGATTCTGTAATTATACATCATGTAAAAAATGTTATGAATTTAAAAATAATAGATAACGGTGAATTAGTTCCTGTTCCTGTTTTATATGGTAATGCAGAAAGATGGTCTAATGTTAGAAGACAAGGTTATTTAAGAGATAAAAATGGTACTTTGCAATTACCCTTATTGATGTTAAAACGAACATCGATTGATAGAAATGAACTATCAAATCAAGGTTTCGAACATGATTTGACTGGTGAACATATACAAGTAATTAGGGCTTCTAGTTGGTCTAAAGATAATTACTATGATAATTTTGCAGTACAACAAAACAACAAACCAAATAGAGATATAGTTGTGACTGGAATGCCACAATTTATAAACGCTTCATATGATTTCGTAGCATGGACTCATTATATGGAACAAATGAACTCTATAACACAAAATTTTATAACACAAAGTAATAGGTATTGGGGTGATACTGGAAACTATAGATTCTTATGTAAAATAGATGGAGCTTTAAACGACGCTACTGAAATGAATCAAGATAGTGAAAGACTTGTAAAATTAGAATTTAATGTAACATTATCTGGTTATTTAATTCCAGAAACAATATCTAATGTTATATCTAAAAAAACTTATAATGCAAAACGAATTTTATCACCAAAACATGTTACTTTTAAAGAAAAAGTTGATCTTTAAGAATTTTTATATATATTTATATCTGATAATTTAAACAATGGAGGTTATATATGTCTGAACAAGTCAAGTTCAATGATGAAGAAATAGAACAATTAAAAAAATTACAAGAAGATTATTTAAATGTTCAAAATAAATTTGGTCAAATTTCAATAACAGAAATTAATTTGAATAATCAATTCGATGAATTGAATAAAATAAAAGATGAAACTTCAAAAAGTTTTGATGATATACAACAAAGGGAGAGAAAATTAGTTGATGAACTCACTAAAAAATATGGTCAAGGGACATTGGATCCAAAGTCTGGAGTATTCACACCATCCGAAAAATCGTAATAAAAAATTAACAAAATATAATTGCTTTGAGTTTATTTTTGATATTTATTTAAGGAATATCATTAAAAATGGAATTATGCATAAAATTCACCCCACAATAAAATAATTGGAGATTTAACATGGCAGAAAGAATAGTATCACCTGGTGTATTTACAAATGAAATAGACCAATCCTTTTTACCAGCGGCTATATCAGAATTAGGAGCTGCACTGATTGGTATATGTAATAAAGGACCTGCTTTCGTTCCTACGGAAGTAGAAAGTTTTGAAGATTTTATAATTAAATTTGGAGATGTAGATCCAGATTTATTTATGCCTTATGCGGCAAAAAGTTATTTAAGAAATTCAGGAAGAGCAACAATTGTAAGAGTATTAGGAAGAGGTGGTTACACTGCAACTAACGCTTTGTTACTATCTAATGCAACAACACCTGCAGCTTCAGCTCATGGTATGGTTCATATCATGTCTGGTTCTGGTGCTGATGAAGATAGTCCATATGCTGGTAATGAATTTATCATCAGTGATGGTACTACTACTTATAATTTTAATGCTGTAGATTCTTTAACATTACCAGATGATGTAAGTGGAAGTTCACCACATAATTATTATTTTTCTGTACATAGTTCTAGTATAGGTAACGATGCTGGTGATACAAATGAAAGCCTCAATGGATTTATAGGTACAAGTGCATTAGAACTAAATACTGTTAATGCATTGGCAACTAAAATAAAAAGTAAATTAGGACCAAGTGGTACGACAAAAGTATTATTTAGTACAGTTGCAACTGGTAGTGTTGCGACATTGACAGGTTCACTTGGCGGACTTGAAAATAATCAAGAACGTGGTGGATTGTTAATCCTTTCAGCTTCAACAGCAGGTACAAGTGGTAATAATATTACTTTCGTATCTGGTTCTGGTGGACCTCAAGCTTATTTTGATCCTATAGGATTTCGTACTGCTTTATCAAGTAATGTGTCACATGCTACTTCGTCTGTAGGATTTGCAAAAAATGCAATGACTGGTGGTGTAGATGCTGAAGGTGGAGCTGTGTTAGCAGCTATATTCCCACAAAGAAATTCATCATACACTGAAGCTACTTTCGGTAGTGCTACACTTGGTGGAACTGGACAAGTAGATGATTTTACTATAACTTGGGATGGTGCTTCAAACACATCACCAAAATTATCTTTGAAACCTTCATCTGACAATTATATTGTTGATGTTTTAGGTTCTAAACCAAATGTATCATATGATTCTGATAAAGCTGGATATGTTCATACAATATTCCCATATCATATAGCTAATAATGTAGGTGCAACAAGTACTTTAACTATAGCAGCAACTGCAAATCAAGCTTATGGTGTGGCTGGTGATGGATATAGTTCACCAAGTACTCCATATATAACTGGTCCACATAATGGTGAAACAATACAAGATTTGTTTAAAGTAACATCATTATCAGATGGAACATCAGCAAATAAAGATATTAAAATTGGTATACTAAATATTAAACATCCTGATGAAGTACCTGGTACTGGTGGTGAAGCTGATTATGGTCAATTTGATTTGATTGTTAGAAAATATGATGACACTGATAAAAGACCTGTGATACTTGAACAATTTGCTGGATGTAGTATGGATCCAACATCACCTAATTATTTCGCAAGAAAAATTGGAGATCAATACTTTAAATTTGATCAAACACAAAAGAAAGTATTGGCATATGGTGACTATCCACAAAAGTCAAAATATATAAGAATATCTGATATTAATAGTAAAATAACAGATGGAGCTATGGGTAAAGAAATAGCACCATTTGGATTTAGAGGATATAAATATCCAGTAGGATATAGTGGTGGTTCACAAGTTTCAATGTCATTCCAACCAAATCAAACTGGTAGTGATGCTGTATATAATTCAAAAATATATCATGGTGTAGCTTTTGATTCGGCATCTAAAGAAGACATACACGCTTATCATGGTCCATATGAAGATAATGGATACATCAATAGTGATGATTTTGCATTAGATGCAAATGTTACAACTCTTGGTGGTGAAGCGTCAAATCTAAACATAAGTTCTTCAGCTTTAGAACATAAAAAATTCATTGTTGGTTTACAAGGTGGATTTGATGGATTTGATCCAAGATATGATGGTGGTACTTATCATGGATTTGGAAAAGCTCAACCAGCTAATACAAATACAAATAGTGACGCTGATATAGAATCATTTAAATTGGCTATTGACACGATATCTAACCCAGATGAAATTGATATTAACATGTTAGTTATACCTGGTATAACAATACAAAATCATGGTAAAATATATACTAAAGCTAGAGATGCAGTTGAAAATAGATCAGATGCATTCTTCCCAGTAGATGCAGCTGGATATGAAGCTAGTGTGGCTGACGCTACATCAGTAGTTGAATCACAAGATAGTAATTATACAGCAGCTTATTATCCATGGGTAAGAATACTTGATGAAGTTACTCAAAGACAACTTTGGGTGCCACCTTCAGTTACTGTACCTGGTGTGATTTCATTTACTGATAAGATAGCTCACCCATGGTTTGCACCAGCTGGTTTAAATCGTGGTGGATTAAATGAAGTTGTCATGGCAAGAACAAGATTAACTCATGATGAAAGAGATACATTATATGAAGCTAGAGTAAATCCAATAGCTACATTCCCTGGACAAGGGGTTTGTGTTTGGGGTCAAAAAACACTTCAAGCTAAACCTTCAGCACTTGATAGGGTAAATGTAAGAAGATTATTGATAGCTGTTAAGAAATTCATAGCTTCATCATCAAGATTCTTGGTATTTGAACAAAATAATTCAGCTTTAAGAAATAGATTCTTAAATATTGTTAATCCTTATTTAGAACAAGTACAATCTAATAGTGGATTAAACGCTTTTAGAGTTGTGATGGATGAAACAAATAATACTCCTGAAACAATTGATAGAAATCAATTAGTTGGACAATTATTCTTACAACCTACAAGAACTGCTGAATTTATTGTATTGGACTTCATTGTTCAATCAACTGGAGCTTCATTCCCAGAATAATAAATGATGTAAATTAATATGAAAAAAGCCCATATAATCTATGGGCTTTTTTTGTTTCGTTTATATTTATATATGAACTATTAAAGAGCATAATAGAAAATAATTTATAATAGGAGAATTTTAATGGCTACATTAATTGATGCAAATGACGCGATGTTTACACCGTTTGAACCAAAGTTAAAAAATAGATATTTGATGCAGATTGATGGTATACCTGCATATTTGGTAAAAACAGCCAATAGACCACAAGTTACATTTGAAGAAGTCGAACTTCATCACTTGAATGTGAAAAGATGGATAAAAGGAAAAGCTGATTGGCAATCTCTAGCTGTAACATTATACGATCCAGTTGTACCTTCAGCGGCACAAGCAGTTATGGAATGGGTTAGATTATCTCATGAATCTGTAACTGGTAGAGATGGATACGCAGATTTTTATAAAAAAGATGTGACTTTCCAAGTTTTAGGCCCTGTAGGTGACATCGTTGAAGAATGGAAATTAAAAGGAGCGTGGTGTCAAGATGTAACTTTTGGTGATTTAGACAATTCTTCTAGTGATCCAATTGAAATATCAATGACAATGAGATATGATTACGCTATATTACAATTTTAAAAATTTAATCCACACTGGTCTCATACATGCACACATAAAAAGAGGAAATTAATTTTCCTCTTTTTTTATTTACTATATATTTATATATACAATGAAATGGTTTATAGATATGATTGATTTTTTAATTAAATTTTTTTATCGGGAGAAAAAAGTGACAAATAATAAATTTTCTGAACACTTCACATTAAAAGAAGTTATTAAATCTGAAACTGCTGTCAGAAAGGGTATTGATAATACTCCTAATGACAAAGTTGTATCACAATTAAAAGCAATATGTCAAAACATAATGGACCCAATTAGAAAACATTATGGTAAACCAATAAGGGTTACTTCAGGTTATAGATGTCCAACATTGAACAAATCCATTGGTGGTTCAAGTAGATCTCAGCATTGTGCATTAAATAATGATGCAGCTATTGATTTTGAGTTTTACGATATGGATATGGATTTAGAAGAAGTGTTTAAATGGATAACAGAAGAATCAAAATTACCATTTGATCAATGTATAGCTGAATTTTTACCACATGGGTGGATACATATAAGTTATAAAAAAATTGGTGAAAATAGACAAAAAATTACTAGAGCTAAAAAAGTAAATGGTAAAACTACATACGAACAACTTGGTTTTTCTAAAAATAAAGTTTAATATTAAGGAGTTATATTATGTCAAATAAAAGTACGGCAGCACAAAAGATACAATATCCAAGTGAATTAATTGATTTACCAAGTGGTGGTAAATTATACAATGAAAACAGTCCATTGAGATCTGGACAAGTTGAAATAAAATACATGACAGCTCGTGAAGAAGATATATTAACATCACAAAATCTTATTAAAAAAGGTGTGGTTGTTGACAAACTTTTAGAATCTTTAATTCTAACTGATGGTGTTGAATTAAATGATTTATTATTGGGTGATAAAAATGCAGTTATGGTAGCAGCTAGAATTTTAGCTTATGGTTCAGAATATACAACACAAATAATAGATCCAGATACAACAGAAAAAATTAAATTTACATTTGATTTATCGGAATGCCCATTTAAGGAATTACCAGATGATATTGATTATGAAAATGGAAATGAATTTAAAATATCACTACCCGCTAGTAAAAAAGAAGTTACTTTCAAGATATTGAATGGTTATGATGATGATTCAGTCAACAAACAAATTAAAACTATAACAGCTAAATTGAAAAATAATGTAAGTCCAGAAGTTACCACTAGATTAAAACAAGCTATAATATCAATTGATGGTAATGAAGATAGAGGTTTTATAAATAATTTTGTAGATAATATGTTATCTAGAGATTCACTAGCTTTAAGAAATGAAATAGCTAGAATATCACCTGATATTGTTATGGAACAAATCATAGAGTTGGGAGGTAGGACAGTACCGGTAGACATACCATTAGCTGTCGAATTTTTTTGGCCTCACGGTAAACCATAGACCCGCAATACATCAAGAAATTTTTGCCCTTTTATATCATGCACAAGGTGGATTTTCACACTCAGAAGTGTATACTATGCCTATTTATTTAAGAAAATTCTATTTAAGAGAACTATCTGCACAAAAAGATAGGGAAAAAGAACAAATGGAAAAATCCAATAGAAAATCTAAAAGAAAATAATCAATAAAAGAGATACTTTTATATTTATATATGAATTGGTACATCTAAATTTATATATTAAATAGGAGAATAATAATGCCTACAAGAAGAGCTTCAAGACCATCAATAGAACCCATTGCTGGTAGTTCAAAAAAAGCCGTAGCTGTTTTAAAGTTTACAACATCTGCAAGTGTCAATGATACAATTTCTTTGTCGTCAACTGATGGTACAACCAAAACATATTTAGCTATTACTGGTTCAAGTCAACATCATCCCACTGTGGAAAACAATGATGGTGATATATCTAGACCAGAACTTGGGACATATATATTATTTAGAACTGGATCAGCAAATAATGATTCTTCATCAGCTGCAAATGTAGCTAGTCATCTAAAAAGAGCTATAACTCATGTAAATGGTCATGGTGATAAATTTCTAGTCTATGTAAATGAACAAACAGTTGATAGTTTTAATTCAACACTTGGTCAAAATGCTAATATTTCTGATTTATATACTGGTAGTGGTGCTGTGCACATATATCAAAACAAAGAAGGAGTCGCGGGAAATAAAAAAGTCACACACACACTTTCTACAGTCACTGGATCTGTTGTTGATTTCAAAGGTGGTAAAGATATGCAATTTGAAAAAGTACATAATAATATTTAGTGAGAATATAAATGAAAAATAAAAAATCATATATGAATAGTAAAAATATATTAGATGAAGGCATTTTTGATATGATTTCAAATTATGTTAACAGAAAAAAAAGTAAAAAGGATAAAATAACAAGTTCTGACATAAAAAAAATCAATAAAAAAACTAAATTAGTTAATAAATTGAAATCAAATATAGATACAATGAATGATAGGCAGGCAAAAATTAATGCTGAATTTGAAAAGGAATTTGGAGTAAAAATAAAATCTAAACCATACAAATTATCAGATTTTCTTAAATAGGAGAAAGTAATTGGCTACAGGAAAAGATAAATCAAAATTATTTGGGAAACAAACAGTAGCTGGAATGAAGGAAGTTCAAAATGCTGCTAAGTTTATCGATAAGATGGCTGCCAGTTATGATGATTTGAATGAAACTCAACAAAAATCAGTTGATTTAGCAAAACAATACACAGATGGACTCAAAGAAAGTCTTCAATATAGTAATTCCAATAAAGACAAAGCAAAAGAAATAGCACAATCTGCACAAACAGCTGTGAAAGGTGGTAAACTATCAAATACATTGCGTGCTAAATATCTACAAATCACAGATAAAATATTAGGTACAAACAATGATATAGCTATAGGTATAAGTCAACAAGCTGCAGACTTAAAAGAAAATGGTGCATTAGTACAGGGAATATCAGATAAATTTGCTGAAATGAAGAATAATATATTAGCTGCATTAGGACCAATGGCTTTACTTACTGCAGCAATTGGATTTGTTACAAAGATATTCACAACTTTTTCAGGATTGATAGACAAAACTGGTGAACAGTTTGGTGCTGTGGGTGTGGCTAGTGAAGGGTTGACAACAAATGTCACAAATGCTCAAATGCGAGTACAAAAATTGGGCATGGATTTTGATGCTATTGTTCCAGCTGTAGATCAATTTACAAAATCTATGGGAATGGGAAATGCGGAAGCCATTGAATTGGCTGTAAGTTCTGCAGAAATAAGTAAAACATTTGGAACAACAGTTGACACAAGTGCACAACTTATAAGTAATTTTGAAATGATGGCTGGAGCCAGTAGGGAAGCAGCAATTCAAATGACACAAGCTGTTGGTGTTTTAGCTGGTAGTGAAGGTGTTAATCCCAATGTAGTTATGGAAGATATGGCTGGTAGTAGTGAACTCATAGCTAAATATGGAAAAGATAGTGGTGCTAACATAGCAAAAGCAGCTGTTCACGCTAGAAAATTTGGTAATGAATTAGCAACAGCTGAAAAAATAGCCGATGGTTTGTTAGATTTTGAAAGTTCAATTCAAAAAGAAATGGAAGCTTCGATGTTAATTGGAAAACAATTAAATTTCAATTCAGCTAGACAAAAAGCTTTACAAGGTGATATAAGTGGTGCTATGGGTGATGTGTTAGATCAAGTGGGTGGTCAAGCAGAATTTGAAAAAATGAATGTTCTTCAAAGACAAGCTTTAGCAGATTCGATTGGTGTTAGTGTTGGTGAAATGGCCAAGTTTATGAATAAACAAGATGAAGTCAGTGATATGGCAGACGCTACATCAGAATCAATGCAAGATATGGAACCTGGAGTTACACCAGAACAAGCTTTATCAGCAATGTCACAAGCTTTAGGTGAATTACAATCACAACTTACTAATATAGTTGGTGAATTTGGACCTCAATTGGAAGCTTTGGCTCAAGGAGTTGCTAATTTTGTAAAAGACGCTATTGCTGGATTAGGAAAAGTTGTAAAGTGGTTTCAAGAAAACGAATGGGCAGTGTCAG
>VTLG01015070.1_pt1 | contig 17128 bp, 29 predicted proteins | sample 4694571 | NCBI WGS metagenome assembly VTLG01 (sample SAMN12604809, study PRJNA352737) | marine metagenome | biome: ENVO:00000447; feature: ENVO:00000209|ENVO:00000569|ENVO:01000036; material: ENVO:00002151; isolation source: viral sequences binned using virsorter ...
CTTCTGCTATTTTTTTATCCTCTTTTATAATAGTAGCACTACCAAACAAAACACAACAATCTCTTTCTGATATTTGTATGGTTGGATTTTCAAATATAACATTTTCCATTTTTGCTATTTTCTCTACTGCATCGTGTTTTATAATCCACACATTGCCTGTTAGATTCCAGAAGTCATCCTTGGAAAGTTCATATTTCTTTTGTAGTTCTTGAATTTTAGCCATCTAATCTCCTTTGAAGCTATGGAAAGTATATGCTAAATTATAATCAAAGTTTAACAATGCTTTCCTTTCATTGAGAATCAAGAGCCTTTAGTAAGGCTCTTTTTTCTTTTTATATACCTATTTATAATACTATGAGGTATATTTTTCAATCAAATTAATCAATTTATCTTTAATAGTGATGTCTTGTTTGGCAGCCTTGATTTTTAACTTTTTCCACAAGTCATCATCTACTTTTAATAAGTATTGCTTCATACTATCTCCTTTATAATCCAAGTGGATTGTTTTTGGTTAGGCAGTTTAGTTCCTTGAGTAACTCTAATAATTCCTTCTGAACGGATTCTGCGAAATTCTCGTTCGTATGTACTGGGCGATCCCAACATTCTACCGAACTTATTTTCACCTTTAAAGCTCAAGCCCTGTATGTCTGATGTTCTAAAGGTTGGTTGTCCTATACTATCCTTAATACGAGTTAAATATCCAAGTATATGTTTTCTTATTGTCATTGTATTTCCTTTCATTTTATAGTTCTAAAGATAAAGTATATCTTATCCATTAAATCATAAATTAGAATTAGCATTGTTAAATTACTTATCAAAATTATAACAATAATTATAATTATAATAGTAAAATATTTATCAATTCTATAATTCATATTCTTTTTTAAATTCGTCAATCTGCTGCTTAATAAAAGCAGGATTAGAATTATCAGTAATTTGATTACAAATTTTTAATAATTTAGTGAATTTATAATCAAGTTCATAACAGATCATATCCATATCTGTAGGTTTTTTATTCTTCATTTTCTTTCCTTTCGTTTAAACATTGTTTACAAATTGGATTGCCTGATTCATTAATCCAGGTGGCATCATCATCATAACATTCTACGCATTCTTTCATTTTATTTCCTTTCATTTATAGTGTTTTTTTTATATAATTCACAATCTATATCATTACAATTTTCTTCTTCTAAATATGTACTTTGACAATATTCACATAGTATATATTTATTATATTCATTTTTCATTTTATTTTCCTCATTATTTTTTTCAAAATTATTACTCCAATTATAATAAAACAAATTGTTACGGCATCTACAAAATGACTACCAGAGTCAGATGTAATTTTTATAATTGGTGTTTCTATGGATAGCGATCTATCTTCCAAAATTATCTCCTTTATTTATAATTCAGTTATTTTAAATTTTAGGGTGCTATTATAAGATTTGCAATTCCAAAACTTTTACAAATCTATCTTTATTTTTTGGATTATTCGACTTTTGCCGACTTAAAGCAATAACACCCATTTAAAGTTAATTTGGATTAAGACAATTAACAATCCGTTCACTCATATTTCAAGACAATTTTTTAATGAGTTACCAAAATATTATACTAATTTATAACTTGCCTTGCTGCCTGTACTTTTTTTCAACATCATTTATAATAAATAAACTATGTTCTGCTGCTTCAATCCAACCTTGATCAATTCTATCTAAATGTTTATCAAAATCAATTCTAACTTCTTTTAAGCTGCTATTTATAAGTCTTTTAATTTCTTTTAAAATTTCTTCAGTCATTTATAATCCTTTCATTAGTGTTATTTATAGTATAAAGATCCGTCATCTATTATAAAAGTTATGAATAATATTATAATACCAATCAGTACAAATATAATTGGATTTGAAAATATTAAGACAAATCCTATTACAAATAATATATTATTTATTAGTTTCATTTTATATCCTTTCTATTTATAATATTTATTTTTATAATCTGTTGTTTCTTTTTCTGTTCCTTTTATCATAGTTAAATAAGGATTAAAAAAACCATTATGTAATGGAATCCAACCTAAAATTTGCATTTTTTCGGCTTGTTTTAATCCTTTTAAATTATCAATATATATTACTTTTTTATTCATTTTATAACCTTTCTAATATGTTTGTATTGCTTTTTTGTTTTCTGTTGTTTTAAGGCTATTTTTAAGCCTTGTTTGTGCTTGTATTAATTCTTTATTATCTTTAATTCGTTTTTTTATTTCTGTTATTTGTTTTTTAAGCTCTATATTTTCAGTTATTAAATTTTTTATTAATTCAATACTTAAATTTTTTACCATTCTAAACCCTCCTAATAGTTTGAGCCTTGTTTAAGAATCGAACTTAAATTAATAAACCATTGCAAGGCTTTTTTTATTCCTTTCTTTTTAAAGTTCTTTTATATCTTTTATGATGTTTTTAATATCTTTTTTTGTTAATTCTCCATCATAATGATAATTGATACGATTAAATATTTGTTCCCCTATTATATAAACATACATATTGACCACAGCTTCAGAACTTGTAAAATCTGTAAAAGATTCGCCCAAATTAATTTCTTCATAATCTTTTATATATCTTATAACCTTGAAAGTATTATTAATATTGTTCTCAAATAGCCATTGCTCACAATTATAATAACCAATTAAATAATAATCATTATTAAATAATTGATGGTGTAATTCGTCAGCTTGTGTGCCTTCGTAATATTCAATATTATCTATTATATGCTCTTTTATTTCTTGTAATTTGTGAGCCTCTTGAAATTCTCTTTCGTTTATTTCTTGCATTTCCTTTATTTTTTCTTGTGCTCTTTCTCTTTCTTCTTGTTTCTTTCTTTCTTGCTCTTTTGTTTCTTGCTCTCTTTTATATAGGTAATCTTTTAAATCTTTACCCGTTAATTGAACAGTATATTTTGAATCACTTTGTTTTATTATAGCCATTTTATTTATTTCCTTTATTTAATTATTTAACTAACTCAACTAAACAAAGTTATTAATATTATATGACAATACCTAATTATTTTTTCAATTATTTTGTTTTATCGACGATAAAAAAGTTTAATTTAATTCAAATTGCGGTGGCATCTATTAAAATACTTATATATACTAACATAATAAAGAATAACTAATTAAATACAGCTTTTAAGATGCTTTTTTTAATTGCTAAAGGTTTTATTTAATATTTGTTTAATACTTTGTTTTATTGGTTCTCTTGCTTGTTGCCTTGCTTTCTGTTTTGTCTTGGGTGATGCGTATGGTGTCTAATTTGTATGGGGTGGGAGCGTATGGCTCTGAGGACATAAGGGGGGCTAATAAAACCCTCAAAATAGAAATAAACAGTCAAAATAGAAAAAAATATGATATTCGGTCAAAAGGGTTATATATTAGGTTATGCCGAAAATGATTAAAAGAGAGAATAAGGATAGGGCTATTCAGTTGATGGCTGCGAATCCTAATATGGACTTAGGTGATGTGTCTGATGAGGTGGGTGTTTCTGTATCTACGCTTAAGAATTGGAAGAAAGAGCCTGGTGTTGGTGAGGTTATGTATGAGGCTTACATAGCTTCTTTGGGTGGTGAGATACCTGCTGTTATAAGTTCTATGGTAAGGGAGGCTAAGTTAGGTAATGTACAAGCTGCCAGGTTAGTGTTGGAGGCAGGTGGTAAGTTGGTTAAGCGTATAAGTGTTCAGGTGTCTAGTCCTTATGATCAATTTTTAAAGGCTAAGGAGATAGAACATGCAGATATTATAGATGCCGAAGAATTGCCGCAACGAGATGAGGAAAATAACAAGCCTAGAACAAAGACAAAGAAAGAAAAAGAAAGAGTTGAAAAGATACTCACTAAAGATTATGGTTATAAACCTGAGATAACACCTGAGCAGAGGGCAAAGAACAGAAAGAAGAGTTTAGCATCATATAGAAGAATTAAAAGAGCTAAGAAAGTGGGTTTAGAACCTTTAGGTAGGAAGACTGGTGAGGCAAAGAGAGAATGGTATGTGGAATTAGAGAAACGAGAAAAAGAAATGGGGATTAAGATATGATAGAGAGTTGGTTGGTTATGAGTTTATTTGGTTGGACTTTAGGTGAGGGGTTTAATTGTATATTCCCCAGATTAGAAGATGATTATGATAGTGAGGGGTTAATATGTCAATGGGAAGAGAGTGATTTTGATTATGATGCCGAAATAGGGTATACTTTAAAGGATACTGACTCTACTGATAATTGTATTGAAGCTAAGGTGCGAAAATATAAAAATTAGGCTCGTTTGACTGTGTCGGATACTTTAACGCCTACAGGTACTAACATACAATAACAATTTCCTCCGCATCTTGACCATCCAGTCCCTGGCATCCCTATAGACTCCCATTCTTGCCAAGTTGCTATCTGTCCTGCTCTTGGTTGGCAGTCTTCGCATACTCTGCCACCTTGCATCGTTACCCACTTAAAACTTTCTACGCTATCGCCATAAATGGCACTTTGTCCGAGCCTAGAACTCTGCATAATTCCAAGTACAACTCCTCGCTTAACGGAATTTCGAAGTTCTCCGAATATTCTTCCATTGGTCTCGTAGTCTCTTCGAATAGCTGCAATAATTCCAAGTTCTGTTGTCCCTGATGCTCTAAGGACTGTAATCTCTCGCTCAATTCTAGCAGAAAAGATAGATATATCATATCCAAGTCCGAGAGCGATCCAGAGGAGGAGTTGTTTATCTTCTTCAGTAACTTCTCCCTCATACTGATCAAGGATTTCATTGATTTCTTCATTTGATAATGCTCCTTCCGCCATATTATTTCCTTAAAGCTCTATTAAAATCTCTTTTGAAAGCATCTAATGACTTGAGTATAGTTTTTCCAGAAGTTTGTATGAAAGGTCTTGGATTAACTCTTGTATTTGGTATCATTGATTTATTTCCAGTAACAAACCCTTCATGATGATAGATACCATACCTGTTCATCTTTAATCCTTCTGATGTAGCTTTTATGCTGCGATATAATGATCCTGTCTCATAAAGTGGTTTACTACCACCTGTTCCACGCTTTTTTCTTATATCTATAGTGGATTTTTGTAATTTTTTAAATTTACCTGCATCAATAGCTTCTTTTGATCCTTGAGCAGAACTCCTAGCGGTTCTTTGCATATGCTTTTCAATAATTTTAGGGAGTTCCCTTGCTAGTTTGCCGAAGCTGAAGTTAATATTTATACTTTCAATCAATTAATCGCCTCGCTAACTTCTTACCCTCTTCTTTAGCTTTAATAAAGTCAGGTAAAAACTTAATAATAGTCTTTTCTATTAAGTCTTCTGCGTATTCTTCTGGTGAGTCTAGGAACTTTCCATCTTCTAGCTCTATGCTATCCGCCTTGCTCCTCAGTTCTTCGAGTTGCTTGGAATGCTCTATTAAATAATCCTCTTTGCTCTTGCCCTGTGCCATTTGTCCTCTCGTTTTCTGAAACTAAAGATTGAGCTTCTTCTATTGATAAATCAGAGTTAATTTCGTTAAGTAATTTAGCTCTGGTTGTTAGATTATTCTCTAGTCTAAAGTTATTCCATAAAATTTGATCCTGTATCGATTGAGGATACTCAGGTTCGATGAAATTTACACCGAATTTGTTTGAGATTCCAATATTATTCGCTTTGGCAACTGCTTTTTCTACTATAAATAATTCTTCTTCGTACATTCTCCAAAGATCAATATCATCCATGTAATCTTCGGTTCTTTCTAAGTCTTTAATCATCAAACTCACGCCAGATGGCATCTCACCACCTTGTTCAGCCCAATGAACCCATAAATGATTACTTTGTGCGACAAGTTCTATTTGAAACTTAACATTACTAATTACAGAGTCAATATTGCCTTGCGGTGCGACAATATCAAAGGTAGCACCTTCAGGTAAACCTAATATACTGTCAGAACCTGTCCTAGTAATATTTTTATCTATATCTGCCCCTGTAGTTACAGGCTGTCCGAACATTTGAAACCTTAAACCAAGCTGCATCTCAGTCATAGTGATATTTACTTGCTCGTTTACACTAATAATGTCGTTTGCTCCCTCGACAAAATGTGAGTCAATTTGGTCTTCTCTATGAGTGAATACAAATGGCAACATACCGAATCCATGCTCATATTCCATAATAACTTTACCACGCTCATCATAATGTGCATAATGCGTATCATCCCAATAAGCATATTGCAATTCATCTGTTTTAGATGTGTCGTTTACTGGGAGCAGGAGCGGATAAGTAATCGCCATCGGCAAAAATGGGTCTTCATCAAAAAATGCGTCATAATAATAGATTGGTCTGTATTCAAAGTAAGTTCCATTTGCATCCTCTTTTAGCATAACTCTATTCGCAATCGTACCGACAAGCCTTGTCATCCTCTCGATATGTTTCATTCTTGCATTTTTTTTGCGTGTGAGGAATAAATAATCATCGCTTACATTCCTATCCGCCCCAAGTGTGTAAATTCTTGACATCTTATTAATAAATCTTCTAGTAATATTAACAGAATAAGGTGGTATCTCACGAAATGCAGTAGCTGCAAAGTGATTATTAATATACTTATCTGTCTCTGTATCTGTATAATAATCTACCATACGCCTAATTTCATCTCTTCTTGCCTTACCTATTCTAAGTTTCTCATTTTGTAGAGATTCTTTTATTAATTCGTGTGCAATCATCTTTGTAATATCCTCACTTGTCTATTTTTGATTGGAAATCTATTTATGAAAAAGTACCTTAAAGCATCACAACCATGGTCGTGGTAGCCATCTTTTACAGGGTCTGGCTTTAAAGGGAAACCCTCTTTTGGTTCAGGATAACGATAATTCTCTAAATCTTCAGCGATACCTTGGCATTCATTATGTACATGAAGAAATCTTTTACCTTCTGCGTTCTCTATGAATCCTCTAACATGAGATACACCTGCTTCTATCTTTCTTGAAACTTTATCTCTTATAGTCTTCACATTAATTCCATGTCTTTTAAATATCTCTATATCTCCTAAACCTGTTTGTCCCTGGGCTTGTCCACCTGCAGGATCGCCATAATAAGTAACATACTTAAACTTCCTTGACTTAATTCTATTCACAAAGTCATCGGTTTTAACATCCGTTTCATGTATCATCTCATCTACTATCTTTATATGCCAAATTCCTTCTTCACGATAGGTTTGAAACCATAACGCAGCAGGTTGTCTAAATCCAAAGTCTATACTACAAAAAGTAGGCAACCCAGAATCGTAAGGATAATGCCCCATATCAAGATTCCTATCAAATGGATATACCCTACCTGCAAAGGAAGTAAATTTCGCACCATATTCTTGATCAAATACTTCTTTTGCCAAATTTCGCTTAGCCTCAAGTAAATCGGAATCCCTATTACCATCAGGGTAAGCATAATTATTTTCATGACTTGGACTATTAAACGAGTGCCACATTTCATCCTTTTGCCCAAGTAGGTATAAGTCATATACCCAGTTAAAGCCTTGGGGCGTTGTAATGAAAAGAGCAGACCCTTTGCGGTCAGAAAGAGTCGGTCGTAAATACATCTCCCATGTGTTCTTTTTAATCTTGGCTGCCTCATCGAGTATAAGTAAATCCAAACCTTCTCCAACCAAGCTGTCAGGCTTGTCTGCACTCTTTCCTTCAACTGTGCTACCCCACTCAAACTCGATGTACTGGTCTTTGTACGAGGCTCTTGTTGTCGGCATCGCTTTCTCAACAACCATCTTGTGCCAAATTTCTCTAAAAATCTTTTCCGAGCCATCATAAGTCGGTGCAACACACCAAACTCTTTTTTTAGACTGCGAAAGTACGATTTGAGCCTCAACCGAAGCACTTACTGACTTCCCCCATCTTCTACCGCATACTGCAACACAGAACCTCCAATCTTTAGTTGGAAAGTGTAATTTCTTTTGACCACTATGGGGAACATAGTCTATAAAGTCAAACCATTTCTCCTTATGCTCTTTAATAAATTCTTGATTTTTTGACATATTCAAGGCAAGTCAATTTAAGATAAAATTTGTTTTATTACACTATATATAGTGTGTTTTAGTCAAATTATTATTAATATACCACAATATTTTAGACAATTTTTAGTCAAAAACAAGGGGGGCAGTATGTCCGAAGAAACAAAAGTAGCAACCGAAACAGCTAGTGAGGGAACTACACCGCAAACACCTACAGAAACTCCAGATGCAGGATCGTTAATTGCAGAAAGCAAAAAGTACAGACAAAGGAGTCAAGACGCTGAAGCACAACTTGCAAAACTTCAGGCGAAGTTAGAACAACAAGACAATGCTAAATTAAAGGAAAAAGAAGAGTTTAAAACATTAGCAGATAAATTTGAATCTCAAGTTAATGAATTAAGTCCTTTTAAAGAGAAATATGAAACTATGGTAAATATTAGAAAGCAGAAATTACTTGAAAGACTTCCTGAAGATAAGCGTGATACATTTAAAGATAAGGACATAGATGTCCTAGAATTTATGGTTGATAACATAAGCCAAAAAGATAATATCCAACCAAGTGCTAGAGGTTCATTACCAAAGAATCAAGAATTTGGTGGATATAAAACTATGGCGGAATGGGCGATGAAAGACCCTGATGCGTGTAATAAGCATTTGACGGAAAATGTTTCTGGTTATCAATGGGGTAAAGTAAAATAATTAATTAGTGTCAAAATGAAGGCTTTTGCAGTTGAAAGACACTATAAAATTTAGGAGTTAAAAATGGCACAAGCAGCAGCAGTAACTGATGTTGGCGTAGCGGCTGGTGGTTTAGGTACAGCGATAGCGGCAGCAACAGTACAATTCAATAAGGCAGCAATAATGCCTAATCTTATTCAAATGGTGGCAGCACCAGCAGGAACAAATACAGTAAAGTTTCCTGTTTATACAAAACATGATCCAACACACGCAGATTATGGTGTGGATGAACAAGCAACTGGTGATGAGGAAACAATAGCAAATCTTACAAGCATTGAAACAACAGCAATTAGTTGTGAAGTATTAAGAAGAGCAATCAGAGCAGAAATTTCAGATTTATCTGCACATGGAAATGATGATGCTCTATTAATAAATGCAGCAGCACAGCTTGGTAATGATGTAGCAAGGAAGTTTGATGTTGAGTTGCTTGACTTGATGGATAATTTCAGCAATGGTGTAGGTCAAGATGATGCTTTAACATTTATGATATTCATGGATGCTATTGCAACATTAGAAGCAAATGATGCAGCAAGACCTTATAATGCTGTATTACACCCATTACAAGTATATGGAACATACGGATTAAGTCAAGAGTTTAGTAATCTTGCTACACCTGCTGTAGGCGGTGGTGGTGGTTTTGCTGGACAGGCTTCTGATGCTATGAAAGACCAATTCCAAACTGCTGGGTTAGTAACAAATGTGGCAGGTGTTGGAATATATACAACAACAGCAGTTCTTACTGGTGCAACAGGTAGAAAAGAAGGTGGAATGTTCTCAAGAGGTGCTATTGGTTGTGGTTACCTTGATTTTGGTGGTGGTGGTTTTATCCAAATGAAAAGTGAGAGAGAAGAAGCCTATGCTAAAACTACTCTTGTTGCAAATGCTTATTATGCAGGTGCAGAGTTAGTTGATGTATGGGGTGTTGAAATAGATACTGAAGTATCATAATATCACCAAGATAGTTAAACTTATAGGGGGAGTATTAATTTACTCCCCTTATAAAAGAAAAAATTTATGAGAGATAAAGATAAAAAAGATATAGGCAATTTAAACAATCATGCTTTTAATTGTGAACTAGACCCTCAAAACAAGATGAAACTTGTTAAAGATAAAGAAAAAGGTCAGAAGGCTTTTTATAAAGGTAAGCCAATGAAGTATATGGATTATATACAAGAGGTTGGTGAAAGGGTTAAAAGGAACAAAGAAGGTAGAGGAATAGAAAATGGAAGCAAGTTTGCAGGAATTAATTTTGATAAAAATGGTAAAATTATAAGGAGTAACTAAAAATGGCAGAAGTTAAAAGTAAGGCTAAGAGTAAGGTTGAAAATGAGCCTAAGAAAAAAGAATTTGCTAAATATAAAATAACTAAAGATAATGGTAAGGTTATTTTTAGAGATAAGGATTCTATGGGTGATATTAAATTGAAAAGGTTGAAGGCAAAGGGTTGGAAAATAGAGGAAGTGAAATGAAATATAAAACATTTACAATAATACCTGCTGTTGAGATAACACCAGATTATTCAGCTGGTGATGTATTGTTTAGTCCTACTGAAATAGCAGAGTTTTTCCCAAGTAAAAATAGTTATGCACAAATAGTGAGTTTATTTTTAATAGACAAGGTGGTAGCGAATACTTCGGCTTTTACATTATACTTCACTAATATAGCGACCTCACTCGGAACTCAAAATGCAACAGCAGATGCAGCTATTGGAGTAATAGAAGAAGTACAGGCAAGTATTCCTATTGTTGCAGCTGATTGGGTTTCAGGTGATTTCGATAATGCTAATACCTGTGCTATAACAAGTCAGCAAGTAAATGGTTCTGCAACTGTACATAGACAGGGTATAGGCTCTATTGTATCAAGTCATAACTGGGGTTGGGGAGATAAAAATAGGACTACAAGTATTTATATAGCAGGAATTGCAAATGGGACTATAAATATAGCATCAACATCAGATTTGATTATTAAGATAGGTGTTAAATATCTATAATGAGCCTAATAGAAGCAGTTAAAGAATCAGAAGGATTTAGAGATAGAGTCTATAAAGATACTCTTGGTATTGATACTATTGGGTATGGCTTCGCTATTAAAGACTTAGTATTAGAAGAAGATATATGTGATATGATACTAGGTAGGAAGTTGGATAATCTAATAGATGCCGCTGACAAGAAGTTTCCTTTTTTAAGAGGGCTGCCGCAAGATAAATGTGAAGTTGTATATGAGATGTGTTATCAGCTCGGCATCAACGGAGTTTCTAAATTCAAGAATATGCTTAAACACTTAGAAGCTGAGAACTTTGAAAAGGCATCGGTTGAGATGTTAGACTCTTTATGGGCTAAACAAACAACGAATAGAGCAATTAAACTCAGCAACCAAATGAAAGCATGAATAAGGCACAACAAGATAGAGAAGTTATTATCACAGCTCTGGCAGAGCTTAAAGGCGATACTGAACACATTAAAGAAGGGGTAGCGAGAAATGAGCAACATCTTAGTGAGATTAATGGTAGGTTACGCAAGGCGGAAGAGAAAGTACAATTTATTCAAGGCATTGGTTCTGTTTTTGCTGTTATTTTCGGTACTGCTATCGGTTGGTTGTTTAGGGGATAATATATGATATGTCCTCATTGCAGTTCATCAGATACTGTTAATAGAGGATTTGGAAAGTCTGGCAACCAAAGGTTAACTTGCAAAACTTGCAATAAATGGTTTACAGTTCCTGTTGAAGAAGAATTTGCAAAAGAAATTTATTATGGTGATATTGAGCCAGGTCAGGTATTAAATTTAGAGTACGATAAGCCTGTGAATATACATTGTGCAACCGATGTGCATCATGGAGCTAACGAACATCATACTGAGAAGTTTGATGAGCTTATTGAAGAAGTTTATAGCGATCCAGATGCTAAATGGTTTTTGAACGGAGATAATATAGAGTTAATTCCGCCAAATTATAAGATACCGCAAAGAGGGCAGATGACTGAGCCAGATGAGCAACATCTAACCTTTGCAAGGAGACTCGAAAAGATAGCGGACAAGTTGCTTTTTATTAGGGGTGGGAATCACGACATGATTAGGTCTATATCGCATTTAGGGGTAGACATTTGTAAATTACTATCAGATAGGTTACAAGTGCCATATTTTAAGATGCCTGGATATACGAATATTAAGATAAATGGTAAAAGTACAAAATTAGTTTCAGGACATGGTAAGAGTGGGGCTATCAACGGAGATACTGAACTTGTTAAGATGGCTTCGGTTTATTCAGAAGGAGATATTTTTATTTTAGGACATAATCATCAGTTATATGCAAAGCCTGTAGACTCTTTAAGAGTTGAGGGTGATGAAGAAAGAATTAAAAGAAGATGGTTTTGTCGTGGTGGTAGTTTTTTGAAATACGCAGAATATGCAAGATATGGTTTTTATCCTATAGTAAGAACAGGATGGGTAACTATGAGAATAGAAGAAGATAAAGTGAATTGTTGGGCTAATTGATGACTAAAGAAGAAATAGACGAAATAAAGAGAAAACGAGCAACTGCCAAAAGAATGATGCAGGATAGGTTGCGTTATGTTGTGGGAATGCAAAGTGTTCCTGCGATTATGATTATGGTAGGAACTTTAGTAGCATCAGCTTATTATTTAAAATCTGAAAGCCTAGCGGTAGTATCAGGTTTAGTGGCAACTGTAACAATGGGATTAATTAATGTATTAACCCAAATGACAGCACCGCCTGAAAAAGAAAATGATGTTGTAACAATAGCTAAAGAGGTTGCACATACAACAGATAAAATGGTAGACAATTTAATGAATCAAGATAAATCTGCTGAGATAATGATGGATAAAAACCATATTAAAATTGGTGGAAATGGTGGAACAAAGATTGCAACAAGCAATGATAAAGACTTAATATGGGGAAAAGATGGCAAACCAAAAAAGAAATAGCACACATCAGCGAAGAAAAGAAGCCTTAGATGCTTTAGATGGAGAATATAATGGTTGGTGGATATATCAATACTATAGAGGGATATTGGGCGGTAACGAGTTAAATAGGCGATAATGGATTGGGATAGATTATATACTGCCCTATGGCAAGGAATGTTGATAAGTGCGTTGATAATGGTATTTATTTATATTCCTATTAAGATAAAAGTAATGGAGTGGATAAGTGAAAAGTAATGTTAGTAAGTTTGAAGATTTAAGATTTTATACAAAAGATAAAGAAATAATTTATAAAATAAGGAGTGATTATGTTAGAAATGATCGCAGCAAAATTAACAGGTAAAGCAGTTGCAGTAGCAGGAGGAGGAGTTGCTGTACTTGCCTCTACCTGGATTTTAAAAAGAATACCTAACGCTACTATAAAAGCAAAGGTAGGTTTAATGATGTATGGGTTAGGAGTAACAGTTACTCTTGGTATGGCTAAATGGAAATTTACAAAGCCAATATGGAATAAGGTAATAGAACCATATTTTATAGATGTAGTAGATAATGTTTTAGTAACTGGATTGTCGAAATTTGTAGAGGGCATGAGATCAGATAATGACTAATCTTAAGCTAGATAATCCTTTAGACCATAATGCTAAACCTGTAAAGGTTGGTGATGATATGACACCTTTAGAAGTATCTACTAATAAGTTATGGTATCAAAAAACACCTATAGATTCGTATGAAATAGTTAATAAGAAATATGTTGATAATTCTACTCAATATTTTTATGATGTTAAATTTAGTAGTTATTATACAACAGTTACTGTTAATTATGTGCCTTTAAATGGAACAACGACTGAAAGAACATCATTAACATCTTCTAATGAATATGTGTCTTGGGTTGCACCTTATGATGGGACAATAGAAAAAGCATTGTTTAGGTCAGAGATAACACAAACAGGTACATTTGAAATTACTACATATTATTCAGCAGATGGTACAGAAACACCTGCAAGTATAAATATGAGATTTGTTGATGGTAGTATTAACACAGCAGAAGATACTACATATGAAGCAGATTTTACAGGTAGTTTACTATCAGGTGATAATACAATAGTAAAAGGGAATATTTATTCTATAAAAGTTACAACACCATCAGGTTCACAAGATACAAATATAACTTTCGTTTTTAAATGGGATATAGCATCATGAGTTTAGTAAATAAGACAATATCAAATAGTTTTAAAGATTTATTACAAGTAGATAATAGTAATAATGGTATTACAACAACAAGAAAAGATGTAAAAAGTGGTGATGGCACAACATCATCAATTTCATTATCAGATGATTCAATGAGGATTGTACCACAGAATGATGATACAACTGCAACATTTCAAGTTAATTCAAAATCAGGAACAGAATTATTAAAAGTAGATAGTACCAATACTGCTGTAAAAATATTAGGGCAATATGCCAATACAGGCGTAAAGCAATTTGGCTTATCATCTAAAAACCAAAAACCATCAACATCAGATACTTGGACAGCTATAAGTGCTATGGGTACTGATACTTTTAATACATCAGCCTTAGAGATGGGAACAGGTAGTACACCTGCTACAACTTATGATGTGTCTGGTGGTAATGTTGCTCATAATTTTGCTATGCACATTTGGTATGTACCTTTTGATATAGCTATTGATAGTTGTAATGTTTGGTTTGGAAGTGACGCAAGTAGTGGAGATGTAGTTAAGTTTTCTCTTATGAGTTATACTATTTCAACAGCAAATGATGCTACAGGTGGTGATTTAAGTGCAGGTACAGAGGTATGTGTATCGCCATCTACAGTTACAAGTGCAGGATATGAACAGGCTTATTATCAAGCCTTAACAGTAAGTAGTGCAAATGTGAATAGTGGTAAAGCTATTGTTGCTTGTGTACAGCAGGATGGGACAAATTCAGATTTAACAGTTAATATGCAGTTGGTGTACCACCTGCGTAGCACATAAAATTAAGGAGTAGATTATGGGATATGGTGGTGGAGACCCTTCAACAGATGCGGCATTTGGTTCGCCAGTTAATACAGTAACAGGAGGTATAGATAAGAGTAAACCAGTATCAAAGACTAAAAAAGGTATTGGATATTCAGCGACAGATAATACTTTACTTTTAGATATTACAAAGACTACTACAGAGGGTAGTGTCCAGTCTAGTGATATAAGGGCTTTAAATATAAAGAATGCAGGTAAAATACCTACTTTTATTATGTTGGCTTATCAACATTGGACAGATGCAACTACTCAAGATGGTAATACTCATCATGTCCATTATTTAATTAAGCCAGGTGAAGAATTATTTATGCCTACAATTAGAGGTATTATTAGTGATGAAGATATTGCTCCATATGCAGGTACTGCTGTGGCAGATGGTGTACCAGATGCTAATATGTACACAGATAGTACGGCAGATTTAGACAATACAACAGCAACAGATAATATAGTAGGTGATAATGATGACACTACAGCATATGTAGAAACATATACAAGTGCAGCAAATTGTAACGCTAATTTTTTTAGGGTTGGAGATTTAATTAGAGTAACTAATGAGATAATGGAAGTTACTGCACTAGGAGATAAATCAGATTTAGCTAATAGCACTTTAACTGTTAAGAGGGGTGTGTATGGCTCAACAGCAGTAGATTCACACGCAGATGATGCTGATATAAGACTACCATTTTTTAACGCTTATCATGATTTTGATAAATATTCAGTAGCACAAACTGATTCTCAAGGAAGATTTAAGTGTTTTAATATGTTTGGAGTAGGTAGGGCAGCTACAGCTTTACAAGGTATAGTTCCTGGTAGTTTTTCAGTACAGTTTTATGAGGCAGGTTATCAAGAATTAGGTTTAAGTGGTATTACATCTTCTACTAACTCAGGATTAACAGCAGGTGAAACTCTAAAACTAGATATTACAGTAGATGGTGGAAGTTTATTTCAAGACTTAACATTCACATTAGATTCATCGAATGTTAATTTTGGTGGCAAGAATGGAGTAGTCGCAAAGATACAAGCAGCATTTGATGTTCAATATTATACAGCAGGTAATTTATTTGAAAAGAAAGTTCATGTTGGGATAGTTGATGGTGATATTAGATTTACATCAGGTTCTCATCTTGCGACATCTGCTATATTACTTGCAGACACAGGTGATAGTGATACTTTTATTGATGCAGCAGCTAATGGTAGAATCCCTGCTTCTGGCAGTATAGATGCCGCAGTCGCAGCAAAATTAGCAACTACTACTAAATACGATCCAGTTACTTATGCAACTAGCTTTAAACAGGCTTTATTTGTATATGATGATGGTAATGGTAATTTGTTTGGCAAAGCTAGGGGAACTATAAATTATGAGACAGGTGCTATTGATATGGTGGGATGTCCGCCCAATGCTCAGTTTGTTTATAGTGTATTACATACATCAGCTTTTTCTGGGAAACAAGATGCTACAGAATCAACCAAAATGAATAGTTTACAAGCAGTATATGCTAATATCCCTTCTCAGAAGTGGGCAGGTGAAATAGAAATAGAGACTTTCTAATGCCATACGGAAAAGGAACATACGGAAAGAAGAAGGGTAGACCTAAGAAGAAAAAAAGAAAGGTTCGTAAATAATGGCAATAACAAGTTCAATAGAATATTGCACAGATTCAGATGTTTATCAGGTATATCCTGGTATTAATGCTGTAGATGGCAAAACAAGATTATATGGTGGATGGGTAGCACATGGGAGTACAGCACATTTATATTTAATGAATAATAGTGGCTATACATCTGTACTATATAAAGATGGTGAAGATTTAGGTGCTGAAGATGGTAGTACACCTAATGCTGATAATGAGTGGAGATGGGTGGAAGCAGATGATCAAATTGAATATTATTTAGGTAGTTCAACAGTTGCTACTTTAAACGCCTCTATATGGGAAGCAGGTGTAGATTTTCAAACTTTACTACAGAATGCAAGAAGAAACGCATCAAGATACTTTGAGTCAAGGGTAGACTTTAGAACTAACAAAGAAATTTCTAAAGATAGAGAAGGCAACTATCCTTATATTGTTATTCGCTGTACAGCACTTATAGCTGCCACGCTTTTAATTAAAGCACACGATGCTTCTGACCCAATCTTTGAGCGTGGTGTATTAGAGATATTTGAAGAAGAAATAGACAATATTATAGAAGGTATCAATACAGGCAAAATTACTCTTACACATCAAGTTACTATGGACTCAAGTAAGGGTATAATAAGGGATATATCATATACAAGTGCGGCAATTAGACCTGTAGAATTAAGAGGTAGGGCATCATTAGATGGATTTGATTTAATAAAGGTTTTAATTGTTGCAGAAGGTGCTATAGGTGCTGGTAAGTATAGTGTATGGGTAAAAGATGGAGATGCCTTAAAAA